>OFMM01000187.1_pt1 | contig 47116 bp, 47 predicted proteins | sample 1541811 | NCBI WGS metagenome assembly OFMM01 (sample SAMN04209246, study PRJEB22552) | human gut metagenome | biome: gut; material: feces | host: Homo sapiens | place: USA: Oklahoma
TGCCGGATAGGAACGGCAAAATTTTTTACACTTCTATTACTTCTTTATCACACATAAGCAAAGAGCCAGGGCATGAAGCAGCTTATGGCGGGCGGCGGCGTTGCCCTTATCGGCATGACCCTTGTACCGCTGCTTTCCGGCTTGTTCGGTTAAGAAGCGCGGGTAAAGGCTTATGCAGAGCATACTTGACGCGATTAACGAATGGATAAAGGAAATCCTCATAGGAGCCATAAACGGTAATCTGTCAACTATGTTCGGGGACGTAAACGAAAAAGTCGGAACTATCGCCACAGAGGTAGGCAAGACCCCGCAGGGGTGGAACGCAAGCATATTTTCCATGATACAGACGTTATCGGAAAATGTGATTGTACCCATTGCGGGGCTTGTCATTACCTACGTTCTATGCGTGGAGCTTATCAGCATGGTAACGGAAAAGAACAATATGCACGATATTGACACGTTCATGTTCTTTAAGTGGTTTTTCAAGGCGTGGGTAGCGGTGTACCTCGTTACCCACACCTTTACTATCACTATGGCGGTGTTCGATATGGCGCAGCACGTCGTTTCCGGCGCGGCGGGCGTGATCGGCGGCAATACAAACATTGACGTTGACGCCGCGCTGTCGTCCATGCAAGCCGGACTTGACGCTATGGAAATCCCCGAACTGCTTTTGCTTGTCATGGAAACAAGCCTTGTGAGCCTTTGCATGAAAATCATGTCGGTGCTTATCACGGTTATCCTGTATGGCAGAATGATAGAAATTTACCTTTACTGTTCGGTATCGCCTATCCCGTTTGCGACCATGACAAACCGGGAATGGGGACAGATAGGCAACAACTACTTAAAAGCCCTGTTTGCTATCGGCTTTCAAGGCTTTCTGATTATGATATGCGTCGGCATTTACGCCGTACTTGTGAATGACATGATAATCGCGGACAATCTGCACAGCGCGATATTCTCCCTTGCAGCCTATACGGTTATCCTCTGTTTCTCCCTGTTCAAATCCGGCGCACTTGCGAAGTCAATATTTTCAGCGCATTAGACGCGCAGAAAGGAGGTTTTTTACTTGGCGTATGTACCCGTACCAAAGGATTTATCCAAAGTCAAAACAAAAGTCGCTTTCAATCTGACAAGGCGGCAAATCATTTGTTTTGCGGCGGCACTCTTAGTCGGACTGCCGCTTTTCTTTTTGCTCAAAGACAGCGCGGGGACGAGTCTTGCGGCAATGGTAATGATTGTCGTCATGCTGCCCTGTTTTCTCTTTGCCATGTATGAAAAGCATGGACAGCCCCTTGAAGTGGTGGTTAAGAACATCATTCACACAAGGTTTACCCGCCCAAAGGAGCGACCATACAAAACCGAGAACAATTACGCTCTTTTGGAGCGTCAACGAAACTTAGAAAAGGAGGTATCAGCGATTGTCAAAAGGACAGACAAAAAAGGCGCAGGAAGCCGCAGGAAACAGGCGTAAGCTGACCCGCGCCGAGAAAAAGCAGATTGCCGAAGTGATACGCAAGGCAAAGGGGGACGGGAAAGCCCGCAGCGCACAGCAGACCATTCCCTACCTTGCCATGTACCCGGACGGTATCTGCAAGGTAACAGAAAAGAAATATTCTAAAAGCGTGGTGTTTGAGGACATCAACTATCAGCTTGCACAGGCAGACGACAAGACTGCCATTTTTGAAAACTGGTGCGATTTTCTCAACTACTTTGACGCTTCTGTTTCGGTGCAGCTCTCTTTCATCAATCAAGGGGCGCAGCGGGAACAGGCAGAAAAGGCTATCAATATCCCTACGCAGAACGACGCTTTCAACTCTATCCGCGACGAATACCGGGATATGCTTAAACATCAGCTTAGTAAGGGCAACAACGGGCTTGTGAAGCACAAATACATTACCTTTACCATTGAAGCGAACAATCCGGCGGCGGCAAAGGCAAAGCTTTCCCGCATTGAAACCGACGTACTCAACAATTTCAAGGTGCTTGGAGTAGCCGCCCGCCCCTTATCCGGCTATGAACGCTTAAAGGTGCTGCATGGGGTATTCCACCCGGAGGGCGAGCCGTTCTCATTCTCCTTTGACTGGCTGACCCCGGCGGGGCTTTCCACAAAGGATTTTATCGCCCCGTCCTCTTTCCGTTTCGGGGAGGGCAGATATTTCCGCATGGGTAGAAAAATCGGTGCGGCGAGCTTCCTTGAAATCCTTGCCCCGGAGTTAAACGACCGTATGCTTGCCGACATACTGGACTTGGAAACGGGCGTTGTTGTCAATCTCCATATCCGCAGTATCGACCAGACGGAAGCTATCAAGACCATTAAGCGCAAAATCACTGACCTTGACAAGATGAAGATTGAGGAACAGAAAAAAGCGGTACGCAGCGGTTACGACATGGATATAATCCCCTCTGACCTTGCCACCTTTGGCAGCGAAGCAAAGAACCTGTTGCAGGATTTACAGAGCCGCAACGAGCGAATGTTTTTACTCACGTTCCTTGTGGTAAACATGGCAGACACGAAGCGCAGACTGGAAAATGATATTTTCGCGGCGGCGGGCATTGCTCAAAAATACAACTGCCGACTGACCCGCCTTGACTATCAGCAGGAAGCGGGCTTGTTATCAAGCGTCCCTATTGGGGAAAACCTTATCCCCATTCAGCGGGGCTTAACCACAAGCAGCACCGCCATTTTCATTCCCTTTATCACACAGGAGCTTTTTCAGACGGGAGCTGCCCTTTACTATGGGCTGAACGCATTAAGCAATAACATGATACTCTGCGACCGCAAGCAGCTTAAAAACCCCAACGGCTTAATCTTGGGAACGCCGGGAAGCGGAAAATCCTTTGCGGCAAAGCGGGAAATGACAAATGCTTTCCTTATTACCGACGACGATATAATCATCTGCGACCCGGAAGCCGAGTATTTCTCCCTTGTGCAGCGTTTGGGCGGGCAAGTAATACGCTTATCCCCAACCGGGAAAGGCATGGACGGCAAGCCCCAGTATGTGAACCCTATGGATATAAACCTTAACTATTCCGAGGACGACAGCCCCCTTGCCTTAAAATCCGACTTCATTTTGTCCCTCTGCGAGCTTGTCATTGGCGGCAAGGAGGGCTTGCAGCCCATTGATAAGACCGTCATTGACCGGGCTGTCCGCAACGTGTACCGCCCGTTTCTTGCCGACCCCGACCCGGCAAAAATGCCGATTTTGGGCGACCTTTACAACGAGCTTTTGAAGCAGCCGGAGCCGGAAGCTGCCCGCATTGCTGCGGCATTGGAGCTTTACGTTTCCGGCAGTCTGAATGTCTTTAACCACCGTACCAACGTAGAACTGAATAACCGCCTTGTCTGCTTTGACATTAAGCAGCTTGGGAAGCAACTCAAAAAGTTAGGTATGCTCATTGTGCAAGACCAGACGTGGAACAGGGTAACAATCAACCGGGCAGAAAAAAAATCCACACGCTACTATATGGACGAGTTTCATTTATTGCTGAAAGAGGAACAGACCGCCGCTTACAGCGTGGAGATTTGGAAGCGTTTTAGAAAATGGGGCGGCATACCCACAGCCATTACGCAGAACGTCAAAGACCTTTTGGCAAGCCGCGAAGTGGAGAATATCTTTGAAAACAGTGACTTTGTTCTCATGCTCAATCAAGCACAGGGCGACCGTACTATCCTTGCAAAGCAGTTAAACATCAGTCCACAGCAGATGAAATATGTGACCCACACCGAAGCGGGCGAGGGGCTTATCTTTTACGGAAACGTGGTGCTGCCCTTTGTAGACCGCTTCCCGAAAGATACCGAGCTTTACCGGGTAATGACGACGAAGCCGGAGGAAGTCACAGGAAGCGAGGTGTAGCCCATGAAGCAATACAAACCCCGCGATAAAATCACGCAGAAAATGACCCGTGACGGAGCTATCGCAGAAAATCAGACCACCGGGGAAGCCGAGCGTATCAGCAAACGGACGCAGGACGCAGATTTTGGGAAATCCCCGGAGCAGCAAGCCCAACAGGACGCAGCGCAGCTACAAGGTGCAGCTTCCCCCACTTCTCCCTTGCCCCATGCGCCGGGAGCTGCCCCGAAGCCGGACACCGCCACCGCAGAGCGCGTCATGGAGCATTTGGACGGGGCAAAGACCCGAAAAGCCAGTAAAAAGGCGGTACGAAAAGCACAGGAGGAAGCCACCGCGCAGACAAAATCTTCCCGCTTGCAGTTTACCGAAGAAGAATTGTCTGCCCCGGAACTGGAACGCTACATTGACAAATCGAATAAAGCCGCTGACCGCTTGGACGCAGCAAAGGCAGCTATCCCAAAGCAAAAGAAACTTGTAAAAGAACGCACCTTTGACGAAGCCACAGGCAAGGCAAAGACCCGGCTTCACTTTGAGGAACGGGAAAAGCCTATCCCCGGCGGCAGGAAAAGCAGCCCCTTATCCCGCCCCGCGCAGGAAGCGGGTATTTTCGTCCACAACAAGATACATTCCGTTGAAAAGGACAATTCCGGCGTGGAGGGCGCACACAAAAGCGAGGAAGCCGCCGAGCGCGGCGCAAAGTTTGGGGCGCGGAAGCTGAAACAGGGCTACCGCAGCCACAAGCTGAAACCTTACCGGGAAGCGGCAAAGGCAGAAAAGGCGGCGTTCAAGGCAAACGTGGATTTTCAGTATCACAAGACCTTGCAGGAGAACCCGCAGCTTAGGAGCAATCCCCTGTCCCGCTTCATGCAGAAGCAGCAAATCAAACGCCAGTATGCAAAGGCGGCAAAGACCGGGAGCGCAAAGGGTATCAGAGCCGCAGCGGAGAACACAAGAAAAGCAGCACAGAAAACCGCAGAGAAAGCAAGACAAGCGGCGGCATTTGCGGTACGACACCCGGCGGGCGTTGTGATTGCCATTGCCGCGCTGCTTCTCTTTATCCTCATTATGTCCGGGCTGTCCTCTTGCGGGGCAATGTTTTCCGGCGCATTAAACGGCGTGGTGGGGACTTCCTACACGTCCGAGGACAGCGACCTTGTGGAAGTGGAAAACAGCTACGCCGGACTGGAAAACGAGCTGCAACAGGAAATTGACAATATTGAAAGCACCCACCCCGGCTATGATGAATACCGCTATGACCTTGCCAGTATCGGGCATAACCCCCATGAATTAGCGTCCTATCTGACCGCAAAATATCAGACCTACACCCGCGCCGACGTACAGGCAGAACTACAAAGGCTTTTCAATCAGCAGTACACCTTGACGCTGACCGAGGAAGTGGAGATACGCTACCGGGAGGAAGAACGCACCGACACATGGACAGACGAGGACGGTAACGAGCATACGGACACCTACACCGTACAAGTGCCTTATGAGTATTACATCTTAAACGTCAAGCTGACGAACACCCCACTTTTTACGATTGCACAAAGCAATCTGACCCCGGAGCAGCTTGAAATGTACCGGGTGTATTTACAGACAAGCGGCAACAAACCGCTGATTTTCGGCGGCGGCTATGCCGATACTTCCGCGTCCGAGGATTTAAGCGGCGTACAGTTTGTAAACGGTACACGCCCCGGAAATACGGAACTTATCGACCTTGCAAAGCAGCAAGTCGGCAACGTGGGCGGTTATCCCTATTGGAGCTGGTACGGCTTCAATTCCCGCGTGGAATGGTGCGCCTGTTTTGTGTCTTGGTGCTACAATCAAGCCGGAAAAAGCGAGCCGCGCTTTGCCGCCTGCCAGTCACAGGGTATTCCCTGGTTTCAGTCAAGGGGACAATGGGGAGCGCGTGGGTATGAAAATATCGCCCCCGGCGACGCTATCTTTTTCGACTGGGACTTAGACGGCAGCGCAGACCATGTAGGGCTTGTTATCGGAACAGACGGAAGCCGGGTATATACCGTCGAGGGGAACTCCGGCGACGCTTGCAAGATAAAAAGCTATGACCTTAACTACCAGTGTATCAAAGGCTATGGGCTGATGAACTGGTAAACACACTTTTTCAAAATCGAAAGGAGAACAACATTTATGGCAAACAGCAAGATTGACCGTATCAATAAAGAAATCGCAAAGACCCGCGAGAAAATCACAGAGTATCAGAACAAGCTGAAAGGACTGGAAGCACAGAAAACCAAAGCAGAAAACCTTGAAATCGTGCAGCTTGTACGTTCCATGAAAATGACCCCGCAGGAGCTTAACGCTATGCTGAAAGACGGCACTATCCCCGGCATGACTGCCCCGGAAGCTGCTGACTATGAAGAACAGGAGGACAATGCAGATGAAGAATAAAATCATTAGAAGCATTACCGCACTTTGCGCCGCCCTTATGCTTGTGGGCGGCTTTTCTGTTACCGCCTTTGCACAGACCCCGGCAGATACCACCGACGACAGCAACGTGGTTGTGGAGCAGCCGCAGGAGGACACGCCGCCCCTTACCCCAAAAGGCAACGCAACTTTGGTTGACGACTACGGCGGCAATAAGCAGCTCATTACTGTTACCACAAAAAGCGGCAACTACTTTTATATTCTTGTAGACCGCGCCGCCGAGGGGGAAAACACCGTACATTTCCTCAATCAAGTAGACGAAGCCGACCTTATGGCACTTATGGAGGACGGGGAAGCCGCCACAGCACCCGCGCCCGCTGTCTGCAACTGTACCGAGAAATGCGAAGCCGGAGCAGTCAATATGACCTGTCCCGTCTGCACTACTACTATGACGAGTTGCACAGGTAAGGAAGCCGCCCCGGAGGAAACCGAGCAGCCGAAAGAAAAAAGCAATGCAAGCGGGCTTCTGATTGTGCTTGTCGTGGCACTTCTTGGGGGCGGCGGGGCGTTCTATTATCTGAAATTCATTAAGCCGAAGCAGAATGTCAAAGGCGGCACTGACCTTGACGATTTTGATTTTGAGGACTACGACGAGGACGAGCCGGAAGCAGACGACGGGGACGGAGCTTTGGAAGAACAGGAGGACGAGGAAGCATGACCCTCTTTACCGACAATCCCCTTGAAAGAATGATGATACAAAAGCCGGACAACAGGAAGCGGGATAAATCCCCGCCCGCTTCCTTTCCCCCGCGCTGCGCGGGCTGCCCCTACAAAGGGCAAGCCCCTTGTGTGGGGTACTGTATCAGAAAGATAAAAGAACATGAGCCGGAACGCTGAAAGGAGGAATTTTAGATTGATTTTAGTTATCGCAGAAAAGCCCAGTGTGGCGCAGACTATCGCCGCCGTACTTGGGGCAAAAGAAAAGAAAGACGGATTTATCACAGGAAATGACTATATCGTTTCTTGGTGTGTGGGACATTTGGTGCAGCTTTCCGAAGCTGCCGCCTATGGGGAGCAGTACAGGAAATGGAGCTATGACAGCTTACCCATTCTGCCGCAGGAATGGCAGTACACCGTAGCCGCCGACAAGGGGAAGCAATTCAAAGTATTAAAGGAGCTTATGCACCGGGGCGACGTTTCCGAAGTCGTCAACGCCTGCGACGCGGGGCGCGAGGGCGAGCTGATTTTCCGTTTCGTCTATGAAGTGGCGAAGTGCAAAAAGCCCATGCGCCGCCTTTGGATTTCCTCAATGGAGGACGACGCAATCCGGCGCGGCTTTGCCGAACTTAGAACAGGCAGCGAGTATGACCCGCTTTATGCGTCTGCCCTTTGCCGCGCAAAGGCTGACTGGCTTATCGGTATCAATGCAACCCGCCTGTTTTCCGTCCTCTACAATCATACCTTGAATGTGGGACGGGTGCAGACCCCGACCTTAAAAATGCTTGTTGACCGGGACGCGGCAATCAGTACATTCAAGAAAGAAAAGTATTACCATGTGCGCCTTTCTCTATCCGGCGGGGACGCTGCCAGTGAAAGGCTGTCTGACCGAGCCGAAGCCGACAGGCTGAAAGCAGCTTGCGAAGCGGCGCGGGCAGTCTGTACGTCCCTTGTGAAAGAGAAGAAAACCGCAGCACCGCCGAAGCTCTTTGACCTTACCGCTTTACAGAGGGAAGCAAACCGACTGTTCGGCTACACCGCGAAGCAGACCCTTGACCTTGCACAAGCCCTGTATGAAAAGCGGCTTTTGACCTATCCGAGAACGGACAGCGCATTTCTGACCGACGACATGGGCGACACTGCAAACAGCATTATCGCGCTGCTTTCCGGCAAGCTGCCTTTCCTTGCGGGCGTTTCCTTTACGCCGGAGCTTTCAAAGGTGCTGAACAGTAAAAAGGTATCAGACCACCATGCAATCATTCCTACTATGGAGATTGCAAAGACTGACCTTGCTGCGCTGCCGGAAACCGAAAGAAATATCCTTACCCTTGCCGGGGCGCGTCTTTGCATGGCGACCGCCGCGCCGCATATCTTTGAAGCGGTTACGGCGGTTTTTGATTGTGCAGGACAGCTCTTTACCGCAAAGGGAAAGACCGTACTTTCTGACGGTTGGAAAGACCTTGACCGCCGCTACCGGGCGACCCTCAAAGGAAAGCCGGAGGACGAGGAAGCCGGGAACACGCTGCCACTCTTTACCGAGGGGCAGACCTTTGACAATCCGGCGGCGACGGTAACGGAGCATGACACCACACCCCCGAAGCCCCACAACGAAGCAAGCCTTTTGTCGGCTATGGAACGCGCCGGGAATGAGGACACCGACCCGGAAGCAGAACGCCGGGGACTTGGGACACCCGCCACCCGCGCCGCTGTCATTGAAAAGTTAGTGGGCGGCGGCTTTGTGGAGCGTAAAGGCAAGCAGCTACTTCCCACCAAAGACGGTATCAATCTTATATGCGTCCTGCCGGACAGTCTGACTTCCCCGCTTCTGACCGCAGAATGGGAAAACAATCTAACGCAGATAGCAAAGGGCAAAGCAGACCCGGAGGACTTCATGGCGCGTATCGAAGCTATGGCGCGGGAGCTTGTGCAGACCTATCCGTTTCTTTCCGACGCAGACAAGGGGCGTTTCAAATCCGAAAAGCCGGAAATCGGCAAATGCCCCCGCTGCGGCTCTCCCGTCTATGAGGGAAAGAAAAACTATTATTGCAGCAACAAGGAATGTAGCTTTACCATGTGGAAAAATGACCGTTTCTTTGAGGAACGAAAAGTAGATTTTTCTGTAAAGATTGCCGCCGCGCTTCTGAAATCCGGCAAGGTAAAAATCAAGGGCTTATATTCCCCGAAAACAGGCAAGACCTACGACGGAAGCGTTGTTCTAGCCGATACGGGCGGGAAATACGTCAACTACCGCGTGGAGCTTCCAAAGAAGAAATAACTTGAATAGCAAGCATAGGAAAAGAGTACCCTTTTCCGTAAAATCCCCCTTTTCTCTGCCGAGATGAGCGGGGATTTTTGCTTGTTGGGAAGTTTCCCAAACCCTCTGAAAAACGAAAGGAGTGAACGAATGGAGGAATTGAAAACAGGCTATTCCAGATACGACCGCGACGAATTGAAAACCGCTGACAAAATGCGGATTGACCGAAACATTTATTTTAATGAGGACAGCGCGGATATTTCCACCTTGACCGCCCTACCGTTGGAGCAGTTACAGGCACTACGGGAAGAAAGCACCGCCGCAGAACAGACCATTTTTGAAGCCTTGCAGGGGCAGGCGGCAGCATGGGAACAACAGGCGGGAAAGACCCTGTTATTTGAAAAAGCCATTGAATACGCAAGAACGCCCGAAGTCAAGCACACCGCTAACCAGTGGGAAGCCACCGACTACGGACACCACATTAGGAGCAACCGCGTATATCAAATGCGTTACCATGTTTATGAAAATACCCGCTATGACCGTACAGCGGAAAAATCTGTCCCGTATTCCTATTCCCTGTCATGGAGCATTTACACCAACAGCCCCGACAGGAACGAGCGAAAAAAGATAGCCGGACAGGATAAGAAAGTCTTTGCAGACAAGACGGCTATGGAAAAGTATCTGAACGGGCGTATCAAAGCCCATGCACATTTATTTACCGAAGTGTCCCTGCCTATCCCGCCGGAGCTTGCCGACTGCTTCAAGGTAAACGGGCAGCTATTACCCGGCTACATGATTGAGGGCGAGGAACGGACACAGCCCCCACAGGACATAGAAAAAACAGACGACACCCCGGCAGAACAGACGGCAGAGCCGACCACCGGGCAGAGAAAGGAGCGTGAAACTATCAACGAACAGTTTTCGATTTTGATTGACAGCCGCAGTCGCTTTGAAACAGGCGAGCCGGGCGGCGTGTGGCTTTCCATGCCGACCACCACCGAGCAGCTTCACGAAGCTATGAAAAGCGTCGGCATTACCGCAGACAACCCGCAGGATTTTTTCATTAACGGGTATGCTTCCCCGGAAGAAAAGCCCCTTGCGCTGCCTTATAACATGGTATGCGCCGCAAAGGTGGACGAGCTGAATTTTCTTGCGTCGCGGATTGCACAGCTTGACCCCGCCGAGGTGGAAAAGCTGAACGCGGCAGCACAGCAAAAACAGGGCTTTGAAAATATCGGGCAGCTCATTGACTTTACCTACAATGCCGATTATTTCGTCCATATCCCGGAAGTACATACGTCCCGCGACTTGGGCGACTACTATCTGAATAAATCCGGCATGGTACAAATGCCCGAAGAATGGAAAGGCGGCGTTGACCTTGCAGCTTTTGGGAAAAATGCTGCTGCACAGGAACAGGGCAGCTTTACCCCGTATGGCTACCTTGTGAAAAGCGGCGACGAATGGGAAAAACAGTTTGAGGGACGCGACGTGCCGGAGGAATACCGGGTAATGAGCTTCCCGCAGGAACAGGCGTACAAGGACGCAGCACCGCCAGAAGCGGTAAAGAGTGCAGAGCCGAAAGAGCCGCGCCCGGTTATCCCTATCGTGCTGACCGCTGATAAACCCGCCGAGAAAATGAAAGAGATAACCGACCGTTTGGAACAGGGTATCACAGAACTGTTTGACAGCGAGCGCTTCAAAGACTATCTGCAAGTCATGTCAAAATTTCATAATTATAGCTTTAACAATACGCTGCTTATTGCCATGCAGAAGCCCGACGCTTCCCTTATTGCGGGCTTTAATGCTTGGAAAAATAACTTTGGGCGAAACGTGATGAAAGGGCAAAAGGGAATAAAAATCATTGCTCCGTCGCCGTTCAAGGTAAAACAGGAAATGCAGAAAACCGACCCGCAGACCGGGAAAGCCATTATCGGCAAGGACGGAAAGCCTGTTACAGAAGAAAAAGAAGTCACAATCCCCGCCTATCGGGTAGTGACTGTCTTTGATGTTTCCCAGACCGAGGGACGGGAGCTGCCGCAGCTTGGAGTAAGCGAGCTGACCGGGGACGTTGACCGCTATAAAGAGTTTTTCGCAGCCCTTGAAAAGACTTCCCCTGTCCCTGTCGGCTTTGAAAAAATCGAGGGCGGCGCACATGGCTATTACCACTTGGAGGACAAGCGGATTGCCATTGACGAGGGCATGAGCGAATTACAGACCCTAAAGACCGCTATCCATGAAATCGCCCATGCAAAGCTCCATGACATAGACCTTAACGCCCCGAAAGACGAGCAGCCCCGCGTTGACCGTCGCACCCGCGAGGTAGAAGCGGAAAGCGTCGCTTACACCGTTTGCCAACACTACGGGCTTGATACGTCGGACTATTCCTTTGGGTATGTTGCCGGTTGGAGCAGCGGGCGGGAGCTTGCGGAACTGAAAGGCTCATTGGAAACCATACGCAGCACCGCAGCCGAGATTATCAATTCCATTGATAAAGAAATCGCGGAGCTGCAAAAGGCGCAGGACAAGGAACAGGCTGCACCTACACAGGAAGCCCCGGAGCAGCCGGAAGCCGACAAAGACACCTTTTCCATTTATCAGTTAAAGGGCGGGGACGAAACGCGGGACTTGCGCTTTGAACCTTACGACCGCCTACAGGCGACGGGGAATGTAGTTGACCGGGTGAATTATGAGCTTGTCTACACCGCACCCCTTACGCCGGATATGACGCTGAACAGCATTTATGAACGGTTCAATATCGACCACCCGAAAGATTTTAAGGGACACAGCCTTTCCATATCGGACGTGATTGTGTTTCATCAAAACGCACAGGACACCGCCCACTATGTAGACCGGGGCGGGGACTTCCGGCAAGTGCCGGAGTTTTTACAGGAGCAGCCGCAGCTTACCCCGGACAGCTTGATAACAGGCGAGAAAATCCAAACGCCGAGGGGGAGCTTTTCTTTCACTTCTATGAGCGTGGAGCAGATGAAAGCCGCCGGGTATGGGCTTCATCATACTTCCGACGACGGAAAATATCTGATTATGGGGAACGGCACAAGGGCGTTTGCCGTTGCTGCTGAACAGCCGGAAAACTACTTGAAAACTGCCGAACAGACTACCGAGCAGAATTACAACATGATTGACGGAAAGATAAACAACACGCCTACGGTTGACGAACTGGAAGCAAAAGTAAAGGCAGGAGAAACCATTTCCCTTGTTGACCTTGCCGACGCTATCAAAGCTGATAAGGAACGGGGCAAGACGGCAAAGCCGGAAAAGAAGCCCTCTATCCGGGCGCAGCTCAAAGCAGATAAGGAAAAGGAAAAGAAAAAACCGCCAAAAAGCAAGTCGCAGGACTTAGAAAGGAGCTGACCGATTGGGTAAATTAAATAAGTTTGAGAATGTGGACGTTATTGCTTCCCTTGAAGCGATTATGAAACAGAATACCGCTTTTTATCAGAGTGATTTTGAGATAGACAAAAGGATTTTGCAGGAAGCGGCGACAAGACCCGCTGCTGAAGAAAAGCGGCTGCTATGGTTTTCCCGCCCGTCGGGAACGTGCTGCTTCCGGGAGCGCGACGTTTTCCTAAAGGACACAAGGCAGCATAACACATGGCGGTTTTACGGAGAACAGACCCGCGATAAAATCCTTGCCTATGCGGTGGAGCTGACCGGGAAAGAAAACGGAACAATCAAGGGCAATCTCTATGAGCTTGACTATCCGCAGCACTTCCGGGAAGTAGTTGAAAAATCTCTGCCCGCAGATAATTACACACTTCTCTATGAGCATGGAGAACGGGTGCAGCCCGCCGGAGCGTATGTTGACGGCAACCCCGACCCGCAGCTTGGGAAGTTTGAACGCTTTGAAGCGCAGCCCAACGACCCGGAAGCCTTGAAAGACCTGTTGCGGGAGCAGCGTCACAGCTATGAGCAGCAAAAACCGGGGGATTTTAAGGCACATATCGCCACGCTGCATGACAGCCGGATTGAAGCCGAAGCGCAGCGTATTGCGGAAGCCATGAAAAGTCTTACTGACCCCAACAGCCCCGGCAAGACACATTTCATGGTGGAGCTGTCGCCTTACTTTGTAAAGACAGCTTCCAGAAAGGACACTGACCGCCTGTTTGCTATGCTGCCCTATAAAACCCTTGCTTTCTCTGCAATCAAGGACAGGCATGGTACTTATGCACTGGTAGACAAAGCCGAGGACAGAACCCGGAATATCCGAAAAATACGTCCCTCTGTCCGGGCGCAGCTTACCGCAGACAAGAAAACAGCCGCACCTAAAAAGGCAGCGGCAAAGTCAAAACATCACGATATGGAGGTATGAGCATGAATAGATTTACTGTTGAGGAAATAAACCTTTTGAGCATTTACCATGAGGGAAGCAAGGCACAGCTTATAGCAAACATGACCGCTGCGCTGCCGTTCATGGACGTTGGATTACGGGAGCTTGCAGAACGCACCCTTTCCAAAGTAACCCTACTGACCGAAGCGGAGTATGCGGAGCTTGCCGTTTACGCCGCTGATGAAGCATGATTGCGGTTAAGCGGCTCACGCCGCCCCAAAGCCGGAAAGTCAATTCCCTTGTACGCCGGGAGTGCTGCAACTGCGATAGCGGACACTGTATTTTGCTTGACGACGGGGAGGAATGTGTCTGCCCGCAGCTCATTTCCTATTCGCTGCTTTGCAAGTGGTTTCGGATTGCCGTACTTCCCCTTGATAAGCTGCTCTTTGCGGAACTTTACCACACCGAGGACAAAAAGAAGTGTATCGAGTGCGGCGCGCTCTTTGCGTCCACCTCTAACAGCGTCAAATACTGCCCGGATTGCCGGAAGCGCATTAACCGCAGACAGGCAGCGGAGCGCATGAGGAAAAGACGCGCTCTTGTTACGCAGTAGGGGCGAAAAAAGCCTTGATTTAAGCGGCTCTGACAGCCGCTTTCTAAGGTGGTAAGGACTTAATACCTTTCCCCTCAAAATCGGGCTTCTACTGCGTAACAAAAAACATTTGTACCCATAAAGAAAACCGGGCGCGGTAGCCAAATTGTCGGCTGCTGCGCCCGGTTTTTTCTTACTTAAAATCTTCTGCGTCAATAACTGTATATCCGGCGTTTATTAACTCTATTGCAAAAAGCCCTTGTCCTTTAATTAACCTACCTGTAAAACTTCCGTCATAAATACAATTAACTCCACATGTAGGACTTCTTGACTGTAAGATTACCAAATCAATTTCCATACCCACAATTTTTTCTAATGCTAATTGGGTAGCATTACGATAAGCCATATCGACATTATTACCATCTATATCCATTACAATGCCGTTCACTATTTCTGCGCTCGGTCTTGGAATTGGCATTTGGGCGAGTAATTCCGGGCATATATCAATTATTTCTTTTCCTTGCAGAAATTCAATCACTTTAGGATTGTAATTGTTTTTACCATTGTATTTACAGTTTTTCCCCAAAACACATGAGCTTACTAATACTTTCATTGTTATGACCTCATAAATCCTACTATTGGAATTATTATATCATACCCAAATAATCAAATCTACCCCCGTTCAGTTTCCTTTTCCCGCCCCGGCTCTTTCTCCTGTCTTAAAATGCTGTCAATGTTCTGCCGGATAACGTCGTATTCCTTGACCTGTTTTTTCAGCTTGCCATAATCAGCGGAAAGGGCTTCTTTCTGCACTTGGAGCTTTGCATATTCTTCTTGAAGCTCTGCAAGATTAGGGAGCTTGGAAATACCCGCCGCCCTTAGTGCCTTTGCCGCTGCTTCGTGTAAAATCAGCTTATCTTCCTGTCCGGCGCGGAACTGTTCTTTTTTCTTTGCCTTGCGGTATGCGTCATAGACAGGTTTTGTCTTTTGGTAGGTGGCGACGTGCTTCATCAATACCGCCATATCTGCAAGACGCTTTTCCACCGCCTTTAGGCTGTCCGCTGCCTGTTCACTGGCGGCTGTCACTTCCTCAATCCGGCTGACTAAATCTGCGTACTGCTCAATCTTGTGTTCTGTCAAGAAATTCATAGTTTTTGCCGCCTGTTTCAAATTGTGGATTTTCGCCCATTGCTCATAGCCCCGGCTCTGCGCTGCCTTGATACTGTTTTCAATGTCAATAAGTAGGGAAACGCCGCCGCGATCTGCGCGTGGAGCTTTCGCAGCGCGGACACGTTTTCCCTCTATCCGTTCTCTGATTGCTTCCTCTGTATAATCTGCGCCGAGGGTTTTTAAGCGGGTAAACCGTTCCTGTCCGGGAGCGCGGCAGGACACATATTTTCCCGGCTTTATCTCATAGCCCGCCGTCTGTAACCTTGACAGCAATTCTTCAAAACTTGATACTTGGGGAATAAGTGCGTCAACGGCAATTTTCAGCTTGCCTTTCCAACTTGCACCCACCTTTTCGGCTTGGTATTCCGCATAGCTTTTTCCCTTGCTGCCTTTGCTTGGAACAACGACAGACAGCCCGTTTTCCCGGCACAGCCTGTCGCTCATGTTCCGTATGCCGTAATAGCTGCGTTTGTTGGAATTGTACTTGTGGTGGTCTACAAAATTGACCGCACAGAAAATGATGTGATTATGCACATGACCTCTATCTATGTGAGTAGTGAGGACATATTCGTGCTGTCCTTTAGTTACTGCGTCGGCAAGCTGCTTTCCGATTGCATGGGCTTTCTCATAGTCCACCTCTCCCGGCTCAAAGGACTGTATCAAATGGTGGGCGAGATTGTTCCCTTTGTCTATGGCTTGGTCGAGGGTAAAACCGAACTCAATATCTGCCGTTTCTGCCGAGCAGCCAAAGGAGGACACAAGCATTTTACCGTCTGTCTTGTCCGGGTTTTGGATATAGTCAAGGGCTTTGCTCAACGTGCTTTTAATAGGCTTAATCTTTGTAACCGCCATATCTCCGCAAGCACCCCCTTTATTTCCTCTATGTCCTCTTGGTAGACGCTGCCCGTCGCATTGACGCGCTTTGCAATCTGATTGATGTTCACGCCGATTTTCTGTAATTCCGCTGTCATGGCTTTTATGTCGCTATGGTCTACTTGAACGATATATCCGTCAATGGCGATTTTCTGTAAGTATGCCGCCATGTTCCGGGTGGGGACGAGCTTCATTTTCTGCTCAATCAACGCTTTTTCTTCCTCTGTCACATAGAACTTGACTTGTATAGTCCGTTTTCTTCCGTTCATGCTCTGACGCTCCTTTCCGTTCCGAGGGTTTGGGACACTTCCCAACAAGCAATTTTCAACCGACACGTCGCAGTGCAGAGGGCGAAAATACGGAAAAGGGTACTCTTTTCCTATGCTTGCTAAGAATGTTTTTTATCTTTTATGCCCTTATTTCCCTCTACGGAGAAAAAGCCATTTTGCCAAACTTATATAAAAGAAAAACGCTGCAATCTCAAAAAGATTACAACGCTTCCTAAAATCCATATTCAATTTTAACGGACGTTCTCATTTGTCCTCTTTTTCGACTTCCTTAATTTCTTTCGCCGTTGCGGTTACAATCCGTATTCCCTTATTGCTCATAGTATCAAGCAATGTGTCGAGCTGCCGACGTTGCGTGTCTTTTGTGTCCGGCTTCTCTAAAAGAAACTGGTCTACGGATATATCATAACGGAGCATAAGCTCAAAAAAGATTTGCAGACTTGGGTGTTGCCCATTATTCTCAATGTTTGCAAGATAGCGAGGGGAAATAAACATTTCGTCGCTTACTTTCTTGCGGCTCTCTTTTCTCCCTGTCCGCGCTGTTTTTATTGCTTCTCCAAAAGCCTTGAAGTCATATTTTTCTACTGGTCTTTTTGCCATATTTATTCACCCAGTTACATTTTACTGTTCTCCTTTCCTGTTGGATATGTCTATATAGTTCCTATAATTAACCAGAATAATTCATATATATTGACTTTGCTGTTCTAAAACGCTATAATGTTTTCAATAAAGAATAGGCGGTCGTTATTATGCAAGTATTGAAAGATGAAATTCAAGAAGATATTTTGAGTTCCGCGAAAGATTTATTTTTGACCTTTGGATATGAAAAAACATCTATGGACAAGATTTCCAAAAAAGCGGGTATTAGTAAAAGTAATTTGTATAACTATTTCAAGTCGAAAGATGAAATATTTTGTGCCTTAACTGACAGCGCAGCATTTCATTTTCAAAAAGTTATCAACTTCTTTGATGAAAACAAATTTAATCCCAAATTTGGAGAGCATGGTTTTAACGAAATGCTATCCAAATATATTTATGATTTAATTGTTGATTACAAAGACGGGCTTATATTGATTATGAAATGTTCATGTGGAACAAAATATGAAAATTTTAGGGAGCAACTAATAAACCAAATAGCAGAAAAATTTTTACGCGATTATGCTACTGAATTTATACACGCAGATATGCTTGTAAGAGTAATTACAGAAAATTTATTTGATGGAATTACAACTATTGCTATTCAATTTAATACGGAACAGGAATTGAAAAAAAATCTCTATGGTTTTATAAAATATCATTCTTATGGTTTTTTAGGACTTACCTCTCACTAAAGAGGGCTTTTTTACCGTAATAAAGAATGGCTGGTCGTTATTAAGCGAAAGGAGCAAATAAATATGAAAAAAATTGAACTCATAAAATCAGCAAACACAAATTGCTATCTTCTGAATACAGGTAGCCAGATAATTTTAATTGATACGGGCACCACTGCGGATAGCAATTTCCTTAAAAATTTAGGGGCAAAAACAAATCTGTCAAAAATAGATTTAGTTGTTTTAACACATGGACATTATGACCATGTAGGGTATGCTTCAATATTACAAAAGGAATATGCCATAAAAATAGCGGTTCATAAAAATGATATAGCTATGGTTGGTAGTGCAAGTATGGACTTTCCTAAAGCAAAAGGCGTTTTGAGTTCATTGATTAGAAAACAAACTTTATCCCACATAGAAAAAGCCACATATTCAGCATTTATTCCAGACATTATTATTGAATCAGATATGCTTGCAGATTATCCAGACATACAGTTTATATCATTGCCGGGACATACTTCTGGCTCTATTGGAGTGATGTACGAAAGCAATTTATTTGCCGGAGATTTAGTAATGAATATGCCGCTTCCCTCTTTATCTTGGTTTGCAGAAGATTTTACGACCATGAAAAAAAGTCTTAAACAAATCCAACATTTGAATATCAAGCGAATTTATCCGGGGCATGGTAAAGATTTTTCGGGAAAGTGGTTAAAGCACATAGGATAAGATTCTAAAAATCTAATCAGATATTTTGAAATGGGGTGATGTAATAATGAATAGTGAATGGATATTATGTCCTATATGTCAAAATAAGACCCGGATTAAAATACGTGAGAACACAATACTTCAAAATTTTCCGCTATTCTGTCCCAAATGTAAGCAAGAAACGTTAATCAATGTACGACAACTGAATATTTCAGTTATCAAGGAGCCAGACGCACAGACGCAGAGCCGATAACAAGCAGAACTTTTGAACTGCTGTTATCGGCTCTTTCTTTGATAGCAAATAGCAATCTGCCGAACGACGGCAAAAGAAAAAAAGCCGTCGTAGAGCAGACGTATTTTCACGCGCCTTTTCTAACTTCCGGCGGCTTTGATTTTTCAGAGCCGCCGTTTTTTCGTCTACTTATCCCACACTTTCGACGACCCGAACACCACGAACTGACACGGCGGCATTTAGGAGGTTGCCGCTGTGTCTACTTTGGTATTCCATAATACCCATGAGCTTCATCAATTAAAAAAAGCATAGCTCCACCACCGGGCAAGTCTACCTATGAATATGAACTGTCAAATCATCTGAATACAGCTTACATTTCCTTTGCGTCTGTCTGCGCCTTGCAGACGGGCGCTTTTTGTTTGTTCAAAAAAATTTTTGAAAAAATTTCCGGAAATGTTCGGCGTTTTTTCAAAACGCAGTATTGCCCGACGAAAAGGGGGAAGCACCACCAACTTTCAACGAGAAAGGAGGTGAGAATGTGGAACCTGAACGTAGGGAATTTTATAAGCAATGTTCTTTTCAAAAGTATTGTAATACGGTACTGCACAATGAAGCCTGCGACGCTCACAAAGAGCTTCGCAAGCATAAGGCAAAGGAAGTTACTTTTTCCGACTTGACCTTAGATGAAGCGCGGCAGCTTCATACGTTTGATGAATATTTCAAACGGGAAACTGTCGAAACCGTCTTTGAAAAAGCCGGAAAGAAAATCACGCCGAAGCTGCTTCTTGAAGCAATCCGTACTTTACCGGAAGAAAAGCGCAAAGCTGTACTGCTGTACTACTTTGAGGGAATGAATGACAGCGAGATTGCGGAGTTGTTCAATACGTCGAGAAGCACGATACAGTACAGGCGGACAAGCTCTTTTGAGCTGTTGAGAAAATACTTGGAGGAAAATGCTGATGAATGGGACGAATGGTAATGAACCCGGCTACCCGGAAAAAGCCCTTATTCCTTATCCTGTCATTGTGGCAGCGACAAAGGGCGACCCGGACGCTATGAAAATGGTCTTGCAGCATTTCAGCGGTTACATAGCCCGCCTCTCCATGCGGAAGCTGTACGACGAGCGCGGTAACGTCTATTTTGGCGTAGACCATGACATTCGGGAACGGCTGCAAGCAAAACTGATGATGGCTGTCCTCAATTTTAGAACAGAGGAATAACCGCAATCGGCAACGGAATGTCTTTACTCCCCCCCTTTTTCCATTCCATTGCTAATGCGGCAGCACAGCCATTTTGAACCTTGACAAAGAAAGCGACGCAAGATAACGGCGACGCAGTATAGGGCAAATCGGATACGTCCTTTTTGTGCCGAGCCATACGGCGGGTGCGCCATGACACTTTTCCTATGGGAAAAGCCGAGCGACTACCACCGCGCCGGGGAGCAAGTGTAGCGGCTTGCGGGCAACGACGCATATTAAGGGTAGACAAGCCTTTATCGCCATAGTCCGAGCGTTTGGAGCGTCGCAGGCAATGGGTAGAGCTGCCTTAACGGGCAGGGGTGGAACTCCCGCGAGGTTGTGCTAACAGCCGTCCGATGAAAGCCCCTTTTGATACTTATAAATTGTTTAACCATTGAAAGGGGGCTACAATTTTGAATATTACTGATGTGCCTATCTGGGAAAAATATACTCTTACGATTGAGGAAGCGTCTAAATATTTCCGCATTGGAGAAAACAAGCTGCGTAAATTAGCCGAAGAAAATCCCGCCGCCGGGTGGGTCATTATGAACGGCAACCGTATTCAAATCAAGCGGAAGCAGTTTGAAAAAATTATTGATACCCTTGATACAATTTGATGAAATCGAGCCTTGAATGTGGTACAATGTACCTAAGCATATCAAGGCTCTTTCCGTCATGGAAAGGAGCATGGCGCGAATGAAGAAAAAAACAACGTCGGAAAAAAGACGCGATAATAAAAACCGTATCTTACGCACAGGAGAGAGCCAGAGAAAAGACGGGAGATATGCTTACAAATATGTAGATACCTTTGGAAAACCGCAGTTTGTGTATGCTTGGAAGTTAGTACCTACGGACAAGACCCCGGCAGGAAAACGGGAAGATATTTCGTTAAGGGAAAAGGAAAAAGAAATCCAAAAAGACCTTGACGATGGTATCGACCATTTAGGCAAAAAAATGACGGTCTGTCAACTTTACGCAAAGCAGATACGTCACCGGGCAAATGTTAAGGAGGGTACAAAACAAGGACGTGAACAGCTCATGCGGATTTTGCGAGAGGATAATCTTGGAGCTTGCCCGATTGAAAAAGTAAAGCTGTCTGACGCGAAAGAATGGGCTTTACGAATGAAAGAAAAAGGATATGGTTTCAAGACAATCAATAACCACAAGCGTTCTCTGAAAGCTGCTTTTTACACAGCCATACAGGACGACTATATCCGCAAAAATCCGTTTGACTTCCAGTTGAACACAGTCATTGAAGATGATACGGAGCCAAAGATACCTCTATCCCCTACACAGGAAGCGTCTTTCCTGTCCTTTGTGCAGAATGATGTTGTCTATCAGAAGTATTATGACGAGATTATCATACTGTTAGGAACAGGGCTTCGCATTTCTGAACTCTGCGGGCTGACTGAAACCGACATAGACTTTAAGAATAAGCTAATCAACATAGACCACCAGCTTTTGAAGATTGCAGGTATTGGTTATCATGTTGATATACCCAAAACCAAAAGCGGTATCAGACAAGTACCTATGAGTAAAAAGGTATATGAAGCATTTGAACGAGTGATGAAAAAGCCGAGGTATGGAACGTCGTTAATCGTTGGAGGTTACAGCCGTTTCCTGTTCCTTAATCGGAATGGGCTGCCAAAGATAGCGGCAAACTATGAAGCTATGTTCCGGGGGCTTGTAAAGAAGTACAACAAGCACCATGAGGAAGCCTTACCAAAGGTAATGACACCGCACACCTTACGTCACACGTTCTGCACCAACTTAGCAAATGCCGGAATGAACCCGAAAGCATTACAGTACATCATGGGACATTCCAACATCAATATGACGCTGAACTATTACGCGCATACCACTTCTGACAGTGCAATCGCAGAAATGGAACGGTTGGTTGCTTAGTAGTAAATGCAGATTTTACTACTTACTTTACTACCTTTGAACATAGAAACATGAGGGGATATGAGAACATATAAGAGTTTCTCCCGTAATAAAAAATGCCGGAAAGCCTGTAAATACAGGCTATAACGGCATATAAGAAGTTATGAAAAGATAATCAGAAATTACTATTTGATTTATTATAAATTTCTTTATTTTACTATTTTTTCAATCCTGAAAGTATGCTTTTTATAATCACTATCAGCCTCAGTTATATCCTTTTGTAAATTTTCTCTTTTTACTTGTCTGCTTTATTGACTATGGTTCAATGATCCAGAAAATAAAAAGATGCTCAACTATTTAAAGGGCTGTCACAAGTGTAACAGCCTCTTAGATTTATTTATCACTTTTCCAATTCTTAACAAATAGCAATTTATCCTTTGAGAGTTGCAATACTTTATGTTCATTGATAATTTGTGCTGCTTTTTCATCATACGAACTCAATTTATCTATAGCAATAAATATTTGTTTTGCACTCCTACTATAAATTGATATAATATTTTCCAAAGCTGCATTTTCTATATTTTTTAATAATGGTAAATCATGTGCTAAAGCTGGTAAATGAGTTAATTCCAATACTGAAAGGTCAAAAGATATTAAGTTAGCAAAAGCTGTACCCGTTCCTGTATCACCTGCCGTATTGAATGAGTACTTACTTCCATGAATATTTAATGTTGGTGCTCTCCTGCCATTAACATATATCTTTTTATTCAATTCATACATTTTAACATTTACTTCATTACATATCTCATCTAATGCTTTTTCCTTTAATTCACTCAAATCATCAGTAGCTTGAGATATGTCCTTCTCCAATTGTTTTTTCTTCGTATAATATCCATTTTCATCATTAAGTTGTTTGATTTGTGCAACCAAATCCACCACTTTGTCTACCGCTAATTTGGGTGCTTCTTTTATAGACAGCTTTTGTTCAATCTCCTTATCTATTTCACTAATACGAATATTAATCTCAAGGATTTTAGATTTCAACTCCTTTTCCACCACTACTAGTTCGCTCTTTAAAATTTTAGTTATATTTTTATGAAAATCCTCCACCTTATTTATCTGCTCTATATTAAAATCTGGAAAATAATCCACAAACTGTTCCAACTCCGTGCCTATTTTTATAGGCTTATTTTTTATATTATTTTGTGTTCTTAATAACCTACTCTGATATGAATTTAATTTAATAGTAAGCTGACTTTTTTCACGCCTAAGTTTTAATATTTCTTTTGAAACCATTGATTCTAAATCAACAGATGTCGTAACAATTTCTTTTTTGAGGTTTTCCAATTGTACATTAAGTTCCTCAATCTTTTTTTTATTTTTATTAAATAAACTTTTAGTGCTAATATTGGGTAAAAAGTTCTTTTTTGCAGCATCGACTAATGTAGTTTTGTCTTTTCTTAGTTTTTCTATCTGTTCTTCATATGCTTTTAAGAATTTGTATTTGTCAAACAATTTTAAGAGAGCTAATATAGATTTAGGTGCTGTCTCCTTCTCAAAATATTGAATAGGTTTTTTCTCATTTAAATTTTCCTTCCCATAAATTCTAAAATACCTACCCACTATACCTCTAAATGATAAAGATTCCAATTGACAATCATATTTTTCTTGCAACCACGCTGTAAATTCTTCCGTCGCAATGCTTTTTAAAACCTCAAATTTTTCATCACATATAGATACAAATTTGTATTTATTTGTACTTCTAACAAAGAAATAATCCTTATTATTAAAATTAAATACAAATCTAAAATCATGATGCCCTAAATTATCTACCACATCATGATTTTTATTAATGTAATCATCTCCTCCAAAAACAAAGTCGATAATCATAAGCATAGTAGATTTTCCTATCGAATTAGAAGCCACATCATCCCCTACAATCGCATTTAAACCTTCATAAAATTTAATTTCCTTCTGCAAAAATATATCACAAATTATTTTTTTCAACATACTGTATTACCTGCAAACTTTCATCAAATTTTATTTTCCCAAGAACATATAGGACATCCAAAGCCAACATATATTCATTTAAATCTTCAAAATGAGTTTCCACCTTTTCATATAACTCAATTACCGAAAAGTCTGAATCACTTATTTTCTCTAATATAAAAATTGTCTTTGCCAAAATACAATCTTTAAAGCTTATTAACTTATTCGGTAAAATCATGAAAACACCTCACAATCCTGTATAAAATATGCAATTAAAATTTCACAAGCTCTCCTAGAATATAAACCTGTCTTTTCATTAATCCAATCAACCAAAGAAGCATATACAAATTCCTGATTATTTTTTAACTTCGCATCTTGCAACAATTTATTTTTAAGTCTTACCCATGAGCGATATTCTTCTACAGTTCGAGGCGTATCAAATTTTTTGTGACATATTCTACATACAGCTATAACGTTATCAAGACTATTAACGTCCTCACTTAAACGTTCTTCATCCGCTAATATTTCTACTTCACTTGAAAGTGGATTTGCGGGATATATATGTGCCACTTCAAATATTTTAATAATTTTTCCATTTTTGGTATTGGTCAAAGGGCTTCCACAAATTGGACATCGCCCATTGACCTCATTAAACAATACCATTTTTTCGTTATCACTAAAAATTCTTCGATTGTCTCCCATGTTTACCACCTAAATTTATAAAATCGTATTTATATTCATTAAGAAAATTTGTATATTACAGTATAATTACTTATATCAAGACCTAACATTATCCAATATACCATATAAAAATATGATCTCATCATAAAGTAAAAGCATTTGCAACAGCTTTAAATTTCGTTCATATAAGTCAGACGCTTACGAAAGTGAACCATAGAATGTATCCGCAGAGTATTGCAGATATAGATTCTCCAAAATCTGCAATAAAATCAGTAATTGTTTTCGGATATTCTCATTCTTATAACCAATTATTTTTGTGCAATAACAGCAATCCACTCAACATTTCCAGATCTCTCCTCTACTTCATCACAAATATGTAATATATTGAATTCATTTCTCTACAGCAATTCGTTTATTGATTCATGTGTATTGAATTGGAACACTCGCCCGCCTAATCCTTCTCCAGTATCAACAAATTGAAGTGAATCTCCTTTTTTCACAAAAACATAAAACAAGCCCTCTGTATCTTACCTTTCGGAAATAGAATGTGTCTTTAATATATTTGAACGCATGCTCGACCTTGCAGCGTACTGCGGACTTTCTGTAATCAATATATCTTTCCCAATCTACAGCGTTATCCGATACCTTCGGAAGTCTCTTAGGACGACGGTTTATGCGGTATTCTATGCTTGAAAGATGCTTGTCATTTCTGATTTCTTCACGCTTTTCTATGCCGGTATATCCCGAATCGCCGTAAACCACCTCATCATCTTCCCGTATCAGCTTACGCGCCTCTGTGATGTCGTGAACATTTGCGGCCGTTGCGGTTATTGTATGTACAATATCCGTTCTACATTTCATGCCGAATTTTCATTCGTTTCCCTTCTTGGTCTGGTGCATTTCAGGACCCCGTTTCTTTTCGGCGTTCTTGATGGAACTGGGGGCATTTATGATAGTTGCATCAACAATTGCGCCACCGTGCATGACATGTTCTGTTGCTTCCATCACATGATTGATTGCCTTGAAAAATTCTTCCCCGAGATGATTTTTTTCAATCATATGACAGAATTTCAAAAGTGTTGTTGCATCGGGAACCTGTTCGCTTATGAAATCTATTTTCATAAATTTGCGGAATGCATTGCTGTCATAGATTGCGTCCTCAACGCCTTCGTCAGAGAGGTTGAACCATACCTGAATCAGATACATTCTGAGCATTTTTTCTATTCCCTTTGTAGGTCTGCCACGCTTTCACGATGGATAATATGGGCGCACAAATTCCACCCATTCTTCCCATGGGATAATTTCTTCCATGATGTCAAGAAATTCTTCTCGCTTTGTGATACGCTTTCTGTAATACTCTATATCACTGAATGTGGTTTGCTTCATGACTTTTTCCTCACGGATTTTTGTGGCTTTTCGATTTCTTCTATTATACCACATTTTTGAGCGTTTGGGTAGATTTAATCAGTGAGTCCCTAGATTTTCTAATGTATCTTCTAATACTTTGGAGTTCAAATTGTGTTAGACTTATCATCTCTAAAAATTTTAATAGATGAGGTCTATAATCATAATACGTAGGATAAATGATCAGTTTATTCTAACACTTGCTAAATAACAGACTACCCTTATGAAAAACACTTTATAAAGATAGCCTGTCTTATACAAATTATAACTAATATTTAGAGGTATATAAACCTGCTTAGATATCAGTCGTTTAAATTATTAATTCAATATCCACTGTTGATTATTCCCATTTCCAAAATCCCAAACCTGAAGCTGATTAGTTGTACCTCCATAACTATACTCTAAGCATTTTTGACTATTTAACATAGGAGAAATTACATAATTACCATTATCCAATATATTCATTGTCCATTTTTGATTATCATTTATTTCAACATTATTACTTAAATATACTTTACTTCCGTTTGAAACATCGCTTAACGTTAATCTTCCGTTTGAATTATAAATAATATAATAATTTTCATATGGTTTTATAGTCCATTTATAACTGCTGCCTGATATCGATAAATTTTCTGATAGATAATTATTATAATAAGGAATTTTCATAGTTTTACTTATAGCAATGTTGTCTTTTGTTAATGTCCATTTCTGATTTATTCCGCCTACAAAATTCCACATTTGAGCTTCATTATATACACCTCCATAAGCGTATTCAAAACACTTATTCGGATCAATAACAGAAGTTATCCTATATGAATTATCATTGAGTTTTACTACGATCCATAACTGAGAATAATCATAAGTATTTTCTTTAAATTCTATTTGTCCCTTAGCAGAATTTTCAGGAAGACTAATTTCTTTCACACTCAAAGGAGTATCGTAATTTAATGCAGGTCTTATTTTAAAATAGTCTCCCACTTTCTCAAATACCCAATTATCTGCCAATGTATTATTGTTGACTGAAAGAGACAGTGAAGAACCAACATTATAATTAATATATTTATTATAATAATTATTTCTTATGTTATATGTACCATTAGTAAAAGTCTCGGCATTCTCAAAAGACCATTTTTGATTATTTCCACCTACATAAACCCACATCTGAGCTTCGTTGACAACTCCACCATATGCATATTCAAAACATCTGGCACTATCAAGTTTTGAAACTATTTTATATTGATTTGTATCAACCTTTTTTATCAACCATTTCTGACTACTGCTATTATCTGCCGCAGCCAACTTTATGGTTCCTTTATCAGGTTGTGATGACAAGCTTAATGTATCAACAGTAAGTCTTAGTGATGTATTATTAAGTGGTGTCAATTCGTAATAACCATCAACACAACTTATGTTCCAATATTCATTAACTTTACTCTTCTCCGATACATGACTTAAAGTTGTGTTATCCTCCTTTAAATATGGATTAGAAGTGTAATAATTATTTTTAAGGTTATAAACACCACTTGGTATCATTTCTGTATTCATATGATATTCCGAAACAGTTCCGTCTTTTAAAATGCTTATGCTCCTATGTCCCCAGAATCCTGAATTGTAATGCTGAACCTGATCATTTAAAACGTCATAATACCACTGATATTTTACATTTAAATGCTGGTAAATCGGCGGGCTCTGAATATTAACCTTTTCAACATAATTTTTATTATTGCTTTTGTTTATATTAGACATATAATAATCATAATATGAATTATAAGATATTCCGTTTATTTTTATACTTTTATCTCCGTCTGAATCATAATCAAACCCCGTTTCATAATGATCCAAGAACGGAGCTTCAGAATTTAATTTTGATTTACTTAAATATTCTATATAATGTATAAACTCATGACATATTCCGTCCACTGGAGCATTATACTCAGTTGGAAGACTTCCGGCCGCCAACCCCTGATCTATATTCGCAACACCTTCTGCTGAGTAACAAACACCCATATATGGTGTTTTGCCTTCTATAGATACTCCAGCATTTGCTGGCATTAAAACAAATACAAAATCATAATTTTGCGGCTGACTTTCCACTACATTTTTGATGTCGCTGTAATTTGCATACATATTACTGCCTGAAAAATGCAAGTTTGACAATGTACCCGGAAATATTACTGTTGTATCTGTGATAATTTTAGAATTAGACAATTCTTTCATTTCATCATCAAACATTTTCATTGTTTTTATAACAACTTCATTAGTAATTTCAGATTTTCTTTCAGAATAGTATCTTATATTATCATACGTAGCATCAATTCTGTCATACGCTAACATTAATACTTTTGTTTTTTCAGGCTTGTCCAATCTTATGTTATCAAACCAAACTGTGTCTGCCTGATCAAAATCAACATATAATCTAATCTTTACACTTGTATTTGTATTAGTTTTAAATCCAACACTTGTCTCTTGCCATTCATTATCCTGACCAATTGAAGTATAACTTTCAATAGTTTTGCTTCCATCGATTACAATAATTTTTGTTGGCATAACCTGTTTAGTATTAAAACCAGTTTTAGACGCTGTTTTTGTGAAGGTACTTTTTACAAAAGCATTTATAACATAATCTGTATTTTTCTGAACCTGAAAGGTTTTCTCATAATACGCAATACGACTACCAGATAGATTTCTGATTGCCAATGAATATGGAACTTTATTTTCTTCATAAGACTTTGGCGCTTTATTATTTGAATCAGGATAAAACAAGATATTTTCATCATTTTGAGCTGAAACACCCCAGGGAGAATTGCCGCTATTAGCTGCTTCAACTTCTAAGGTAAACGAATCAAATCGTATACTGGATACTATTATTGTCATTAACATTAAAATACTTATTATTCTTTTCATATAAATACTCCTTGTATAATATATTTACGGATAAAATTTCAAGCTAACCCCCGTAAAATTTAATAGCTAAAAGCTAACAAGTTCTTCCTTATCCATAATATAATGATGATAAGTCATCAAGGACAAGTTCTCATTCTCCTAGTTGAACCGAAAGGTTACTTCAATTGAAGTCCGTTCCCATGTATCGGAAGTTAACTGCAAACACAATGGCTGTTTATCAAAGCATAGCAGTTCCTTCTTGCAGTGAGGATTTGCGTTACGGCACTTTGAGTGAATTCTAATAAGCGAGGTTGCTGATGCTCCGATTTTATGGGTAAGAAATAGCTTGTTGACTTAAAATACGACAAGAATGGAGGTGTTACTATGAACATGCTTTTCGTTGGAATTGATGTAAGCTCCACATCAAATGTGGTTTACTTTATGAACCCCGACGGGTCAAAACATTCATCTTTCTCTGTACAAAACAAACTCAATGGTACTAAAATGTTATCAAAGAGAGTTGTCAGTGCTATGAGCAGTGATACGTTCAGCAATGTTATCTTTGGCTTGGAATCAACTTCCGTTTACGGCGATAATCCTATTAATTTTCGCGTGAGGATTTTTCATTATCTGATTACGATAGGGTTATCAGGTCAAATGACATTAGGTTTACCTACAATTGTACCTCCGATTAATAATGTGCTTATAATTCCCATGATCTGCAATCCTTCTTTCATAAATTTTATAATTTTGTTGCTTTGGTGGCTTCAGCAAATGCTTATGATACAAAATAATTGTAAACATAGAATAATATACAATTATCGATGCTTACCATATTTCGACTCATTAATAATAATTTCTATATTTTATATTATATAACAATTTTTTAACTTTATCAACATTTTTGGGAAATTTCCACTGTTGTTCTTATAATTTTGTGCAATTTCATATTTTCGTTTAACTCGTTTTGTAGATATTTACCATAAATTAATGAACTTAATATATTCCTTTTCTTCACAGTCGATATAATCCTTAATCAGCTGTTCAGCCTCGTAAATATCATCTTTTAGGATTTCAAAACCAACTGCAATTGAAATCCCGTCAAGCTTTATTCTTTCTTCTGAATCATAAATCTCAACTCCATAGCCTTTGCATTTAACGGTACTTCCCTGCTTGTCCTGCCGAATCAAATTATCGGCAGTATTTATTTTTATATAAAATCTTTTGTAATACATTTTCTCACCTCATTCCATTGTCATCTGAAAACCTTCTTCAAGATTTTCATCCTCTTCTATTTCTTCCTGCTCACTCTGCCGCTGTAAATATAACGAATGTTCCAACGCTTTTATAAGATAATCAGTATTAAGACCATTTTCCCTATATCCCTCTAAAATACAGTTAAAATACCTTTTACTCGGCGGAGATATTTCACCTCTGTTCATCACATAAGCCATACATTTTTGAGTTTCTCCGTTTATTTCTACCTCAATATCTTCTTTACGATATAGATGGGGAAATCCCTCATATTTATCAAGGTTTAGTTCATCCTGACTTCCAAGCTCCCAAACAAGAACCGGAACCTCAGAACCCTCTTTCGGCTCAATCGTAGCTACCTGTCTGAACTGCAATTCATAATCAGATATCATTCCGGCTGTTACAACCTTTGAATCAGGGCAGCGATATGCCATCTGCTCCAGATTAATGTTTGAACCGTATGCTAAATATAGTTTTTTCATTTATAATCCTCCCATTTCTATTTTACATTGCCATTTCCATGCCAATTTCCTCAGTTTCTTCAAGTTCTTCACATTCGCTCTCACAGCTTTCTGAACTTTCATCGGGTGTTATATCTGCCTCTTCCGAAGGAGCCGACAGGCTGGCACACGCTTGCTCACGTTGTGCTATACGTTCCTGTCTTAATCTTTCACGCTGCGCTATTGCATCCTCAGGATGCCTCCAAGCAATATTTCCATCCAGATGTTTCAGTAAATGTGTTCGGCAGTTTTTGAATTCATCCCCTATCATTCCTAAATTTAAAAGCCAGACTCTGAAACTGTACCTCATATTATCGCTTTGCGACACTTTTGCCGAACAATATTTCTTCGTCACGGCAGCATTGCTTATTGCAAGAGCCAAAGTCAGATATGATCTGATAACACCGGCGTGCAAAGAGCTGTTACAGCACCTTATCTCAAAATGCCCTCCACAAAAGTAGCTATGTAAATTGAGAGCACGATATCTCGATGAATCATAATGATTGTTTCTTCTGCTTTCACCGTTATACCAAAGCTTCTCTATGCCTTCTATAGTCTTTGGCTTCTTTTGATTCAATTCTCTTAAAAAACGCTGATCAACCTTTTCACAGTAACCTGAACGCATTGAAGATACTTGTAATGCCTCCCACAGAAAATCCTCTTTGCTCGCAAATATATTTACCAGGTTTCTCAGGCTTCGGGCATCAAAATCATCTGCTGAAATATGCAGATGAATACCGCATCTATATTCAGGTCCCGTAACAGCTCCGGCTTTTCTGAGCGCTCTCACAACTTCCTGAAGCAAAGGAATATCCTCATATTTGAGTACAGGCGAGTTAAGCTCAACGCTGTAAAGCTTTGAAGCGGAGTTCCTGTTTTTATCCACGCACTTTATACTTCCGTCATATAAAATTGACAACTTTCTGTCCTTGCTGTCTTTTATAGTATACTTATCATAAAAACCGCCTTCATTTACCGCTTGACTTTCTAAAGTCTTAGCAATAGCCTTAGCTGCTTGATTCCTTGTAATCCCGGTACACTCGATTTCAATTCCGTACCCCCTTGTTTTTATTCCCTCAAAATTTCCTGACATTCTTTCACCTCGATTCTAATTGAAAATAAAAACGGTCTGCATCTCTGCAAACCGTTATATATAAAAATAAGGATACGATTTTTTTCGTATCCTTGATTTTTAACATTATTTAATTATTTTTCAGTTCCTTATCAATATCACGACCGCCGTACATAATTATGTTAATTATATAAGTCATATGCCATAATCTCTGCGAATGTCATCAAATACCTTATCAACTGATTCAGTTCGTCCTGCAAGCATATCCGCATATCCCTTCTCAATCTCTGAGTCAAGTTCTTCCATAGTTAACTCGTTTATTGAAACAGGCTTTGCAGCAGGAAGTTTCACATCAAACGGCAGACCTCTCTGTAGAATAATCTGCTTATAGAACATATTGATAGCGCCTGATACCGGTATTCCAAGTGCGTTCAAGATATTCTCTGCCTGTTCTTTCACATCCGGTTCAATTCTCGCATACAAATTTGCTGTTTTTGATGCCATAACATTTAACTCCTTTTCAAAAAATATTCTTTTCTATATTATAACCGATTGTGCGTACAAATGCAATACAAAACTAAAAGAATTTGCAAACCATATATAAAAATAAGGACACAATTTTTCGTATCCTTAATTTTATAGTATTAATTTTTTCAGTTTAATAAGAAACACCTATATCTTTACTATACTTTCAAATATACTTTTTAACATACTTAAATCTCCCTGTGCCGCCTTAATAGTTGCTATCATAAGCAAATCACTGTCACATTCTGCAAAACTAATATCACGTCCTGTGTTTCTAACCAATAATGTTATGAATAACCTCAATGTTCTTCCATTACCTTCTCTAAATGGATGAAGCATATTCAATTCATTATAAAGTTCAGTCAATTCGTTAAAAAAACTACTTTCATCCATATTGTTCAAATAATTTAATTTAACTAGCCTTTTAAATTTTAATTGTCCTATTTCTTCAATGTTATCATGCTTACTGAAAACAGTTCCCTTCTTTGAAATATTTATTGTTCTGACTGTCCCTGCCCAATCATAAATATCTTCAAAAAGCTACCTGTGAATCTCCTTATAATAATTAAAATCAACATTGGAAAAAACTGCATTTCTTTCTATCTCTGTACCTTTTAACAACACAATTTGTCTTTCAACAATATCTAATTTATTTTGATCCTTTAACCCAAACTTATTAATAAGAACTGTCGATCCCGGATAACAATTTTCCTGAGTGCTTTCCATTGAATAAACAGCCATATTTACACCCTTTTTATCTTAGAAGACAATGACTCAAAAAAATCTTGATAGGTAATTTCACCTTTAAGATATCTTTTAACATTTTCTATTTCATCTAATTCAAAAATAAATCCTTCCATTTCAGCAGAAGCAATTTGATTTTCAATTGCCTGTTCAATTGATACCTTTGCCATTCTATCACCCTTCTTCAATATTTTTATTATCTATATTAATCATATACCGTTATCTCTAAGAATGTTATTTTTTTAATAATACAGTTTTGTTACATCAAAAAAATTTCATTTATATTATAACCTATCTTACTGGCAAATGCAATAAAAATGACTTTATTATCAAAAAACAAGGACACAGCTTTATATTTTCACTGTATCCTTATTTTTGGGCGCTCTAATCAATAATTCATTTTTAGCTTGACAACTATCCCATGACATACAGTACAACACTGCTTCTGCATCAAGGCAGAAGCAACATTGTTCTGCTATTTAGGAATTACTTAGAAGACGGCGCGTCGCATAACTTATGCAGCAAGGATGCAATCTTGAATTTTCAGAACTATCGTACAGTCACTTTACGCAATTTCTTATTCCACTTACTGTATACCTTAACTGCGTTATTATTAGCGTCCTTGTATGTAGCATACGCTCTGACTCTTACAAAGTACTTCTTTCCGCTCTTGAGCTTTTTGCTCTTGATTGTGAGCTTTTTCTTTGTAGTTAGCTTATTAAGTATTGTCTTCTTGAAATTTTTCTTAGCCGAAATCTGTACCTGATAGCCTACAGCTTTCTTTACCTTCTTCCATGTTACTGAAATCTTCTTTTTTGCCTTGCTCTTGGCGGTCAGTTTTTTGATCTTAGCCTGCTTCATAATCTTTTCAGCGGCTGTTTTATCTTTCTTGACTGCGTCTGCGCTTCTTGCTGCTTTAGTTGTAGGAGAAGCAGTTGGTTTCGTAGGCTGTGGCTTTTCAGGTGTTGACGAAGCAGTCACACTTGGCTTAACAGGCTCTTTTAAATTCTTAATTGCTGCGTTGATTGCATTTATCGCTGAATTTAATTCGTCTGCCGTTGCTTCATCTGTCAATGCTTTTGCCGATTCGATTGCTTTTGTCAGCTCGGCCGCGCTTTCAGAAGAATACGGTTTTGTATCAATCTTTTCGGCTTCTGCAATTAAGTTTTCAAGCTCCTCTTTATAAAATATCCTGTCGTTGTAGCTCTTTATTACGCTTCCGGCTATGTTTATAAATTCAACCTTTGTTATGCCGTATACATAATCCTTAGCGTTGTCCCATGCATATGTAAACGCACTAAGCTCAACATCGTCACCCTCGCTTATTGTATCTGTAAGCACTAATTCTTCAGACCATGTTTCTCCGTTCTTGTATGAGGAATCTGTTCCTATAAACTTTTTATATGTCTCTTTTCCTCCTACAACTGCTTTGATTTCTATTGAAGCATTAGGATTATACGATACATCGTCAGCACAGTCGAATGTTACCCTTATTTTTGTTGCATTTGCCATATCCTTATCAGCTGTTGTCTTTACAACTGTTGCAGTTCTGCCCTTCGGATAAACCTTTGCAAACGGCTTTCCTGCAGACACAGTCGGCAATTCTATACCCGAAAGTCCTTCCAATGCGGTTCTGAGCTTTTCAATTGCCGCATTATACTCTGATTTCAGTCCGTCATTAATAGCTTTAGCTTCGGTCAATGCTTTTTCAGCTTCTGCCCAGCTTTCTTCCGTAAACATATAGCTTTCAAAAGATTCTGCCTGTTCTATAAGTTTATCCAATTGTGCTTTTTCTTCGCTGACATCTGCTTTAGTTACAGCTTCCTGTGCTGCTATTAATTTGTCCTTTATATCGTCAAGCTGTTTTTGTGTAAGCTTGTCCGAATTATAATCGTTTTTTGCATATGCTAACAATGTTGTAAAACTATCGAAATTATCATAATCAATTTCAAGCTTACCTTCTTTGAATGCTTCGGCTTTATCAATAGCTTCTTTTAATGCTGTTTTATTTACTATCGGCTTCATATTATCACGTGCAGCATTTAAATCTTCTATCTCTTTATCAACTTCTTCTTGTGTTGCCGTATCACTATTATTAACTGTTTTTGCATGAGCAAAAGCTGCTTCAAATGCTTCCACATTAGTATATGTGGTCTTATCTATTTCGCCTAGAATCTTTTCATAATAGTTTATCCACTTTACCAATTCTGTTTTATCTGTTAATTTCACATTACTTAGCGCCGATGTTAAGGCTGTGACCTCATTATCGACTTCTATTTGTGTCGCAGAAGCATTTTCATTAACAGCTTTAGCGTTTGCTATTGCTGTTTCCAATGCCGCAACATTATTATATTTACTCTTGTCTATTCCTGCTAAGAATGTTTCTGCTTCGGTTATTTTGCTTGATAGTGCAGTTTTGTCAACTTTTTTTGTTGTATTTTTCAATGCGTTATACAAGTTTAAATATTCGCTATTTACTTCTTCCTGAGTAGCAGAATTATTTTCATTAACTGTTTTAGCATTTGCTAAAGCTGCTCTCAGTTCGTCAGATTCATCATCTACACCTGCAAAAAATGCTTCAACCTCTGCTATTTTGCTTGTTAAATTTGTTTTATCTATACTTACTACCGGTGTTTCACTCATGTTCGGATCAACTACAATTTGTCCCGGCCAGTTTACCAATTGCTCCTTAACTGTTTCATTCTTCACATATGCTATAGCTGAAACTGGCACATTTGTAAAAACAGTAGATAATGGAACATTATATAAACTTTCTGCATATACATATATTTTTTCTAATGATGTACAGCCCGATAGTGAATTGGCGTTAAATCTAAATTTATCACCACTATATTTAAAGCTAATTGTTTTCATTGCTGTTGCATTAAAACAAAATTTCCCTGAAATACTTTTATATAAATTTGATAAAGTTACTTTCGTTATATAATCATTTTCCTGTAGGAATTTGGTTTTTGCAGAATTCAATTCACAGTTATATTTTACTCCTGTTTCAGCATTAACATAAACATTAGGCAATATTAATTCTGTTGAACCACCTAAAAGTTCCTTATAATTGTCGACTAAACCAATTAAAACCGCTTTACCATTTTCCCCTTCAGCAGTTGGTTCAGTAAAAGAATATGTAAATAAATTTTGCTGTTGATTTTCGTACTCTGTTTCATTAACAGCAAAAACATTTGTTGGTATCATTGATAACAGCATCATCAATGATACTGATAAACTCATTAGTTTCTTCATTATATTTTCCCCTCTTTCCATATATAAAGCCCTCAGTGAAAACTGAGGGCTAAAATTATTATTTCTATACTATCGCTCCAAGCAAATAATCTCCATTTTCAGTTAAAGAGTTGGTTGCCCTGTCAAACAACGCAAATCCATTCGGACCATCATAACCGTTGTCCCAATAAGCTGTTACTATTTTATATAATTCAGCTATAGTATTTAACTGATCCAAATAATCGTATCTGCTGTCTAAATTATCTTTATCAATAGCTCCGTACTCACCAATTATAACAGGCATGTTTAGACCGCTTGCAAACGCAGAAATTTTCTGCATTTGAGATGATATATAATCTGTGTCACCATCCCATTCTTCTGTATCTTGATCATTCAGAGTAAAATTATAAGGATCATAATAATGTACAGAAAGCATAAGTCTGTTATCCGTTGTATCTGTAGGCTTTTTAAACAGTCCGCTTATTGTTAGGTCAATGTTTGTATTGTATCCGGGAATAAGCAGACATCTGTCTGAGTTACCCTCGACATTTCTAACAGCATTTACAAATGTCTGATTTAATGCATTAATGTTTTCATATGCAAGTGAAGAAGTATATCCATAACTTTCACCTATCATTACCTCATTCATACTTTCAAAAACCAAATGCTGATCATAACCTGCAAATGTTTGTGCAATCTGTGTCCATACTGCTGAAAACTTATTGAGCATTGCTGTTCTTTGAGTTCCTTCAGGCAATGAAATATCTATCCATTTTCCTGTTACATCCTTGCTTCCATCATGGTGCATATCCATAATTACAAACAAACCTGAATCAAGAGCATAGTCTACTACAGTCTTTACTCTGTTCATCCACGCTGTATCAACGGCATATCCACTTTCGGCAATGCCTATCTTATCCATGAATGATACCGGAATTCTAACTGTATCAAATCCGGCTGTTTTAACTGCGTCAAACAACCCTTGATTTACAGTAGGATTATTCCAAAGTGTTTCACCGACCGTACCGTTCTTTGTTGAATCAAGAGCGTTTCCTAAGTTCCAAGCCTTGCCCATCATAGATGTCAGCTGTGAAGCTGTTCTGTTATTAATCTCTGTAATATCAGCTGAACGGTTATCGTAGATTCTGATCTGTGTTACCGTACAAGCGCTGAAACGCAAGCTAATTGCTGTCAATGCAGTGCTTAATTCGTAGGTATATACTTTTTCTCCTGTTTCATTAACATTAACTAAATCACCTGCAACTTTATCATTACCGCTGTAAATTTCAGCTTGAACGCTTTCAGAAGTATCAGCATAGTTTGCCGTCACTTCAATCGTTGGATTAAAGTATCTGTTAAGCGGAAGATTTGAGATAGCTATATCCTCTGTTCCGCCGTTAACATTCACTTTATAATCGCTTGAAACCATTTCAGATTCAGTTCCCATTGTCCAATTTCCTGTTATGGTTATGTCAGCGGGAACTTTGTCATAGACCTTGATCTCTGTTACTATACAAGCGTCAAAGCAAGCAAAGAACGAATGTCTTGTCGGTTCTATATTAAAAGAATATGTAACCGTCTGTCCTGCTTCTGCTTTCTTATACTCCAATTCTTCTACAGGCGTCCATGTTTCATCAGAAGTCTGATAACCGTCAACATAATATAAGCAAGCCTGTTTGTAAAGGTCATCGCCTAAATTTTCATTATAGGTAACTGTAACGTCAGCAGTTGGATTTGTAAATCCATAAGCCGAGAAACCTGAAACGTAAATATTATACGGATTAGCGTCAACATTTACGTCCTCATCACCTGTTACGCTCATTGCAGATTCAGTTCCCTTAACCCATGATCCTGAAACGGTAACTTCCTCGCCTTGTTTGTCGTTAAACTTCACATAGTTTAACTGAACCTGACCTGCACCGAAATTATCGGTTACAAGGTTAAAGCCTAAAGCGTCTTTTCCTGTATTCAGAGAATTTTCAACCTGATCAAGACTTACAATGCTTGTGTAGTCTACGTTTACTTCAGGATTATTTGGTTGTCCTACCGAAGTAGTTGTCCAGCCGTTCCAATCAGTATCAAATGCAATCAGACCAAAGGTTGCAGACGGCTGTTCAGGCAGCGTTGTATACCTATAGCCCAATTCAACAGAGCCGTAACCCTCATAGTCTGTACTGAGAAAAGTTTTGATGGTACTTCCTTGTGAATAAGTACCGCTAAGACCTGTATCTTTTACAGCGAGCACAGCACTTGAAGCACTCACTGCCATTGAAACAGCAACCGCCGCTGCTGATAAAACTGACAATAGTTTCTTTTTTAACATTATGTCCTCCTAAACTGTCATTTGGCGGATTTTCGTACATTTTATTGATAATATATCCGGATAATATTTCAATCAATTAAATTATCGGCTTTTAGCACCCTTAACTATATTTTGATGTCAAGCTTCATTAATTACAACACAAAAAAGTTTTACAATTTATACAAAAACAAATTAAAATATAAACCATGAAGTAAATAATTTCATTCTTAAAATATTTTAATTATTTCAGGAGGAAGTATAAATGTTTAGTATTATCGGCAATTTAGGAAACAAGAAAAAACTTACCCTTATGGAGATTGGTGAACTTTGGCTGCAATCTAAGAAAAACTGTGTGAAATCATCTACTTACTGCAATTATAAAAGAAATCTTGAGGATTATATTTATCCGTCAATCGGCGGTTTGAAGTATTCCTTGATAACCAAGCAGCAGTTAAATGGTCTCGTTGAAAAACTTTTAGTTTCAGGCAGAAAAGACGGTAAAGGAGGACTGTCTAAAGGAACTGTAAAAGATATTATCACAATCTTAAAATCAGTTTCCAAATTTGCACACTACGAATTTAAGCTGAAAAATATATGTGAAAACCTAAAGCTTTTTAAAGTAAAAAAAACGAAATTCAAGCGCTGTCCAATAACGAAAGAAAGAAACTTGAAATCTATCTGCTCGACAATATCAAGCTGTCAAATATCTGTATTATATTAAGTCTTTATACAGGATTGAGAGTCGGTGAAATCTGCGGTTTGCAATGGCAGGATTTTAATTTTAAACAAGGAAGTCTTTCGGTAACAAAAACCGTTGAGCGAATATCTCTTGGCAACGGAAAAACTAAGGTAGTAGTTGAACCTCCTAAAACAGAATCATCTATAAGAAAGGTTTATATGCCTCCCTTTATTACCGCTTTGCTTAATGATCACAAAGATACTCCTGAAAAGTATGTCCTTACAGGAAAATTAAAACCGTCCGAGCCAAGAGCTTTACAGTACAAATTTAAACGAATATTGGGCAAGACTAACATTCGGGATATGTCATTTCACTCTTTAAGGCATACATATGCTACGCTTTGCATCGAAAAAGGCATGGATATAAAGACTTTAAGCGAACTGTTAGGTCATTCAGATGTAAAAATAACGCTTAACACTTATGTTCATTCATCTGACAGTCTAAAGAAAAAATATGTTAGGCGTTATAAGCCCTTAAATACGGCGTTTTCATTACTTTTATATATTCATAAAATAATTCATTTTATGAATATTCAGGCATGTATCTTCGTTGATACATGCCTTTTTTAATTTTATCTTATTTTTATACTAAGCACAATATATTGTGTCCGAGTCCAAAATATTTTATATTATTAACAAAATATAGGAAGTCATTCTATTTTGGCTCTAACCTCAACCCCGCCTTAAAAAATTATAAGCAGTTCTTCTTTTGAAATCACCTTTACGCATTCAATCAGCTTTCGGATTATGATATTATCAAATATTTCAAGCTTAAATTTTTCCTTTTCTATCAGCTCCATTGCAGAGTCGATTCTGTTCTGAGTGTCGGCTGAGATTTTTGCTTTTTGCTTTAGCTCTGTTAATCTTATATTTATTGCTTGTTCCTCATTAAATATCTTGGCAAATTCAGAATCAAGCTTGTCCTCGTCACATCCGCCGGAGGCTATAAGTGATATGAGATCGTTCCTTGCCTTATTTAATTCCTTCAGTCTTTTTTCAAGATTTAATATTTCCTGCTGTCCCTGACATTCAAGTACCGAGCCTATATTTGCTTTAAGTATTTTGGCTATTTCATCACGGCAGCCTAAGTATTCGTTTACTGCCTGCAATATCGCCTTGGTCGGAGACTGTGAACAATATTTCGTTCCGTGTTCAAGGCGGCTTATGCATCTCCATACAATTTGCTTTTTACCTCTTGCAGCCCATGTTGTCCTGCGGTACGGCGTCCCGCAGTTTCCGCATATCAGAAGTTCTGAAAGAGCATATTTGCTTGTATATTTGCCCTGCTCGGTAATCGTTTTATCGCTTATTTTACGCTTGCTAGTTCTCCTTGCAAGCTCCTGCTGAGCTCTGTTGTATGTATCACGGTCTATTATAGGCTCATGATGATCGGTAACAAGATACATAGGTCTTTCTCCATTGTTCTTTTTAACCTTTTTGCTTATGCAGTCCACTGTAAATGATTTCTGCAGTAATGCATCGCCGACATATTTTTCATTTTTTAGTATTGACCTAATAATTTCCCTATGCCATTCAGTTTTACCATGTGCGGTTTTTCTTTCAAGTAAAGTAAGTTTTTTAGCAATATCCGTCATACTGTAACCGTCAAGAAATAAATCATATATCATTCTTACCGTTTCCGCTTCTTCGGGTACTATTTCAGGTTTGCCGTCCTCACCTTTTCTGTAGCCTAATAAGTGCTTATATTGAAACGACACCTTGCCCTCCGCAAATGCTTTCTGCTTACCCCATGAAACATTTTTGCTTATAGATTCGGATTCCGCCTGAGCGAACGAGCCATGCAGGGCTATCATAAACTCTGAGGTCATGGTCAGAGTATTTATATTTTCCTTTTCAAAAATCACACCGATTCCGAGACCTTTAAGCTGTCTGACATATTCAAGGCAATCTACAGTATTTCGGGCGAATCTTGAAATCGACTTTGTTATCACAAGGTCGATTTTCTGTTTTTTGCACATCCGTATCATTTTTAAGAATTCGGGACGTTTTTTAGCTTGAGTTCCGCTGATCCCTTCGTCAGCAAATATGCCAGCCAGAGTCCATTCCTTTTTGCGGTTTATAAGGTCAGTATAATACATTATCTGAACATTGTAGCTGTTCTGCTGTTCTTCCTGATCGGTTGATACCCTGCAGTAAGCCGCTACACGAAGCTGATTATACTTATTCGTACTTTCAAGAGGGTTTATGACCGCAGGTATGACTTTAACATTCGGAGCTGTCTGTATCATCTTTATCTGTCCTTTCAGTAATATTTTTTATTACCACGCCGTTTATAAATTCTATTTCTATGGTATAAAAATGACCTGTCAAAATCCTTGACACACAGGATTTTAACAGATCAATATCTAACGTATTCAATTGTTCCCTGCCTGAAAGCAATTCTTTCAGATACTTTGTTTTCATCGGACCTTCATCATAAGTGCAGCAGTTGTATTTCAGTTCTGCCATCTTTAATATTTCTTCTTTTGCTTTTTCAAAGTCAACGTCTGAATTATCAGTAAGTCTGTTTATCTCATTTTGCTGATGTTTCACTTCTATGCTTGGCACATAGCTGCTTATTTCTAAATCTGTATCAATTATCTCGATATTTGCAATTACACAATTCAGCACATCTAAAATCGTACCTATTATCATATTATCGGTCAACCGATATTCAAACCTTGAACATTCGGGATTCCGGCAATCCCACCTTTCAGAATGAGTATTTCCTCCGAGTCTTGAAATCCGGTGTCCACACTCGGCACAATATGTTAAACTTCGAATGACTTGCAATTCTTTTGGGATTTCATTAAAAGTCGCCGCTTTAATCTTCTTTTTAGTATTTGCACTTATAAATACATCCTCTTCAATTAAGGCAGCATATTCGCCTTTTCCAAGATACCTTTTATTTTCCAAGATCCTCTTGACCATATTTTTGTTCCATTTTTCCGAAATACCATTATATGAAATTCCTCTAATGCTCATTAAACTAGCGATTGCCGACATTGAATTTCCCTTTATGTATTCATAAAAAATATCTTTTACTGCCTGACTTTCGATTGGATTTGGGGTTATTTCACCCTTTCGCATAACATATCCAAACGGTATGATTCGATTTTTCTTCATTTTATATCTCACCTCTTACACTCAACAATACCACAAGGTCTTTGATATTTCTATTACCAAAGGCAACAAAAAAGCGCCTTGTGTTTTGTACACAAAGCGCAGCTTCATATTCTTTCTGTAAACTTAAGACCGCCGTATAAATTAAATTCAAGATCCATCTGGTTTTTTACTATGATTTTTTTCACAAGGCTCTCAAATATATCCTCATCAAAGTCCGTCATTATTTCATGTCCGTTATCTATAATTAAGGCGACCTCCCTAATTTGATCAATTATTTCATCTTCATCGTCGAGCTTTACAATTTTACGAATCTCTCCGTACAGCTTATCAATCTTCGCATTGATTTCTGTGACCTGTTCCAGGTATCTGCTTTCATCAAGAAATCCCTTTGTTTTAAGCCTTGCCAGGACATGAGTCTGTTCCTTAAGCTGCGCAGTTTCCTTGTTTATTTCTATGTACTGCTTATTACCGCTGTATTTTCTGTTTTTCAGCTCCTGAAGCTGCTGCAGCATAGGATGAAAAATCACATCATAATTAGTTTTCAGCTTATTATACATTACTACAAAAGCGTCATAAAATTTCTGTTCAGGAATCTGCTTTATCCCACAGTTCTCTGCGTCATAATTGTGACCTCTGCACACCCAATATACTTTTTCATTATTTACCATTCTTCTGAATATTGAACCGCAGTTACTGCAATATATATTTCTGCTTAAAGGATAATTCTTGATTAAATCTTTATTGGGACATTTTCTTTCTTTTATAATTTTCTGTACGGTTTCGTATTTCTCTGCTGATATTATCGGCTCATGCGTTTTTGAACAATAAAACTTTTCAAGCTCCCCTTTATTTCTTACCTTACGAAACGGCAGCGATATATTATAGCTTTTCTGCCACAAGCTGTCCCCTATATACTTTTCATTAGTTAGAATATATTGGACTGAGGCAGGAATCCATTTTGTACCCTTGTCATCTTTTAAAATTTTGCTTTCATTCAGTTTTCTGCATATTGCCAGATACCCCATACCGTTTAGAAACATATCAAATATACTTCTGACAATTTCGGCTTCGGCATCGTTTATTACTAACCTGCCGTCTTTAAGATCATATCCGAACGGTGCAGAATTAAACTTGACTGTACCGTTCTGCATTTTTCTGCGTATACTCCATTTAATATTATTGGAAATCGAAGTTGATTCTTCCTGCGCAAGTCCGCCCATCATGGTTACCATTATCTCATCTGATAAAATGGCGGTATCTATATTTTCTTTTTCAAACATAACAGAAATGCCTAACCCTTTAAGTTCCCTTAAAACGGTCAGGCAGTCCTTTGTATTTCTTGCAAATCGGCTAATCGATTTAACTATGATACGGTCTATTTTCCCCCTGCGGCAGTCCTTCAGCATTCTCTGAAAATCCTCACGCTTATCCATTCGGGTTCCGGTTATTCCTTCATCGGCGTACACCGAAGCCAGTGTTTCTGTTTCACTTTCAGAGAGGAAATTTTCATAGTACCGCAGCTGTGCCATATATGAATTAAGCTGATCCTCTGAATCTGTGCTCACTCTGCAATAAGCGGCTACTCGGATTTTATCTTCCTGCTCGTCAATCTTTATCGGATTAATTACCGTTATATTTGGATTCATTTTTATACTCCTTTTATTTTTTCACACAACACAATACTATATTTCTCTTAATATATCCAGCTTAAATTTCACCAAATTTATATTGACAAAGCTGTACAGAACTGACTAAAGCATTCCTGCTTATTCAATTCATCAAGACGTTTGAATTGTTCCTCTGTAAGGATTTTTTCTTTAAGCATATTTTCTGAAATCTTTTTTAACAGATCATAAGCATACTCGGCTTGTCCGAATTTACACATAGTGTTTTCCCTCCGTACATTTATACCTTGAGCAGAATATTTTTCCCGACTCTTTATCTGCCCAAACACATTTTTGGCACTTTTCTGTATCAGCAAAACTTATTTCTTTATTTGAATTAAACTTTTTTCTAATATCATCCCAATCTCTTTTGTTTTTCAAATTATCACTCTCCTGTTTTTCTATATAACTTAAACACAGGAGTTTCCTGTGCTTGAGTTATATCCGCACCTATGCTTGTTTTGGTTTTCTTACAGAAACAAGAACATGGTGCGGTATAACTTTAACCATTTTACCTTTATCTGATTGCTCAGATATACTCGTGATATTTATCCTTAATACCCGTCACGCCGGAACATCAGAAACAATGAACAGCTTATTCATCTCATGAGCTTCTCACTCCGCTATGGTTCTCATAACGCCGCCCTCATTGCCTGATTCCGATTTCACTCGGTGCTGTGACTGGACGGAAGTATCATTATCCTCCTGCGTTTCATCGCCGTTCCGAATAGCTGTTCCGGATTTTGAAACTTCATATTTATCGCAAGCGTATGGCTTCTTTGGCTGCCGAGATTTTATACCGGCCGCAGGATTAACGTATTTCTGATGCTGTTATTCAATTTTCAAGTTACCTTCTAAAAGAGCCTTATTTCCCCTTTCACTTGTATAGGGGTATTTGCAGGAGTTTTGATACCCCTAAAATTTATAGTTTTTTATGAGTTTGTTGAGTTTGCACAAAATCCGCTTTTTCTTTTTGTTGATATTTTTCTGACTAATATCATAAATTTCAGCACACTCACGTTCTGTTTTGTCCTCAAAATATATCAGTGATATTAGTTTCAATTCGTCATTACTCAGTTGTTTCATTGCTTTGAAAAGTATTTTCAATTCAATATTCAACTCAGCAATTTCTTCTATATCTTCTTTTGAATTCATCAGCTCCTTGAAATTTTCTATTGCGTCGTCGAGATTTCCTAAAAGCACTGAAAACTGAATCTGATGCTTAAAGAACGAATCATTGTTATCTTTGATGTTCCAGCCTGTCCTCATATACGCTGTATACACTTCCTCACTGACCTCGATATTTTCATATTTATCCGTAAACGTGTTTTTCACGTTTATTATGTATTTCTTCATCTTTTCACCTCCGATCTGATAAGTTTTAAATCAGATCAAAGGCTAAGGATATTCGGCAATATAGCACTGCCATTTAAAAACAGACATAAAAAAACTCCATCCCGCTTTTAAAGCGGAACAGAGATAAAAAAATAAGGAGTTAACAATGCTTTAAAAGCTTGTTATTCCTTAAATTATATTTCTTATTTCTTTGGATTTGTGTAGATATTTGGCTAATACTGTTGATTTTTACATATTTTAAGTATTAATAAGTTGTTTTTAATTCTGATTCTGGGTTAGGTATAAAAAAATGGAGCAAAACAAGCTATAAAACTTGTTTGCTCTATAAAAATCATAAAATAAATTTTTTATCTGCTAACTCTATTAATTCTGAATCATGAGTAACTGGTAAAAAAATTGTTTTATTTTCTTCTCTTAAGAGTTTTATAAATTCATTGATGTTTAACCTAATTAATTCTTTGCTCAATTCTTGTGTTATATTAGGAAAACAAAAAATCTCTTTATTAAAAGCATATGCTATTGCTAATGATGCTCTCCAATGCTCATTATTCCTGTCATATAATTCCATTTCATATTTTCTTTAAATTTATATAAATCAAACGAAAAAGAGTAAAACAAACTTAATTGTTTGTTTTACTCCAAAATAGTTATTAATCTACATTAACTGATACTTACTGCCATCAATATCAATAATATAGTTATCTGTACAATTTTCTACATAGGATACATAATTGTTTCGCATACTGGTTTTTGAAAAAAGTTCAAAATTTGAGTTTTGATTATCAGTTACGGATTTAATATCAGGATCAACAGCTATCATTATATAAAAATTATTGCTGTTTCTTTCCCTCGTAATCAAAACCGTTTCATTATCTTCTAAACTTAACAAGTCCTGATCAGAAGGCCAAAAGGGACCTTTCCACTTTCCATTGCTATAATTAGTAATCATTGCTTTTGTTGTTCCATTATCACTATAAATTACTAAAGCTGTTTTTTCTTCTTCTATTATTTTGATAATATTATAATTATTACCACCATAATTAAAAGCTTGCTCAGGAGTATCAAATTTTAAAAATAATATTTCAAAAGGCATTATTAAAATAATTAAGAAACCTATAATGCACCCTATGCCTTTTACTATTTTTAGTTTTAACCCTTTTTTTCTAAAAAGATAAATTGCATAAACCAGCAAAGCAATTGCCAGCAAATATCGTAATGATCTAATCATTTCTCACCTTGTTTATATATTAAATTTGTCATGTTTTTATTGGGTATAATCAACCTACAGGTAAAAGAGGCGGCGGCCCATATGGTATTCCCTGAGGAAATCCATATAATGCCCCAAATAATAATGGACCGTTAACTGAAGCGTTTCCTCCCGTTGTCCAACTATTATTATCCTCCGTATAGACATTTCCAACCTCACAACCTACGCTCAAATCACTTAAGGATGCGCTACAACCAACATAAGTAGCGTTATTGTCATCATAAGTACTGCTTAAGGAAATACCAATATTTTTAAAACCTAAGCTCAAATTAAAGGACTGATTAAATATATTGATTTTTATTCCGGCACTGCTCCCAAGCCAATCACTGCTATTACCTATGCAGTACACAGAAAAAGTTTTGCTTGAATCCCCCATTTTTGATATTACTTCCGTTTCTTTGTTAATCAATGAAGCATTAACAGGAGAATAGTATGGTAGTAAATCATATCCAAAGTCTACCTCTTTAACAACCGTACATCCTGCTCCAAAGTTATTTTTAAAAAATGATAATATACTACTACCAATACTGGAGAAAAATCCTTGATCTTTTTTTTGCAACGCTGCTAACTCTTCCTGAGTGTAAG
>OFMM01000197.1_pt1 | contig 45945 bp, 62 predicted proteins | sample 1541811 | NCBI WGS metagenome assembly OFMM01 (sample SAMN04209246, study PRJEB22552) | human gut metagenome | biome: gut; material: feces | host: Homo sapiens | place: USA: Oklahoma
GCTTGAATGGCATTCAAGAGGTCAGCGGTTCGATCCCGCTTATCTCCACCAAAAGGTGCAAATCCGAACACCTTGTTTTTTGTAAAACACTGTTTCGGGTTTGTTATGAATATAGAGGAGGTAGGTTAAACGCCTACCTCCTCTTGTTTTGTTTGTAAGTTATTCTTCTTGTTCTTATACAAGTAGTTAAAGTAGTTGTTCTTTGGTTTTTGCGTGTAACTTTTGCATAGTACGCGTGTATATAGAGAAAGTTTACGCAAAAACCGATTTTTAACTACTTTAACTACTTATCCCTGAGCCTGTTTCAGCTCCAAGACAGCGGACTCAATGAGGTTTTCGATTTCCTCTGCGTTCAGAGTAAAGCCTTTGCTTTTGAGAAATTCGATTACATACTGCTTCTTTTCCTCACCACGACCACTGCCAACATAGAGCATTTCAGCCGCTTGCACAGCGATCTGAACCCACAGCTTGATAGTGTTAAACTGTTCGTCAGTGGTCTTTGCCTTGATATAAGGAATCAGGAAAGCAGTAATCAGAGAGAAGATCAGGGTCAAAACTGCGGTGATGATAGGGGTAAGATCAACCATTGTAAAATCCTCCTTGTTCGTTAAAAGATTGTTCGGACGGTTCGATGTTGTAATGCTTCATTAGCTTTATACGATTTTCGACCTTTGCTTTGGAGTAGTAGAAGCCTGTCCCGGTTGCGGTCTCTGCGGTAACTGCTGGAATGAGATATGCCATCGGAGAGAGGTCACAGGTTCGCCACATCATAATAAGCGAAAATACTATCACCACTATGTTGATGGAAAAAACTGCGACCACGATTTTCTTTGAAAACTCCCAAACGGGCTTTTGCTTCTTTCGTTTTCTGCTTGCCATCAGGTTTTCTTTGCATAGTCAAGGGAAATCCAGCCAGCCCCGGATTTCAGCTTGCCCCACTTGGTAGCACCCTGACCGTCCGCTTCGGCAACGATGGTATAGACACCCGGCTTGATAAAGCCGTTTGTTCCATAGTTCGTACCGGCTCCCTTGCGGATATAAAGGTCAGTGACAGTAACTCGTACAGTGTAGGGGGTGAACGGGGTGGAAGTGCCGCCTTTCTCGTACACAACATTGCCGCTTTCGTCAAAGACCTTGTAGTTGGGGTTCTTGTCCACCAGAGCTTTAGCGTTTGCCAGATTGGAGAACGCACCGAGCTGACTCTTAGCGTCAGACCAGCTCTTACGCACTCTGTAAAGCGTTTTTGTGGTAGGGGGTGTAGTTGTACTACCTCCACCAGAAACGCCGCTCAGACGCTCTGTGACGGTCTTGGCGAGGTCTCCCATGCGGTTGTACATCCAATCGCCGGGACAGCTCTTGTTGGCAAACCAGCGGTGAACGGTAAGTACCATTTCATTCGATTTGGGAGAATAGTTCAGAGTCTTGGTCTTATCGCCCAGCCACAACAGGGTGTTCTTTCCGTTGCGCTTGCAAATGTCCACGCACAGCTCAATCAGGGCGTTATACACAGCCGTGTTGAACGCATAAGGAGCGGTGCTGTCAGACGCACATTCGATGGTGATTGCTCGTTGGTCATTTTCGCTGGAAGACGAGCACCAGCTACGATTTTTTTCCTCCACACAGAGGGCGATCTTCCCGTCCTTACCGATACCGTAGTTACAGCTTGCTTCTCTCCCTGCCGGGAAACAGGCGCAGATACCCTCTGCTGTAAGCTGTCCCACAACACAGTGCGGAGTGATTCTGTCAATGCTGTGGGTTCTCTGCCCGGAGTGATTCGGACTGAGACTGGTGTACTTCACCAAAGGACTGTTTGTGTATGCCATGATAAATTCCTCCTTATAATGTTCAGATTGTCAATCGTCCGATGTTCAGTTTTCCTGTTCATTGGACGAAGAACTCAGGAAATCATGTCTCCGAAGCCGTTCATCGTAGGAGCGACTGATATTTGCAATGGCGTGAACAGCACGATTGTTTTTGTAATCTTTGTGTTCACGGCAGTATCGCTCGTAAAAGTCAATATCAGCCAAAACGTCAATGAACTCCTCTTTAGTGTGAGAAATATCTCGCAGAAGCTCATTGTTGAACCTGAGAATACGAGCACGGTGTTCATCTGCGTTTCTCGCTTCATTGGCTTTCACATGGTCAGCCAAATCTTTTTTCACGGATTTCAATTCTTTCAACACATCTGAGTTGATAGCTCTCCCAATAGCCTTTGCAATCGCAGACCAAGGGTTGATTTTGACGGGGGCGATTTGAACGATGGTCATCAGAAACAGGAGCGCACCGCCCCCATAACTTATAATTTCTTCAATACTCATGTTTCCTCCATAACATCAGGTTTCGGTTATTCGGTGTACGGTTCCCATCCATCGGGATACTCGTCAGGAGACCAAGTGTTTCCGTCAATGGTGGAGCGGTACAGCTTGCCGTTGTAACTCACAATATCTCCCTTGTTATAAGCGTCATGCGATCCAGTGGGCTTAGACCAAATCGGATAGCCACTATCGTCAAGACCAATGGGAGTGTACAGTGCAGGAACGCTGTCAGGAGTCCAATCTGCCTGAGAAGTGTGGTCTTGCACCACCCTATAGAGCTGTGGGTCTCCAACACCGTTTACGCCATAAGTGAGGTATTCGTCCTTTTTATAGGCGGCACCAATCACCCAAGGACGGTAAAGCGCAACACACACCAATGCCGTTTCTTCGTCAAGGCTCGCACCGGCATAGTCCATGGCTTCACGGATTGCTTGAGCCTGTTCAATCAATTTCTTGCTCATTCTCTCACCCCCACAATTTCCAGAGCTTCTTTCATGTCCTGCACGATACTTGCGCCCTCGTTGATCTCAAGGGTTCTGCCGGTAATGAGCCAATCGTTCAGATTGCCCTCGATTTCCTCCCTCAGACCTTCCTTCTCAGCCAGATGGAAGGTGTACTCGTCATACTCGAACATGGAGACCTCCTGCTCGGTCATTTCATCGACCTCAGCAATCTCCTTAATGTTCTCTCGCAGACGGACTTCCACATATCCCGGCATGGGTGCAAACACTTCGATGTCAAGCACATTGGGCGAGACATTTCCTTTTACTCTCATTGCTGACTACCTCCTTTAACTGTTTGATGTTGACGGTTTCGTAATACTTTTTCTTCATGGCGTAGGAATCAGTGTGCTTGAAACAGGCACTACGGGATAAGAACCCGGAAGCCATTTTGTATGAGACAGGGAGCTTCTTCCGTTGCAACTTTTGGATAAATCTGCTCTGCCGCATAAGTGCCAATGCCCTACGCTTTCGGATAGTGGTGAATCCAATACCGAAACATCTGCCAACGAAGTCAATTTTTCGTCCTCTGCGTCCGGTCTTTTCCTTGTGGTACTGCTGAATACGAAACAACTGGTAATCGTGCTTTACCGACATACCGAGTTCTTCCACGAACCGAACAATGTCGAAAAGAGCTTTTCTCAGCTTTCGTTTGTTGCTGTCTATCAGCACCAGATCGTCAGCGTAGCGGATATAGTGCCGTATTCGGTGCTTTTGCTTGATAAGGTAATCCAGCGGTTGCAGGTATAGTTCTGCCAGCCAAGGGGAAGTATAGTTCCCGATGGGAAGCCCCGGATTGTGGGAGTCAATCACCTTGAAGATGATTTGCAAAGCCTTTTCGTCTTTGATTTTCTCCCGCAGTCGGGCTTTCAGCTTGTCATGAGGAATAGATGGGTAGAACTTGCTAATGTCCATTTTCACGCAATATTTTGCGTGTTTCCTGTCCCGCACAGTGGCTCTCTCCACACCCTTGCAAGCAAGGTCAATGCCCCGGTTGGGGATATTGGCGCAACTCCATCGGTAGGACGATTTCTCAATAATCGGCTTGAGAATCTGCATAATGGCGTGGTGTGCGCACTGGTCGGGGTAGAACGCCGGGACTTGCAGTTCCCGTTCTTTTCCAGATAACCCGTCCTTGATAATACGGGTCTTATATGGGGAGAGAAAATCCATGCGGCTCATTCGCTCGGAAAGGTCGTTGGCGTAATACTCCAAATTATCAAGGACTTCTTTCACCATTTTTCGCTTTTTCTTCTTTTGAGAAGCGTTGAGGATAGCCAGTCTGCAATTTTCCACTGAAACTATCCGTTCATAGAGGAATCCAAACCTTTTCATCTGCTTTTGTTTCTTACAGGGCTTTCGAGAGTGAACCTACTAACCCTGTCCCTCCAAACTATTTTTTACCAATGGGTACGGCGAAACAGTATTTGATGATTTTTACCGTTTAACAAAAGTAGGCGAGAGCCAATGTTCGTGTTGGAATTAGACGAAGTGTTGTTCAAATTAGCCGTAAAGAGACCGCAATTCGACCCATTATTCCAATTACCGCCGTGTTGGAACACTCGCTTTTACTGTTCGCCTTAGCATGTTTCGATTTTCAATATGGTGTGTTCACCCACTTATGTGGGGGAGGGAATCCCCCACACCCCATCAGGAGGGGATATAAAGCAGGCGAGAGCCAAGGTTCGTGTCGGAATTAGACGAAGGGTCGTTCAAAGAAGCCGCAAAGAGACCGCAATCCGACCCATCACCCCAATCACCGCCGCGTCGGAACACTCGCCATCCTGTGCTACTCCAACAAGCGTCACACATATAGGTGGACTCACTGCCGCTACCAGCCGCAGAAGGAAGCATGACATGGGGATTTGCCCCGGTGTCCAGACCCTCCTCAGTGATATAGGAGCTACCCCAGTTTGTCGCTCCTTTGAAGGAAAGCTGGGTGTAGCCGGTTGCAGTATCGTCAGCGTACTTGGAAGGGTCGTTGCAGATATAGTAAGTGCCGTCGTTCCAGTTCACGCCATCGACCCATTCCCACACATTGCCCCAGAAGTCCTCGATACCTCTGTAGACAACGCCGGTCTTACCGTCTGTGCCAGAAGGTCTGCCGGTGAGGTTGGGAACGCTGTTGCAAGACCCGGTTCTCAGCGAGCCGCTGTTTCCGTCACAATATCCTCTGCCGATAACGCTCTGCACATTGTTGTTTGCAAACTCCACCAGCATGAGCATTTGAATGGCAGATACCGCCGCAATGTCAATCAGGCTCCATCCTGCGCCCTTCGCCTTGGCGTTACTGCGGAAAGTGGCTCTTGTCTGTGACGCTTGCGGACTTGCCCCGGAGACGGATTTATTGTTGCTGGAAGTTTTGTACGCACCCACATAGGCGTGGTCGCACTCCCGACCTGCATGATTGAACAGGGGGTGTACCGAGAAACCAGCCGTAGGCTTGTCTGCGATCTGAATATGCTCAACCGTCCCCTCACGATAGCGGCGGTAGTAAAATTTCGGGATTTTCACCATCACATCGTTGGTAGAGAGGGTTTCCCGCACCATGCCCTTCCAAGGCATGACATCATCGAAATCGCTGTGACCAGCGTTTGTGCCGATAGAAGCGGTGGCGGTCATGCCCACTGCCATGTCGGTTCTCGCCCACACAGGGGAGGACGCTTTAATATCCCGGCTGATACCGAAGATTTTCACAAAAGACAGCTCCACCGTTTCGCTCTGCCCGTCCGAGGTGATTACAACCTGCTCGAAAGCGGACTCGCCGCCGCTGGTCGCTTTCACAGTCCATGTGCCGACCTTGTGTACCTTGAACTGATACCTGCCGCTGGTGCCGGTTGCGGTATAGGTCGTGCCATCGAGGGAGCAGGTACAGGTCGCTCCTGCCGGGTAGGTGACATCAATGGTGGCGGTGAAATAGTAGTAGGTTGCTTCATAGTTCGATACAGCACCCGCCACAGACACCTTGGCTTCGGTGTTCTCAGGCTTGGAATACCCGTCCTCCGCACCGTACTCGATGTGATAGGTGTGTCCGATGGGGACGGTGAAAGAAGCCTTTTTCTGCGTCTTGGTGAGCGTGGCGGTCTTGGTGTACTGCCCGTCCGTCTCGTCCACGCAGGTGATAGTGACGCTGTTAAATGCGCTGTCATTGTCAATGTTGATGGTGACATTCGCCGTTTCCCCATCGGCAGGAGCGGCACTCGCCCGGTTTTTCTCATTGCTCGACAGGTTATACACGCCCTGAGAGGAATACGGGAAAGCGGAGAAGTAGTAGGTCTTCCCCTCGGTCAGACTGCTCACGGTGTACTCCTCGGTCACATATTTCCCAAGCTCTTTGTTGTCAATAACCAGCGTACCTTCGGTGGTGCTGGCGGGGTAGCCATCTTCGCCCATGCGAATCATTACGCCGCCGACCGAACAGAGCAGATTATCTGCGCTGTCATAGCTGTCTTCGGGTTCCAGAAATCTCAGCCCAATGGTGGTGCTGGATTTTGCGAAAGCGGTAAACGCTCTCATGTTGTTGGGTGCCTGTCCTGTCTTTTGCAGGATATTATCTACCACCCATTTTGCTTCTGCCCAGCTCATTTACTTTACCTCCTCGCTAATTGTCAGCCCATCACTGCCGAAGGTGACGGTCTTTGTCAGGGTCAACAGCTCGTTCTCATACAGCTTTTGGACGATTTTATCTGCCGAAACGAAAGTGGTTTCGATTTTCTTATCGCCGTAAGTCTCGGTGATGGTCTGCCCATCGGCAGAGAAAACGGTGTTGCGGGGGTCAAAACCGTCTGTCTTCACATCGAGCGAATCAATCTGGTTTTGCAGGTTTCCCGCCACATCGTCACCGAGCTGACTCTTGATAAACTCAAACCAAGTGTTGAATAGCTGTTCCTGCTGGTTTTCAAAGGCGGTGATCTCATTGCGGTAATCTGTTTTGATGGTCTCAACGATACCGTCACCCTCGGCTTCCAGCTTCGCAATATAAGCGGTAAAACCAGCCTGTGTAGCGTCTGCGGTGTCCTCAAACAAGCCCTTCTGCGTGTTGAAGTAATTCTGAAAGGCGGTATAGAGGTCTGTGCCGCTCTCTACCATCGACATGAGGGTGTTCAGAGCTTCGTTCATGCGGTTGGCTTCCTTTGCCCCGAAGAACGAGTTTTCTTTCTGGCTGTACACCGTCACATCTTGGAACGAGACCGTTCCGTCACCGTTTTGGATTTCGGTGTACCGCTTTAGCCCACTCCAAGTAGCGTCCGTGTAATTGACTGGTAAAAGTTCCCATGCCATTACAGTTCTCCTCCCTTCATTCCAAAATTCCATGTGAACATCCGTCTCCCCTCGAACTCATTGGTGAGCCTGTCGTAGAGGTCGAGAATCGCCCCTTCCAGCCGGTTGAGTTCGTAAAAATCCATCACATTCCCGTTGTCAACATAGATTGGCGGGTTGCCGTAATCCATGTTGAGGGAGCCGTTGTTCACCGTTTTCAGATTCTCCTCAAGCTGATTGATTTCGTCAGCGTAGAAGTAATCTGCCGGGGTGCGGTCTTCCCCAAGGGAGACGATAGTAAACTCGTCATACAGGCGGCTTGCCAAATCCCGCAGGTAGTCAAGGTTGTTTTTGATACGGTTGAAATCTGCCGCATTAAACCTGTCCCCTGTGTAATTACCTGCGGAATCTGTAGCCCCATGCCAATCGGTTTTAGGGGTTTGCCAAGCCATATTTCGCACCTCCTACCCTTCGGGCAGTCACCTTGCCCGAAAAACTTTGATTGAAATTGAGGGTCTGCCGGTAGATGTTCACCTTCATGTCGTTGTGGAACTCGTTTTCCTGATACACGATGTCGTTCACATCAATCTCCGGGTTTCCTCTCGTGTCGTATTCGTACTCAATGCCGGAAGCGTAATAATCGCCCAACCAGTTCGCAAGGTCGGTAGCCATGTCAATGTCGGACATCAGAGGGTTTTCCCACTTGATGGTCTTACCCCGGTTGTTAAGGGTTTTGACTGCGTACCGCTCCACGATTTTGTATCGGTAGCCGTAAATCTCCAAGCGGTATTTCCCTGTCACGCTGAACCGCACCGTGATGTAGTAGTTGCCCCAATCCTCAATCGTAACGCCGCCTATCGTGTCTTCCAGAACCGCCCGGAAGCCGTAGGAGGGTTCGCCAATAAAGAAGGTTTCCACATCACCGGCTTTGACCTCCACATCTTCACCGACAAGGTTATCTTCCTGTGTACCGTTCTGGTAGCTGTAACAGGGGACGATTACCTCCTTGATAAGCTCCTGTTTGATGGCTTTTGGTGAGGAGGTCATGTCGGTTCGGGTCATGGTGAAATCCGTAATATCGCCAAAACTAAAATTGTTCAGCACAATGCGGTTGTACGGCTCTGCTGTTTTGGTGAACTCGATCTCCATGGTGTCAAAATCGTCAAGGTCGATATGCAGTATCGTGACCCGTTCGATTTCGTCTGTGCCTACCGTGTACTCCGTCACAAGCTGACGGTCGTTGTAGGTGCGGATAACAAACTCCGCAGGAATCGCATTGCCGAACACAAACTTTGCGCCGTAGTACATACAGGCCACTTCCTGCTCAATCGTAACCACGGGGTTACTTGCAAACCGCCCGTTTTCATCAGACAGCTCCGCAGATACGAAGCCGGTGTTGAATGTTTTGCCGCTGAGATTGCGGGGCAGGAAGAACATCTTCCCGTCAGCCGTGGTGTAGTTCGTATTCAGCGAAGCGTATTCGTCCTTGACGCTATCGTCCAGAATCTTGTCCGCATTGGAATACGCCGCTTGGGTCTTTGCGCTTGCGGTGGCTTCCGGGACGAAATTGGATTTAATCTGGATAGTGCCAAATCTGGTCTGTGTGAGAACACACCTGCAAGCGTTGGCAATAATCTGTAACGCTTCTTTGTGCTGTACCCTCGGTATGGGGTTCTTGGTGAAAAGCGTCCTGAGCTGGGGGTCGATATAATAATCGGTCATTCCTGCGTCCCGCAGGACATCTTCTGTCAGCTCGTAGTAGCTCACACCTGCGCTGTTGTACATTCCCTTGTAGTACTCGGAATCCATATTTCTGAAAATGTCTTGACAGCGGATAGTGGCAGTGTAATCGTCCGACTCCCATTCAGAGCACAACAGGCGGTTTCCACGAATCCACTCAATCTCCCCGGTCTTTGGGAGCTGGTAGCCGTAGTAGATTTCCATTTCCTGCCCGGTTTCAAGGAAGTTTATCGCAGACTTGGGATTGTCCACATTGAAATAGTGGTCGTAATTTTTGAGCTGTACCGAGAAATCAATCTGCGGCACATCTGCCCCAATGGGAGACACATAGCTCTCAAGGGAAGAACTCATGACATCTTGGTTGTAGTACACCAGTCCATACCCGAAGCGGATGGAGTAAATACGCACCCGGCTCTGAGGGTTCTTCATGGTGTAGAATATGAGCCGCACCTGCGTTGTGTCTGTCAGTACTTCCTCAGTGGAGAAAACCGCTTGGTCGTTGTCCCGGAACTCTATGACCTGTCCGCTACTGCTTACCATGTCAAAATCCACAGGGTGGTTCTCCCCGAAATTGATGGTGATACCCTTGAAATCGGTAGCCACGATATTGAGGTTGATCGTAAGCTCGAAAATTGCTTCTGTCAGGAGCTTGTCGCTGATAATCCCGGTGTCAAGGTATGCGCCCGACTGGTTTCTCCGTGGGAGGAAAAACATCGACCCGTCCACCTTGGTGAAGTTTTCCTCAAGGGTAGCGTAGACCGTATCGTCACTTTTTTCACCGAGAACATTTTTGGCGTTTGCGTAGTACGCAAAATCGCCCTCCTCAACGGTGGCTTTTGCCTGTGCTTCTTGGTTAATAAGACCGAAAGAGAGCATGATGTATGCTCTCTCCCGGAGAGAGGATTTCATGCTTTCCTTGTATGCCTTTGAAACCTTCTGCATAAAATCCCCTCCTTACTCTCCGCAGTCCACCAGATTCACTTTACAATTCCTGTAGTGTGTCGGTTTTCCGCTATTGTCTGTCCAATAAGGTTCTCCCGTCCTATCGCCGGGGTACATTTTGATGGTCTTCCGGGAATTGGTAACGGGGTCTACGAAAGTTACATAAACAAAGAAATTGCTCAATGCGTTTAGAATCTGCCTCCACTGTTCAGCGGTGAGCCAAGGCCATTCAAGACCGTCAATCTTGTACTGGTCTCGACCCACACGCTGACCGACAACCGAGCCGTTGGCGTTTCTGCCAGCGTCCACGACAGTGGTTACAATGGGGCGCACCCCTCGCTTCGGAGGGGGTAGCTCGTAGCCATTGATTGCGATATAGGACATTTCCGCACCTCCTTACTTCACGAACACATAACCGTTGGCTTTGCGCTGAGTGGTTACAGCGTCAGTGACAGTGCGATTGCCGATCTGAACAATGGTCTGCTCGTTTTTATCAGCCTGTCGGCGCATATCGTCTGCCATCTGGGACAGCGTGGGTTCGACATACTCCTTGTAGAACTCCTTCATGCACTCCTCAAAGCCGGTGACAGAGAGATTGCGGTTGCTTGTTACATCGGCAGATACCGACTTGGCGAACGAATCACTGGTGTAATATTTGAGAGCGGAGGTGTCTACCGCAAACCGCATGACAGGGCTTACGCTGGTGAAGGAGTTTGCCCAACTGTCCACAACGCCCTTGGTGGTCTTTCCAAGAGTGGTAATCCCGTTGTTGTAGCCAAGAACGGTGTCCCCGCCAATGCGTTCAAACACCTTGGAGGGAGAATTGGAATCCAATTCAGACTTAAATGCGGCGATTGCGTCATTTGCCCACTCACGCATATAGCGGCGGGAAGTGTAGTACAGGTCGTTGATACCAGAGTTAAAGCCGTTCACAACATCCCTTGCGATTTCGTAGAACGCACTGCGGGAAGCAATGTCGCTGAACCACGATTTCACATTGGAAGCCCAAGAAGTCATGCTGGACTTCGAGCTGTTGTAGGAGCTGGTAACGCCGCTACCAAAACCGCTTACGATGTCCTTTGCGTAATTCTGGAAGGTGGTACGGTTTACCGCACCATAGCCGCTTCCAGTAAACCACTGCTTTACATTGGAAGCCCATGTGGTGACGCTCGATTTCGAGCTGTTGTAGGAGCTGGTGATACCAGAAGCGAAGCCAGACACCACATCTTTTGCGTAGTTCTGGAAGGTGGTACGGTTGATTGCGCCGTAACTGCTCTGCGTGAACCAGTTCTTTACATTAGAAGCCCATGCGGTCATGGTGGAGCGGCAGGTCTCGGCACTGCTGGTGAGCTGTGTCTTGAAGCCCTCTACTAAATCCCTCGCCGCATTTTTGAAGTCCCCGGATTTCGACTGAATACCGTCCACAAAGCCGGTTACAAGGCTCTGTCCGACCTCCTTCATGTTGACAAACATACCAGTGGATAGCTCCACATTGCTGTCACACAGGTTTTCAATCTGCGTCAGGAGGTCTTTATATTCCTGCAACAGGTCTGCGGCAGTCTGCAACTCAGGAACAGCGATTGCCAGTTTGTCGTTGAGGTTGGAGGTCTGTTCGGAAATGTTCTCCACATCACTTGCCAGCTTCTCAATGGGGTCTTGCGTAAACCAGCCGATGATGGTGTCAATCGTTGCGCTCAGGCCAGCGATAGCGGACACCTCTGTGTACCGCACCACCTGTCCTGCGAACTCCGTCATGAAGTCCACGAAATCGCTCATGTTGCTGGACAGACCGGGGAGCTTTTCGTTCAAAGCCATCAGCGGCGGGTCGAGCCTGTAGTTCAGCTCGTTTGCCACTGCGACCAGACTCTCCACAAAGAGAATGAACGCCGCCGCCAGCTCCACGAGCAGTGCCGTGCCAAGCCCGATTGCCAGCGGCAACAGACCCGCAGAAGCGACTGTAGCCGCACCGAGAGCCGCCGTGACAACGCCGATTGCGACCAGCAGACCAGTGCCAACACCGATTGCAGTGGCAATTCGCTCACCGTTGTTCAGCACGGGTTCCCAAGCCTGTCCGATTTCGTCCAAGCCCTTGCCGATTGCCCAAATCTCAACGATGAACAGGCCAGCGGCAACGCCGAGTTCCAGCAGGATAGCCGTGCCAATGCCGATGTTCAGCGCAACGGTCGTACCGCCAGTGCCGAGGGCATACGCCGCCAGACCGACAGCCGCCAAGACCGCCGTACCGACACCGATTGCCGTTGCCACAGTTCCACCGTTGGCAATGACCGGCTCCCAAGCGATACCGACCTGTTCCAGCCCCTTGCCCATCAGAGCGATTGCGCCCACAACGAGCAGTGCCGCCGCCGCAACTTCGGCGATTACGACCAGACTCATACCGAGGTTCTTTGCCAGAGACTTGAGCTTCGGGGAAAGCCCCGTGTTGATGGTGGTGTCCAGATTGGTGGTGGTCGTAGTGACCGTCTCAAGAGCTTGCCGTGCCGCCTGTCCAGCGTTTGCACTGTCTTTCAGAGCGTCCAGCTTCTTGAGGGCGAGAATGAACCCGCCAGCCATCATCAGCGCACCTGCGGCTACTTCCACAGCGTCCACGCCAGACCAATCGCCGGTTCGGATTGCTTCGATGAACCCCTTGAGGTTGTCCACAATCAGGGTTGCGCCAGCGATAATCAGGCCAACGCCGCCGAGCTGGGTGTTGCCGGTCAGCAGACCCAAGCCGCTCAGGAACAGGCCGAGATTCTTCACAAGGAACAGTGCATTGTCCCAGTTCACACCGTTGTTCACCATGTCGCTGATAGCAGAGACGATACCAGTCAGCCCGGAGATAACCAGCATTGCCCCCGCCATCTTGATGTTGCCGAACAGGAGGAACGCCGCACCGAGAGCTTCCGCAAAGCCGCTGATTAGCTTGGTGACATTGGTGAAGTTTGCGCCATTTGCCATGATGTCTTGGATAGCTTCTTTCATGGTGTTCCATGCGTCCAAGAACAGGCCAAGCCCCGCAATTTTGAAACCGATACTGCCTACGATGTTGAAGCCCTTCATGGTGGACAGCCACCGCAGGAAATCTTGTACACCCTTGGCAATCTTCCAAGCGAGGAAAGCCGCACCAATGGCAACGACACCGGCGAGGATTTCATCAATGTTCTCCCTTACCCAATCGAGGAAGGGCTTAATCTTCGCCATGATTTTGTCCACCTGCTCGTTCACTGCGTCTCCAATGAAGTCATAGGTGGGAAGCTCAAAGCCGAGACCGCCACCGCCAATACCGCCGAGACCTGTACCTCCACCTGCGCTGTCCTCAGGAGGGGAGATAACATTCAGCTCGTCAATACCGAGCAGTGCGTTTTTCAGCTCCTTCGCTTTCTTGGAAGCGTCTCCCAAACCGTCAGCCGCTTCACCTGCGCCGCTTGCCACACCGCCGATTGCGTCCGCTCCCACATCGAACTCTGGAATCGAAACCCCGAAGAAGCTGGCAATAATCTCAGCGACAATCCGAATTGCTTTTGCCAGTGCGATTGCATAAGGCAAAATGGCTTTCAGAATCGGGAGGAAAAGGTTGCCCAAGGCACGAGTGGCCTGTTCCACCTGCGCTTGCAGAATACGAAGCTGATTCGCAGGGGCTTCCAGAGTACGAGCCATATCGCCCTGAGCGTTTGTAACCTGCGTCATGATAGCATAGTAACGCAACTCGGCCTTTTCAGCCTGAGTCATGCTCGTAACGCTTCTGTCAATGCCGAGGTTGTAGGCTTCCTGTTGCAGACGAGCCACAGACAGGTCATAGCCGAGTCTACGAAGCGGCTCAAGCTCACCAGAGATACCAGACTCCAACTTCTGGAAAGCGTCAGAGGTGCTGATATTGTAGAACGAAGCCAAATCGTAGGTGAGCTGGGTCAGGTTCTTGCTCATGATGTACGCCCGGTCACTCGCAACGCCAAAACCATCGGTAATCGTCATGAAGACACCCTGATTTCGCATCCACTCGCCGGGGTTGATACCCATGATTTCGCCGACCTGCTCCGCATAATTCTGCGCTTCCTTCGCAAACTGACCCATAGACACATTGAACAGGTTCATGTTCTCAATGTAGCTGTTGGAGTCAGTAATCCAGCTTGCGATAACACCGGCAATCCTTCTCATGCCCATGTACGCCAAGCTGATTTTTGCGGCGAGGTTCACATAGGATTTGCCGAGTACCGTATTGCTTGCCGCAAGGCTTGTATTGCTCTTGAGCAATCTCTGGATTCTTGCCGGGAACGCAGAGAAGCCAGCCGCCACCTTTTCCATCTGCGTAGCCAGAGGGGTAATGGCAGTAGCAACTCGATTGCACTGTTCGGCAAAAGAGTCAAGGTCGGTCTTTCTCAAAGACTCCGTTACGGTGTCAATCTGAGGAGCGAGTTTCACGAGCTTGTCCAGCCCGTTTGCGAGAGAACCAAAGCCAGACTTTTGGACGCTCTCCAAGGGTTTGAGTGCGTCCACCAGTCCTTGTACTTGCTCCCGTGCAAGGGTCAGCCCTGTCAGGCCAGAAACGCTCTGACTGAACTTCTTGAGAGAGTTCGACAGTGCGCCAAGGCCAACGCCGCCCTTGCTTACGGGAGCGGTTGCGGCTTTCAGCCGTCTAAGAGACTCGGAAAGTGCGTCTATGCCGCCAACGGCAGATGTAGAATTAGATTGTACTTCAAGCTCCAACTGCTCGATTGTCGTAGACATAATGCTCACTTCCCTTCAAACTTTTTATTGTGGCTTGCCATGAATCCTTCCATCATGCGCTTACCCTTGTCGTACACGCCCTTGGCATGTTCCTCCTCTCTGAGTTCCACCTGCTTCTCAGTGAGTGCGTAGGCTTCCGAGAGATACGGAACAGGCTTTGCTCCTTTTTTGGCAAAAGCGTGGAGAACGGGGGTAACTCGGCACAGAGCGTCATAGAAGTACGCACCCTGTAACCACATTTCCTGATTTCTGCGATTCACTCTGAGTTCTTCCGCTTTACGGTATGCCACCACGAGCATACTGTCTTTGTCCCAATACTGTTCCTCGCTCATGCCAATGGCAAGATAGTGGGGGAACAACTCGTTGAACTTTTCGGTGTAAGTAGAGAGGGGAGCAGTGGCAGAACTACCACCACTCCCCTCAGTGGAGGACAGCGAACCACTTACCAAGTCGCTGTCCAGTCCAAGTTTCCCTCGGCTTTCTCAGGCTCCTCAACGAGAGCCAGAATCGGCTCGTTGTACATTTCAGCCAGCTTGCCGATAAGGTCTTCCTTCTTGGTAAGTTTGGAATAGATGTCGTTGATGATGTCTTCCTTGACGAAACGGTGATGGGCAAGGAACGCACCGGCGAACAGTGCGGGGAGAGTAGTCATGGGCTTGTCCGTGATGTCGGAAGCGATAAAGCCCTTCTTCTCCATTTCCGCAACCGTTCTGCGGGTAAATTCCAGCGTGTAATCCTTGCCGTCATAGGTGAAAGTCAACTGCTTTGCCATGTTTCTGTCCTCCTAAAATTCTTATGCGTCTGCGCCAACAGTGATAGGTGTAGACGGTGCGATAGTGATAGTCATGTCAACGACCTCGTTGACACCGCCGCCAACCGGGAACACGGAAAGCTGACCCTTGAACTCAAATTTACCGTCAGAGCCGGTGGGGGTAAGAGTGTTACCCTCGCCAGTACCGCCAAACCAAACGGCAAAGTCGATTTCCTGACCTTCAAGAGCTTTCAGCTTGGTAAAGTCCACTTTGGTGTAGTTCGCCGTGAACTCAAGGGCGTCGAGAGACTGAACACCCGGAATATAGGTCTGCATATTGTCAGACAGGGTAGTGGTTTCCAGCATTTCAGGTGCGCCGCCGAGATCAGGAAATTCTTTAATGTCAATCAATTTCTCGTAAGTATCACCCTCACTGGACTTCTTCATAAGGAAAATCTTGTAAGTAGAAATCGCCATGATTCATTACCTCCTGTAAATTGTCTTTTCTTTAGAAATCACAGCCCGGTATCGACCGAGCATACGATAAATGGTCGCATTGTCTTGATTGGGGACAGGCTCAAGCATGGTGCGGGTGAAGTTCAACCCCATCAGGATTTCGTCTATGAAAGCGGCGATTTCCTTGCACTCGGCCTTTTTCCCCTTCGTGCGGTTGGAGTAGACATTCAGCTCATACATGACCGCCACATGATTTTCCTTGCCCTCTGCGGTCTGTGTGTTGCGGAAGGTAGCGTTGTCCACCTCCACGAGAGAAACACAGGGGAAGGACGGTGGCGTTTTCACATATTCGCCAGTCATGAAGATGTCTGGGTACTGTTCTCGCACCTGTGCCGACACTTCGTTGAAAATCTCGTTCTCCATGTCGATCATCCGAACACCTCCTTTGCAATCCCCGCAATCTCGTCACAGACGGTTTTCAGTGCGTTGTACATGGGCATGATAGCGGGTGTACCATGTGTCAGACGAAGCTCACCGTCTTCATAGAAGCCCCATGTCTGACGCTTGCCCATACCCTTCCCATACCCGCCGATGGTGAAACCAAGCTCAGAGCCTTTCGGGTGAGGGGAACTCCCGGCTGAACCGTTGTGATACACACCTGCGCCAAACTCCACCCAAACAGCGTCCTCGCCAGCGGCGATAACGATTGAGACATTCTCCCGTTCATCAATGGAAACTTGTACCTCGGCTGTCTTTGCGCCGCCGCTCTCATTGGTGAGATCGTCTACAATCGCACCGTTGAAGCCGCTTTGCGCAAGACTTCCAATCCTTTCGGCAACCCTTGTGCGAAGAAGCTCCGTTTTGCGAAGGATTTCCCGCTTGTACATTTCAAGCTCTCTGATAGCCCGGTCAATGTCTTTCTCAGACAGACTGATACGAATAACCTTTTTGCCCATTACGATACACTCACCTTGCTTATCGCCAGCGACACCACATTCAAGCTCTTGGCAACCTTTTTCACGATGTAGTCATGGGGAGTGATAACCTCGCCCTTTTCATTCACCGCCAGATTGCCCTCCTCGTCCATTTGTGGTGTGCGGTCAACCCAGAGCACAGTGTATTCGTCAATCGGAGGAGCGTCACAGTCCATGACGATCACCTTGTCGTAGGACTCGTTTTCTCCAAACTGTCGGGTCTGTGTTTCGCCTTTAGCCGCCGAAATGTTGGCGAAAAACTCTGTAGGCTTGCCACGGTGGATGTCGTATTCGCCGGTCACATTTCCATAATCGTCTGTGATAGGAGTTTTACCCTCATACAGGGCATAGAAGAATCGGGCTTTATTTCTGCTCATACACTTCATCAAATCACCCCGCAATATGGAACGACCGCTTTCAACATGGAGGAGGGGACATCACCGTTCTCATAACTCCTCGATACGCCGTTCTCCGAGTGAGAGGTCTGTCCCTCGGCTCCCCGCTTATTCAGCATATACGCCGCAATCTCCACTTGGAGGTAGGCGTACTGTGCCGGGACTTCGGTTGCATCGTTCTGGTACGGATAGGCTTTCGCAAGAACCTTTCTTCCCGCAAGAGTGAGGTAGGTGGACAACACTTCGTCAGGGTCAGAACTTCCTACTATGGCCTTGAGAGCGGTCAGCTTTTCTTCCTGCGTCATGCTGTCTCACCTTCCTTTCATTCGTTAGTTTCCGAGGTCTCCTCGATGGTGTCCTTCTCAGGTTCACCCTCGGTGGAATCGCCGGGGGTCTCCTCGGTGGTGTCCTTCACGATGAACACCCGGTTAAGCGGGTTTTTACCCTCCGCAAGCTCTTTGATACGAGCCTTGGTGGGCTTGTACCCCTCCACAGGGTACATATCACCTTCCTGATAGAGGTGTTCATCGTTTTTCAAATCCCGAAACGGGCTGATTACTCGATACATTTTCTGTCCTCCTTATACTGCGATTACACGCCGGGGGTGACAGTAATCTTAACTGCCTTGGTAGCGTCCGTCAGAGCCGCAAGATAGTACTTACGGGAGAAAATGGTGTTCAGACGGGTGTTTGCCGCAGTCTCGGAACGGCTGTTGGCAGTAATCTGCTCGACCTCAACACCCTTCTTGTTAAACAGAGTGACCGCTTCCTTAGTACCGATGATGATAGTACCAGCCACAGCGTCCTTCTTGGTGTACAGGTTGACACCTGCCACAGTACCGACATAACCATTACGAGCGAAGGACTCAACATACTTGAGGTCTTCGTTCAGAGCCTTACGAATTGCCGCCATATCAGCCGCATTGACGAAACCAAAGATGTTCACGCCCTCAATCTGCTCAAGGTTCAGCTTGGCTACAGCGTCAGCAAAAGTGCCAAAGCCGTAAGTCTTCGCTTCAACAGCAAGAGTAGCCTTGTTGAACTCTGCGAAGATGTCCTTGTTGACGGTGTTGAACATATCCGTACCCATATGGCGAACGCCGACAGGAATGAGCATGGGGTCAGTCATGGCCTGTTCGTCATAGTACTCGAAGCGGTTCTGAGCAAGCAGAATCTTGTGCTCCTCCGGGGTATAAGTGACCTCAATGGACTTGGTATTACCCTTGGTCATTTCCAGCTTTTCAGTGCCATCGGTGGCCTTGTAGACATTGATCTTGCGAATCATGCCAGCCTGTCCCACAAGAGAGTTGTCCACAGTGCAAAACTGTTGCAGATCAAGGTGGGAATTGTACTGGTCTTCAATCTCATTGGAGAGATAGAAGTTATCATAAATCTTATGCGCCATTACTCTTTACCTCCATAAAGTTCTTTGTATTCCTCCGGGTGTTCCTCAGAGAACTTGTGACGCTCCATCGGGTCGAGTTTTCGGAACTTTTCGAGCGTCATGGTCTTGGAATCCCCATCGGGAGTAGGTTTCGGTGTATTCTTGAGAGCTTCCGCACGAACCTTTTTCTCAAAAGAAGTCAAGTGCTTCTGCTGATTGGCAAACACCTTTTCAGAATCGCCGTCTGCCATAGCTTCTGCCGTTTCATCGGCAAGTGCTTCTTCATAGCCGAGAGCAACCAGCTTCGCCTTGTTCTTGGCGATAACAGACTCACGCAGGAGCTTGTCATACTTGCTTTGAAGCTCCTCTCGCTCCTCCTGTTCCTTCTGCTTTTTCTGCTCGTCCTCGGTCATTTTCTCCCGGAGCTGTTTCTTATACCCAGCGGCTTCGCTGTTGCTCTTGGAGAGGGCATTTTTCAGCCTTTCAATTTCAGCGGAATGGTCTTCCGGGACAGTTACCTTTTCCAGAGCGGCTTCGACCTCTTCAAAGGTCATACCCTCTTTGTAAGCGTCCCCAAGCACTTCTTTAAGGTTCATACTGATTTCCTCCTTGCGTTTCATAGGTAGTTCACTCTACACGATTTTCTGTTTGAAGGGTTGTCTCCCTGTTGCGTTTTAAGGTGTTCCCTCACCATAACCAAGCGAAAATCGCTTTAATTATTCGTCTTCGTCCGAACTGTCCGGGTTTTTCGGATTGTTCGGGTTGTTCTGCGCCGCCATCTGCTGTTGCGCCAGCTTTTCCTGCTGTTCCTCGTAATACTCCATGCTCATGGTGTACGCCCTCTCCGGGTCTACGAATAGGCCGCTGTGCTGGAACGCCAACAGAGGGTGAATCTTCGACTGCTGTAGCATGGACACCAACACCTGAGACTTGCTCTGAATGTTCTCATAATTGCGTCTGGTAAACTGCAATTCGATGTCCTTCAAGCGGAGATTGATGTCAGACAGGTCTCGGCAGATACGGAGAACCAGCTTGAGCATTTTCTTTTCGGCTTTTTTGAACATATGCTCGCTGTCTTTTGCCCTCGCTTCCGCAAGCGACCAGCCATCACGCAGGAGCACCGCCGCCCCGGTGTCGGAAGTAGAACTGCCGCCGTTTCTGTTGGGCATACCGCAGATGGTGAGAACAGCGTTGTACAGATCATCTTTGAGCGTCTGCGTCTGCCCCTGATTCAGTTCCTTTACAACGAGGTCAACATCAATGTTGCCGCCATTGTCGTTAGGCGGCACGAGAATGGCTCCCTCCGCAAGAAATTCTTTGAATTTCTCTTTCTCGATGTGGCAACCGATGAATTTCCAGAACGCTTGAATGAACTGCTCCACACCGTCCATACGGTTGGACTCAGTGTTGTTGATTGCGTCCAGAAGGGGAAGGACAATCTCAAAAGAGCCGAGCCGAGCGTTGTTCGCCGGGTACTCAAAAATCGGAATCATGTCCAGAGCGTGAGCCTTGGACTCCTCCCGATTGATGATGTCCCCATCAATCAGCCAGTAGTAGTTCTCGGTGTAAACGGAATAGTGCGTTACCTCGTCCTCGTCTTTGCTGTACTTTACCGCCATCAGCGGCTTGTTCCCGATTTCATTGGAGTACACTATGAAGGTGTCACGGGGGTCGAGCGTGTACATTTCAAACGGGGACTCGTCTTCATCGTCTGCTTCATCGGGTAACACCAAGCGGAAAGCGGTTCCGCAAATCATCTGCCATTCCACAATCTCTTGGTCTTGCGTGGCCTTGTCCTCGGCGAACATCAGCTCATTGAGAGCCGTAATACCAGCGGTGACGCTTTCCTCGGTGCTCCTGCCGATATACTGGATAGGTTCTCCGCAGAGATAACCGACCTTAAAGGAAACAATCTCGTTCGCCCGGTTCTCCACAATCCTGTTGCAGATTTCGGGACGGACTTCTTTTGTCCGATTCTGAATGGGTTGCTCGCCCTTGTAGTACTTCCACAGGTAATCAATCTCACTGCGGTTGAGAGCGTGGTCGTTGAGTGCTTTCTGCAAAACCGTAACCACATTCTCGTTGGTAATCTCCTTCACGCTGGACTTGATAACCCGTCTGCCGCTCATTTGCCGGGTTTTGCTCACCGGCTTTGAGGTGTCGATCACATTTCCCAAGATTGCTCCCTCCTTTCCTCGAAAATAAAAAGACGCATGACTGTTCGTAAGGCTTTCGCCATACTCGCAATCATGCGCCAAACTCAAACTATAATTTTTCGCATATATTATAGCATTTCAATTCTCAAAAGTCAAGTTGTGGTTCTTATTTTAAGAATTATTTGTTGAAAACTCGGTGGAAATTGTGAATTACCAAGGTCGTTTGAAAACTTCCACCTTTTGTCCGCTCAGGCTTTGGGCATATTCAGCCAGCATTGCCATTCCATCGGGAACATCATCATGCTTATTCTTACCAGCCATTGTGTAAGAGCAGAGCATATCCATCATCTTGCCGTAGTCTGACTTCCGCTGGTAGAGAGAAGCGTCTTTGAACAGGCAGTGTTCCTTGACCCATGCGCTGTTTACGATGATTTTCGTTTCCTTGTTGGCGGTGGTAAATTTGGTAGTGATGTGCGTGATACCGCCTTTTTTCTTCACTTCCTCCTGTATCTTCTCAGCGACCCGCCGCCCAGCGGAATTAGACTCAAACCGGCAGGATTTCACCTTGTCTCGCACAAGGATTTCCGTCAGCCGAGCGTCCACGATGTTGGGTAGCCCATTGTCGCACACGCAATCGTCAATATAATAATCCTGCCCATACACATACGCCACCGGCAGGAAAGCGTAGTCCGCTCCTTTGTCCTTGGTGTCGCAGATACCGATGATTGCGTCAGGGTCTTCCTTCGGCAACTCGAAGTAACGGCGAAGCTCGTCTTGTGCATAAACCAAGCCCTCACGCTCAATCGGCTCGTTCATATACAGTGCTCGCCAGCTCACATCGTCCATGATGTTCCTCTGCTCATGGTAAAATGTTGTGTTGAACCCCACGCCATAAGCGTAGTCAAAATTGGATTCATCGTTTTCATCAAGAGCGGGAATCACAATGAATTTTGCCCGGTCACTGTCGATATACTCCCGCTCAAGCCGACCAATGACATCGTGGACAGACCAACGGGTTGCAATGTGAAGCTCCTTACAGTGGTCTCCGATTTTACGCTGTCGAAGGTCAGTGGTATAGGTTTCCCACAGCTTATCCAGACGCTCTTTTGACAATGCGACTTCAATACCCGACACCAGATCGTCACAGTAGAGCAGAGTAGCCGCACGATACAGACCAGCATTGCCGGTTCCGATGGAGGTGAACTCCAAGGTCTCAAAACGCTGTCTCTTGTCAAGGTCAATGCGGCAGTCTTTGGCGTTGGTGTTGGACACTTTGATGTCGGGGAAAACATCGTGCCACAGATAATCTCCGTTGCGGTCAAATATGCGCAGACATTCATCGTACACCCCTCGTACAAAGCTGTTGGAGTGCGAGCCGGTCAACATTGGGTCATTGGGGATTTTCCCGCCGAGCCATGTGAGGTAGAAGATAGCCAAAGTGGTTTTTCCTGCGCCCGGTGGGAGAGAGACCGCCAACAAATCCAGCTTATCGTCTGCCAGCTCTTGCAGAGCGTCCACCACCTGCTTCAAAACCTTACGGCGGGGAGGGTAAAACTTCTTGTCGGGCTCCCGGTTCCATTCCACATAGAGCAGATAGCAGTCAAAATCGTAAGGAGCGGCAGTAAGACAAACTCGCCTGTGCAAATCATAAACCAGCCGCACCTGTTCCCCGGATATAGACCTGTCACGCATGACTCTCTCACACTCAGCAGAGAGGAGTTTCAAAAACTCTACACCAAGACCGTTGTCGGTTTTCATGGCTTCCTTGCTCATGTAGTACAGGTCTTCCATAGACTGGTACTCATGGCTCTTTTTGATTTTTTCAAAAATTGTCTCAAGTAACTTTCGCATAATACCTCCAAAAGAAAATGGCGCTTGACCGTTTGAGCATTACGCTCTCGCAATCATGCGCCATTCTAAATCAATTTTACACCTTCCCGTCAATGATGGATTGCAACTTCGTTCCAAGCTCAAGCCATTTCGGGTGTACTTTGTTTGAAATAAAACCGTCACTTTCGATATGACAGCTATATCGGTCTCCGCCCTTGGTGAAAATTTGCAGGAAGAATCCTTCGCCCTCGGTGTAGTAGGTTGTTTGAGACTGTGACCCCGCAGAAGCCGCCCCAACGACCGCACCAACCCCACCTGCAATCGCTCCTCCGATGATAGCTCGTGAGATAACGCCTTTGCTCTTGGTCTGGGTTTGAGCTTTTTGTACCACATTCTCCACGATAGAATACGAAGTGATTTCGTCATAGGGAATGAGATACTTGATGAACCATATCACTCGGTTATCGTCACTAAACATGATGTTCTCATTCGGCGCACGACCGTTGAAGCTCTTAAAAATCTGACAGCTTTCAAACAATTTCGCATTGTCGAGAGCTTCCCTTGCCAGATCAATTTGATACTGGTCGGGCTTTCGCTTGCTCATGAGCTTGTCGAGCTTTTTCTGCGCCTTTTCAATATTCTTGGTGTTGTGAAAATTATCGTATCGCCCCATGGCGTTTCCCTCCCATCAAGTAGTTAAAGTAGTTGTTTTTCAATTTTTCCGTAAACTTTTGCTATATATGCACATACTAAGAGGAAGTTACACGCAAAACCTGATTTTCCGCTACTTTAACTACTTCTTTTGCTGATTTCATACTGCTTACATTTGCGAAAGAAAGTGGAGGAGGACATACCAGACTCCCGGATTGCGTCTTTGAGAGCGATCTTACCTCCCGCCCAAGCATTTGCCACCGCAAAGAACTTTTCATTGGCGGGAATGGGTTTTCGCCCTTTGTATTTCCCCTCGGCCTTGGCAATCTCAATTCCCTCCCGCTGTCTCTCAAGCATACTGGTTCGTTCCAGCTCGGAGAGTGCGGCAAACACCGTCACCATGAACTTACCTTGCGGAGTGGACATATCCATCTTTTCCTTGTCGGACACAAGATTCACGCTCTTGGCCTGTAACTTGCTCACAGTGTTTAAGAAGTCGAGGGTGCTTCTGGAAAGCCGGGAGAAGGACTCCACATACAGGGTGTCACCCTCCCGCAGGAACTCCATCATTTCCTTAAACTCAGTGCGCTCAGTGTTTTTCCCACTCATTTTATCACAGTAGATTTTCTCCACACCGAGGGTCTTCATCAGCTCCAACTGCCGGGCAAGGTTTTGCTCAACGGTGCTCACCCGCACATACCCCACCTTCATGTGGCTCACCTCCTGTTACGGTTCTCGTGGAACATAAGTCAGTTTGATGTCGTAACCAAGAGCTTCCATGATGTTGATGAAGGTGCGATTGATAAGACCGTCCTCTTTGTGAATGACCCGGTTGACATACTGACCCGTTGTGCCAACAGCCTTTGCGATTTGCTCCTGAGTGGTGCGGTTCTGCACACACAGGGTCTTCACATCAATTTCAATATCGTTCAAAACTGCCATCGAAAAATCCTCCTTTGTCTTTGTGAGATAATATTATCATATAACAGAGTGTGTTGTCAATACTTATAAGATAACTTTATATCCTTTTTGTTTCTTTTTCGATTTTTCGGCTACTCAAGCCACTCCCTGCGGCTCGTGCGGCGGGTCGCTGTCCCCCTCCGGGGGTATGCCCTCCGGGGCTATCCGCTCCACTATCATTGAACTCCCGCCCATTTGATAGCACTATCAAAACAGAAAAACATAATTCTAAAAATAGCATTATCATAATACCCAATAGAGGACACCCCAACGACACCAAACAAGCCGCCCACAATGCAGGACAGCGCAAGCCGCTATATTATCCCATAGCGCACACAGGAACACAACACACAAGCCCATAACACAAGAACATAATAGAGAAACGCAAGAACACAGGCGCACAACATAACAAGCCCACACAATAAAGCAACGATCACAATATAAAGCCCCTTATATAAAGCCCTTGTATATAAGCCCATAGCAAGCCACACAAGCCCATATAATAGCCGGGTATAGGAATACCCCCCATAATAAAAAAGCCCTCTACAGGGCATTACAGGCCGATTATAGAGGGCGTAGAAAAACCCCGCCTATATTGGGCGGGGTATATGTATTATTTATTTCTTTTCAGAATTTCAGCCATCAGCATAAACGGAAACACAAGCAAAATTACAAGCCCCATTTTAACAACCCCCTTACACGAATCTAAAGCGTTTTGTAACTGTCGTTTTGGTATATGTTGCGGCGATATCGGGCATATCCCGCTTTAATGCCGTTGTATCAATTCGGGAACTTGTCACGGCTTTATAACTGGCCTTGTGTTCATTCCCGGCGATACTTTCAAGCCCGTTTTCCTCCATGTGCTTTTTTAGTTTGTCTGTCAACCCGTCAAGCGTTGCGCCGATCTCCTCAGCCATCCGGGTATATTCTGCAATTTCTTTCATAAGTGCGTTTAGATTGTCTGTTGCAATCTGATTGTAATTTGTCATTGTCAAACCCTCCATTTTTAGCAGGCCCGGTTATATTGCGCCCATGTGGGAATAGTGCGCATTTCGTCCCGCATTTCCTTTACTGCCGCTTTGATTGCCTTAATTGTGCCGTTGTAATCGCTATAGCCTGTACACCAACCCGGCGAACACTCAACCAAACCCAAACCGGCACAGGCAATTAAAAATTGCTTTATTTCTGTTATTTCCTTGTTTGCGTCCCGGCGATCCTCCCAACTGTCCAGCGCAACCGGGAAATTATTTTCAATATCCAGTGTAAAGCCCTCATAATATCCCGGCTTTATGGTAATGTGGTAGTAATGGAAATTGTGCTTGCCTAATTCTGTTTTGATGTTCTCATAATTGCAGTTATAGTAATCTTCTATGTATTCCGCTATGGCGTTTTCAATCGTGCCGCCGTACTCGTTTACTTGCGTTTGCATTTCCTCCATAAACTCCAAATCGTTTTCAAGCTCCAACGAATCATAAGGACACAAGCCCATTGTTATATAATCGCTTGTAAAGTAATTCACTGCACCCATTTTTTAACCCTCCATATAGCTATATGCGTATTGCTCCACCGTTCCCAATGTTCCCGCCGTGGGCGTTTCCCCGGTGAACCTGTCCACCGTCTCAACCGGTATATAAAAGGCGGTATATTTTCCCGTTTCACTGTCCCGGCAGTTATATTGCTCAAAAGCATTTACAATGCTATCGAATGTTTCCCCGGCGCAATTCTGATTGATTTTGTTTATATCCATATCAAGCCGAAACGGGGAACCGGGGCGCAAATTGCAAGGACAAAAGCGAACCGTTAAACCGTTGCTATATGCCTGCCTTGCCTGTTTCTTGTTTATCCGCTTGAATGTGTAGCCGTTTTCAGTAAAGGTGTAAGCCCTCATTTATTGCACCCCCTTAAAAATCTACTTTTTCCATTCGTTCGGGTGCTTGCACCGTTTCCCAATGCCAACCGGGGGAAAATGTATTAGCGACTTTTTCCCGGTGACTATCCCGGCGAATTATAGAAAATCGTGCTTTTATAAGCTCTTCAAAAATAATCTGCGCCGCCTGTTTAATAATTGCGTCTGGTACTTCTGATCTAAAAAAGCAATCAAATAGCCATTTTTTAGTAAATTCATCAAGACAAGCGTCTTTTAAAAATTTCCCATTTCTAACGGGCGTCTTGGTGTAGTAGAACGGGAAAAACGGGTTTTGATCAACTTGGAAATAGTAGGCGATTTCATCACAAACAAAAGTAATATATGTTGTGTGGGTCACTTGCACAAATTCAGAATTTTCTAAATTCCTATCACACACAAGGGCGTTTCTAATGGGCTTTACTTTGCCGCCGTTGTTTTTTACGATCTCCGCTAATTGTGTTATAATACGGCACACATTGAAATCAAGCGGACGCAAGTATAATTTTTCGTTTTCTCTGCTGATATACATTTCTTTTACCTCCTCTTACAAGCTCATATATTCCGCTTTGCTCAATCCGCAAAACGCTTTAATGTGTCGGCCTGTCGTTGCTGTCCAATCGCTCCACAGCTTGACTAATTCCCCGGAAACAAGCCTTTTAATAATGGGCGTTCCGTAGCTGTATAGCGTTTCTGTCCCGTTGTCCTCCACAATTACAACCGCTTTCCCGTAAAAGCTTTTTCTACCGTCTGCCGGGATCAATTCGTATTTTCTCATTTTGAAAACCTCCGTTCAATCTTTTTCGGATTGTTTGTTGTCCTGTTGTGATTATAGTATAATTCAGCTTTTCCGAATTGTCAAGAGGTTTTCAGAAAAATTTTATCTTTTTTGGATTGTTTATTGTCTCCTATACATTATATAGGGAAAAACCAAAAACCCGCCAACGCTCCACCGGCTCCACTTCCACCGGGGGACGATCTGCCGCCAATAGAAAAACCGCCGCTTTTCCCCGGTGGAAACCAGAGAATACGAGCGGCGGTTTCATAGTCGATAGTCGTTAGTCGCTGTCAGAGTCGGAGTCGCTGTCAGAGTCGATAAGGTATCGCTGTCTGATAGAGTCGGGGTCATAGTCGTTGTCCTGCTGAACATTCGGAGTGACAACATATTCGGTCTTGTCCTGATAGCCATAGTTGTTCTTGCCGAGGAAGATACCCATGACGGGATTGATCTTGCCGTTTTGAGAGTAGTTCTCCCACAGAACCTCCATAATTCTGTAGGCTTTTTTAATAACGAGTGCCACTTCCTGCGGCAACGCAGTCTTATATCCAGACCCACCAGTGGCATAGTCGTTCACAATAGCAATCAAAGTCCGTCTGCTCATACCGTTCAACGCCAATGCCATACCAGAAACCGTAGGTTTCATATCACTGGAAGCCATGAACTCAAAATACTCATTCAGTCGATTTGTCACTTGCTCCACATCATGCAAATCAATGTCGGGTAAGTTCATCAGGTGCATGGAGTTTTGCAAATACTTCGTATTATCACCCGGCTCTAAATCGTACCCATTCATACCAATCACAGGGGAGTTACCGCCCCTCGGCTTCTTCTTAATCACCTGCGACTTGTTCTCACCATCGGCGTTTTTCTTCACTGCCATAGTCGTTTTACCTCCTCTGAGAGTCCTCTTTTCGAGCCGAAAGAGTCCTCTTTCTTCTTATTCTTATTGCGTAGTTAAAGTAGTTAAAAATCGGTTTTTGCGTAAAGTTTTACTATATAGACCCCCTTATAGAGGACTTTTACGCAAATTCAAGATTTGAACTACTTTAACTACTTCATCCATAACCTCTCAAAAAGACAAATGACAATCCATTCCAGACTACTTCCTAAATGTCGTTTTTGATTATTTTTCAATCCTATTCGGATTGTTTGAGGTTTTCAGCCGCAACAGTCGCTACCTGCCGCCAAGTCTCACACCATTCAGCGAGATTTCCGTCTGCGATATGTGCCGCAATTTCGGTTGGATTGATGTCTGCAATCAGTCCTAAAAGGTCATTCATCGTCCGACCCCCAATCACCATTTTGTAGCTCATATCCATCGGGAGAATCAAACTCGATCACTCGTTCGACCTCCACGCTCTTGAGACATACAATGCGGTAATCGTTACCACACCCACGAGAGATAAAGTCGGCTCGTGCAAGATTCAAACAGTTGTATGTGCGCATTTGAGTTCTGCTTGTGCGCTGGTGTCGAGGGAAATACCGATAGTCTGTGCCATACACAAACTTACCTGTCTTAATATTTTGTATCGCAAACATCTTTCTCTCCTTCGGCCTTATCACACGCATTTTTACAGGCTTCGCATTTCATATAATCTTTTTCGAGCCAGCAGTCAAACAGTGTGCATTTGGGCAGGTGTCGCTCAATGGGAGCTTTTCTGCCATGCGTCCTATCCCTGTGGGTATGATACCGACAAACGCTCTTTCCCCAAAAGTCCCCATCATGGGTGCAGGTTTCTTTTTCGGGAGAGACTTCATGTTCAACTTTGATTTTCATTTCATTACCCCCCTCACATACAAATCACTATGAGCATTATTCCATTGAAAAGCATGGAGTGCGTATCATTCTCATAATAAGATTTAGCCGTTTTGATAAAGAACATAAATACAAGAATTATGTTCAAAATATCAACCAAAATCCGAAAAGCTGTAAGCATTACACAACCTCCTTGAGCTTCAACCCCCAATAGATCACGAACCCGCTGGAAGTCGATTTGCGGTCAAACCATTCGGGGTGACGCTCCATTTCAGAGTTGAATTTCCTTGCTGAAAGCACAAACGCACCCTCGGATTTCGCCCACATCTTGAAAGCCTGATAGAGGTCTTTGGCTCTGATAGTCGTACGCTTGTTCTTCTCTCCGAGTGGGTTGCACTCGTCTTCTGGCACACGCACACAGCGATTTTCAAGAAATTGGAGTACAAGATCATTGTCCCGCTCATACTTCGCCACAACAGACCTCAGCGGCTTTGACATGGTAAGACCATTCTCTTTGTACTTGATGTACCCACGCACGAGCCACATGAAAATACCGCTCATGGCTTCCTGAGAAGTCAGCTCGTCTTTGAGGTGCGTGTCTTGTTCGGCGGGGGAGAAGTGTCGGTTGAACTCAATCACCTTGATACGCTCGGAAGCGAACAGGCTCTTGTCTGTCACCATGGGCAGGTCGTTACAGGAAAGCCAGAGCGTGAATTGCGGCTTGAAAGTAATCGCAGACTGGTACAGCGCACGAGCCGAGATTTCCTCACCGCCTGTGAACTGCTTGATTTTCTCCTCGTCCAACTTTCCATATTCGTTGCTCTCAGACATGGTGACAAACCTCTTGCCCTTGAGACCTGCAAGGGTAGGGCTGGCGGCTTCCGCGTCCTTCTGTCTGTCTCCCCGGCAGATCATACCGACCGGGGCAACCTTGGCGTAGTCTCCGAGCATGGTTTCAATCGTGTTGAGCAATGTGGATTTTCCGTTTCGGGTTGTTTTACCATGCAGGATAAACATACACTCCTCGTTGCTCATGCCGAGAATAGAGTAGCCGAGGGAGCGTTGCAGGAAGTCAGCTTTATCCTTTTCGCCCTGCGTCACCTCGTCAATGAACTGTTCCCATCGGTCACACTTGATGTCTCTACGGACGGTGTGACGGAAATTGGTCTGCATGGTGAGAAAATCATCCCACTTAGCTTCCCGAAAAGAAAAATCCCGGAGGGAGTAGGTGCCGTTCAGACAGTTTATAAGGTATGGGTCAGCGTCAAACTCAGTGGCAGAGATACGAAGCTCGCCTGTAGCGTCTTTGAGTATTCTGTCCCTCATGCGTCTGTCACCCATTTTGTTCACAAAAGAGGTGTAGGCTTTTCGGATTTCATCGTCCACGATCTCCCCGCAGTAGAGAATCATCAGCCGCACAAAGTCCTTGATTTTCTCAGAGACAAGGATTGCCCCTTCGTCTTTGCGCCATGCGCCCTCGAAGTAGGTGTACCAGCTCTTATGCTCTGTGCAGTATCGGGCTTCCCGGTTGTAGAGCATACCAAACAGGTTTGCCATGCCCATTTCCGACCATTCAAACCCGGAACTGGTTTCATCGGCTTTCTCAGGGTGATATGACTTGATGATATACATTTTTTCGGACAGGTCTTCGTCCATAATAACCCTACCGTTGCGAAGCTCGAAAAGCTCTCTATCACTTGCCACGACTGCGTTCACCTCCTACTGCAATAGCGCATTTCTGTTTATCCTCAACCCACCATGCACACTGACATTCAATGCAGTACACAGGTTGAGTTCCTATTTTGACTGTTCCGTCCTCCTCGACTACCGTGTTGGTAGTGAGGAGAGGGCAGATAATTTCGTTCATCACAAAGCACCTACTTTCTCAAATACTTCGAGGAGCTTCGGGAACTGAGCGGCTATCCAGTCGATAGTTGTCTCCTCATGTCCGATGGGTTTATGCTCCCAATTTGCGCCCAAGCCGGACTCGAACATAAACGCATGGATTATTTCATGCCGCAAACATTGTTTCTGATACCGAGGGAAATCTTCGAGGTCTCCATTCTCGGTATTGACTACGATCTTGTGAGAGCTTTTGTCACAGTAACCGTCACACTCCCTCAAGAATTTGTCCTCCGCCGGGGACTTATATTGAATGGTGTAGGAAACACCGAGAATGTTGACCTTCATCGTTACACCTCTCTACCGCAAGGGTCGTTACAGATAATGCGTCCGCTCTGACACTTAGGCACGAGCATGAAGTGAAGTTCGGGAGCTACGAGGGCTACCATCTGCTTCATGAGGTCTCGGATTTCCCACTGCGCCCGGTTGCACAGTCTTTCGTTCGCCATGTGGATAAGCTCTCTCAGATTACAGGAGAGATACAGGGCGGTCTCACAGGCGTTGGGGAGAATGTACCTTGCATCCTCGTTGGGAATGCCGACCTGTTGAGCTTCTTCGTAAAACTCTGAGATACGATTCACTACGGTTCCGTAGTCATACTGCCCACCCATGGCAACGACAGTGCCGGGACACACGACTTTGAAACCGTCCTCGGAACAGTACCTCTGAGACCTCTGAGTGAAACTACAGTGCCGGTGCCGCACGAGCTGGTGAGAACAGGCACGAGAGATACCCTCGATTTTGAAGGTAAAATAGATGTGTTCAAAGACACTGTGATGTCCATTGCGGTACAGGTGTTTCACCAGTCCGAGCGGGTTCTTGGGGTCGCTGTCATAGCAGATACTTGCGATTTTCGCAATGGTTTCGATGGGGTCAGGCGTTGCCTGTATGAGTGTTACTGTCATTGGAATCCTCCTCATTTCTGAATATCACGACCATGGAGGGGAAAGGAGCGGCGGTTTTCGCATTTCCAAACTTTAACCGCCCACGAATGAATCTTATCTCGGCCTTCCCGTATATGAAGTCGTGAAAATACTTTGTGTCAGTTCTTGCTGGAATGAGCATAACCACGAGCGTGTTTTTCTTACGACTTTCCTCAAAAGATTTTTGAACCCATTTTGCGATTTCTTTTCCGTATGGGGGATTGCAGAATACTCGTTCCCCCCCCCAATCATGAATTAGACCGTCCTGCTCCTGGTTGTAATACCGAGCGCACTTGTGGTTATGAAGATCGGCGCATGGGTCGAGGGTGAACTGAAATTCCAAATCCAATTTATCAAAGAAATCTTGTGGTGTTGCCCAATCATCGGTTTTGCTACTAAACATTACATCAGTGTTCAAGGTTTACTCACCATCACTTTGTCTAAAAGCTGTTCATACAGACTCTTGAACAAATCCCGCTCGATTTCGGCCTTTGAAACCTCTGTCGAAGGAGAAGTGGAAACCTGAGTCCCCCCCCCGACAGCCGCAGGAGCGTGAAGACCGAGCGAACATAGGAGCGCATGGTCGATATTCTTCATTTCGCTCGTAGTGCAGGAGCGGATGAAAGTGTCCAGCCGCTCTTTTGAGACCGTCTGAATGTTCTCACAGAGGGCAGTAGACGGAACTTTGCACAGCACCTCCACATGGGTCGGCATGGGCTTCTTTTCTCGTGAGGTGAGGAATACAACTTCTACATTGGGCGAGTGCTTGTTGCCGAGATCGTTCGAGACGATAACACCGGGTCTGCCGCCGCTCTGCTCCGAGCCAGTGTGTGTACCTTCTGTGATGAAGAAAATGTCTCCCCGGCAATATTCTTGAACCATAAAATTACCTCCCAATCTAATTAAGACAATCTATTGTCCTTTTATGATTAGATAATAACACGAAAAAGATTGATTGTCAACCCTTGCTGGAATAATTTTTATCTTTTTTGTGTTATATCCTATCTTTTGTATCTGGTGACACTGTTGCAGATAGTTCTAATCTCATTTCGGTCAAGGGGTGGGTCACAGGCTACCATGTTCGCATACAGAAGTTCATCGTAAATCTGTTGCTTGCTGTAACCCTGATTGTGTAGCATACCCGCCAGCGAGGTCAGACAGATGTTCCTGCTCCCGTCTGGAATCCGGGGATAAACGGGACGAAGTTTGATTCGGTTGTTCTCAGGCCATGCCCATATCGGTGAATAAATCCGACCTCCGTACCGCTCCCCGTCTTTTTCCTCTCTGGTTTCGGGAAAGAACTTCTCTACCACATAGTCAATCGCACCTTGGTCTTCTTCAATGGTGTCGTATAAGAGTGTATCGCCAGTCATGATGAAGTACCGAGCCGCCTTGTAAATCTCCACTCCTGCGAGGTTGTTTTTTCCCTTAAAAGGGAGTGTCCCTTTAAGTAGAATGTGAAAGCCCCTGCCGCTCTTGGACTTCTCGGTGTAGCTCTCACACAACCCTATAATTTCAGCCGCCAGCGGGGACAGGAAACCGTCTTGATCGTAGCCATCGTCTATATCAATCCCCACATAGCCATTGTCGTTGAAGACGAACCCACAGTAATCATAGTGTCCCTCCGACACAGCCTTGAGAGCCGTGTCGAAGGAAGACCATGTTTCTGGATTGGTGGAGGAAGCGGCTTCTCGCTCAAATGCTTTCATCGGAACCTTGCTGTCACTGCGAGTACAGACCCATTGATTCAACCTTTTCAATTCTTCGGGTATGTTCTCGTATCGTGTCAAATCAGGCTCCTCCTTTTTGCAATTTTGTGCTCCAACTCGTTTACCAAAGCCCAAATCTTGTCCTGCTTGATGTTTTTCTGCACAGACACCCTGTAAACATTATCGGGAATGGTATCACCCTCCCGGTAAATAAACAGCAGAATGTCCCTGTCAGCGTCAGTGAAACCCTTTAGAGCGTGTTCACAGGCATACCAGTTCTGCTTATCAGCGTCAGAACGAAACTTCGGGTTGGGGTGTCTGGCATAGAATCTCATGCAGTGCTGGATATAGTCAGAATAGTATGTCCTCATTCTTCACCCTCCGCTTTGCGGGGAGCTGTCCTCTTGGAAACCTCGCCCTCAAAGTACCATTTGTTGTCGATGTTGATGGGGTAGCCGCTGACATCCGATTTCATCAGCTTCCCATGGTTGATGATGTGCTGGGCAGACGCAATCGCCATCTGGTTTTTCACCAAGTCTTTTCCAGTGCGAAGCAGGAAAGTCACCTTTCCGTTCGTATTTTTCAGCCTGTAGTTCATTCTCTGACCTCCTCATTCCATTCGGCAATGTCAATACCGTATTGTTTTAATTTGTAAGCGCACAGCCACGCTTTGTCCTCGTCACCCATTTCATACCGTTTCACAAGAGCGTCCAGTTCGGTGGAAAAGCTGTCATAAAAAGCCCGTAAGCGTTTCTTCCCAAAACCGAACTTTTCATGGAGTAGCCATAAAATCAGAGCGTCCATTTCATGCTCATTCTTTTTATCGAACTCGGCGCATTGGCGAAGAATTTCAGCGTCTATGGCTTTCTGTTCCTTTGCGCTGAACTGTACTCCGAAGATGTGACCCCTGTTTCTTTTGAAAACCGGCATATCAGACACCTACCACATGGGAAGCGATCATATCCGCATGGTGCGTCCAGAGCACATTCGGGAATCTCTGTACAGCGTTGGTGAACTCACGCCAATGTTCCCGGTCGGTGAAAGCACCCATGTGATAAAGAACGCACATGACTTCCTCCTCGGTCAGCGTCATGTACTGAGAGAGAAGAATGACCGACTTGTCACCATGTCCTTTGATAGCAGTGTCGGGGTTGTATTCCCACGCCTGTTCGTCATAGACAGGACACTCCCCATACCAATCTGCAATGGTTTCTTTAACCGGGTGGCGGTACTGGTCGATTTTACACAGGTCATGGAACATACCTACGATGAAGGGGCTTTCGGCTCTCTGCCATTTCAGACCATTCTTCGCAGACAGGTCTACCAGAGAGTTCATCACCATCAGAGAATGGTCGAACAGCCCTCCCTCGTAGGCTCCATGGTATTTTGTGCTTGCCGGGGAGCGAAAGAACCCATTCGCCAGCAGATAGGTTTTGAAGTCCTGAGAGATAATCTTGTCAAAACCAGCGGCTTCAAATAACTGCAATCTTTCCCGTTCTGTCATTGGTCTCCCTCCTTCATCAGTTCACAGATAAACGCCATATTACAGGCCATGTGCTTGTAATGTTCGATACCGCTCTCAGCGTCCTTTGAGCGGTGATCTTCAATGAAGGAAAGCCAGTGGCGGTAAAAAGCGTCTACATACCGTTGCAGTTCGACTTTCCTCCAATTATCCGGGTCATGGTATTTTTCCGTTCCATACTCCCGGACAACCGCAATATCACGGATAATTTGAACAGGGACAAGGGACAGCTTGGCTTTCCCTTTATCGTCCTTAGCAATCTCCATTTCATTTCCTCCTGCTCCGCAAAGCCCTCTGAACACCTTTTGACCTTTGCGCATACAAACTATTTGCGGCTTCACGCCACTTGCGCTCTTTCTCCCTGAGTTCATCGTGTGCTTTCTTCTCGGAGAGGTATTCGGCGCAAGTGGCATGACAACCCGCATGGCGTTTAGGTGCTATACAATCTTTGCAACACTTTATGCCCACGCTTACAGACCGCCGAGCAGTGCGTCAAGGTCAAGCCCCTTTGCGGGTTGCGCCGCAGGAGTGGGAGAGGGGGTAGGAGCGGCAGTGGCTTTAGGGGTAGCAGGAGCAGTAGCCCCCTCTTTGCCAAGCGTCAGAGCACGAGCGACAGGCTCAGTGTCGAAGTATTCTGCCGGGGACTTGTCACCAAAATTGGCGAAAGTAACCATCTTGTTGGGGTCTTTGTTGGACGGGAGCTTAGTGTGAACGACCTCGGCGCAGATGAAGTGGTCGATAAGCTCAGAGGGGTCAATGTCCTCCAAGGTGTAATCACCCATTACCGTTTTGGCAAAGTAGGAGAAAGCGTTCAGAGCCTTTTCATTCAGCTCGTCATTCTTGTCTTTGATGGAAAAACGCTCGGTGTGGGTCATACCAGCGGCGTTCACCAGCATTACCTCGATCTTGCCAAACTCCTCGTCATAGGTCGCACCATATACTCGGAACACATAGGTTCCTTCGGGAATGAGAGTAAACCCGCTTGTCATAGGGATTCTTGCCATTGTCTTTATCCTCCTTAAAACAGGCCACGCTTTGTCGTGCCATTGTTCACAATGATTTTCGTAAGCTCCCAAGCCTGTTCCTCAGTGAAACCGGCTTTTGTATAGGCTTCATACACCTCATAAAGTTCTTGTGCGGCATCGTCCTTCGTTTCAACACGGTTTGCCTTTTCCAGCTCTAATTTCAGACACTTGATCTGCTCACGGCTGTTTTTAATTTCCTGCTCCAACTGAGCTTTGGTTTTGCTTGCCATTGTCTTTATCCTCCTTATTTCTTCTTAGAACTCACATACATGGCGTGGCCGACAATCAACATCAGTTCCACCAGAATGGTGGTGATTACACCGGCAACGAAAGGGTCAATATACATAGCGTCCTCCTTATTCCTCGTAATCGGTCGGGAAAATCAGACCAAGTGCTTCTTCGTTCTCGGCAGAGGAGAACTTCGCAGGACGCTTGATAACCAGAGCCTTGCCCTCGCTGGTTTCCTTCTCAGCGTTGTGCTTGACAAACATTTCCACGATGTCTTTTCGCTCAATGAGGGCGTAGGCACTATTGTCGATTGCGACCTTGTTCTGTGCGCCCTCCGTAGCGTAGATACGAACGCAATCCTTGATAACGCCATCGGCATACGGCATGACAGCCTTGTGGAGGTCACAGGGGTCGGTGAAGCTGTCGTAATTGATGATGTTCTCTACAAATTCGGGCATATCGGCAACCTCGGTGCAGGTGACGCTACGAATATCCTCCGGGATTTTCATAAACACCTTGTCGGAAGCGAGCCAGCGTTCGCCGTTCTTGCGATTGTAGACGATACCGTCAGAACCAAGAGCCTTTACAAATTTCTGAAATTTCATGGTGAAAATCCTCCTTATTTCACAGTCATGCGGTACTGCTCAGATTTTTTCTGATACTTCTCAAGCAGACCGTCAGCTTCCAGTGCCTTTTTGTCTATCGTAGTGGTTTCGGAGCGAGAGACTGTCCATGTGTAGGCAGACCCCTTGATCTCCACCTTTTTGTCACCGTCCCGGAACTGCTTCATAGCGTGTTCCTTGATGATGTCGTTGACCTCTTTCAGACGCTTCTCCTTGTCAGCGATTGCGGAAGTGGCTTTGTCCACCTCTGCCTTGAGTCCTTCCGCTTCCTTAATAAGAGCGTTGATGTCGGTGTCAGGGGTGAGATTGTGAGTACGCAGAGCCGCCAAAATCTCAGCGTCCTTCTTCTCGTCATAGACTGGGGAAATACCGCCAGCCACATACTCACCCCACCAAGACCCTACCTCGGCTACCATTCTCGCAAAATCCGGGTAACGCTCAGACACCTTAAACTCCACCGTAATGGTATTCTTGATGTTGGGAACATACTTGGTGGGGTCTGCGTAGTCCTTCTCCTCAAGGAAGGAAGCGACCATGATTACATTATCCACTCCAAGCAAGTATGCGTAGAGAGCCGCCTGTAGAGCGTAGTATTCGGGAGCGTCATTCTGCCAATCCTCAATGCGCTTGGTGGTTTTCATTTCGAGGACGGTATCGACCTTGCCCTCCTCGTCCACTCCGAGGTAGTCCCACATACCGCCAAAGTGAGGATTTTCGGGGAAGAAATCACCCCGAGTCTTGTTGAAGTAATCCTCACCGTAACGGTCGGTAGGGGTAATCAAATCCATGCCGTAGGACTTTTTCATATACTCGGCCTGTTTCGGCTCGATGGCTTTACCAGCGGCGGTATAGATGGTGTCCTCGAAGGGCTTCTCATAGGTCTTGGTAATAGCGCACCACATTTCAAAAGGAGTAGACCAAGGGTTCAGACCGAGAATGGTGGCGAAGCGTGTGCCGGTCACTTTCTTGGTACGCTTCGGCGGTGTAATCTGAATCTGGTTAGAGTCAAGCCATTTCATCATTCGTTACTCCCTTCCAGCATGGTGGTGATTTTGGTGATAAGGGTCTCACAATCGGATTTGCTGATTTCCGTAAAGCCCTTGGTCTGCACCGCAATCTGAGCGATCATTTCCTCCTTGGTGGGGTCAGCGTCCTTGAGCTTCTTCAAGACGCTCTTGAGACCCTTAATCTGCAAGGCAGTGGCGTTGTCTGCCGGGGCGGTCAGTTCCGCTTTCGCTTCCTGTCTCTGTTGGGGAGTGGCAGGAGCTTTCGGAGCACTATCAGCGGCAGGAGCAGACACAGGCTTGCCCACATTTGCGTCAAAACTGTCGCTCTCGCAGATGTCGAGGGCAATCATATACAGGTAGCGGCGCATATAGGTGATGGACGAGCCAAGGGCTTGCATTTCGTTGGTAGCCTGTTTCCCGGTGTTGCTCACGATGGGGGCGATCTGGTTGAAGGGAGCTTCAAACTTAATGCTTTCCTCCCAAGGATTGTCAGTGTTCACGATTGTCATGGTGGCAATGTCAGAGGTGAAGTTCACGACAGGAATCAGGCCGACCTCGCCAAAAATTCGGGTCGCAGTGGGGACAATATCGTCCAGTTCAAAGTACTTGAAGGACAGGTGCATATTTTTGCCTGTCTTCTGCACATCCGCTTCGAGGAACTTCGCTCTTGCGGTGAGCAATTTCTGATACACATTCATTGCAACGGTTTCGGTTTTCTTAGCTGTAGTAGCCATCTTTTTGCGTCCTCCTTTTTTCTTTTCGGGTTTTATGCCTAAAAAGTCATTGACCCGTTTCTTTGCCATTTCGATGTAAAAGGTCTTATCCACATCGGCTATAGTCAGGTGATTGTCATTGTCGATGATACAGCGGTCAGGAAGCATTTCGATCTTCGCCGTTGAATCGTTCTCAGCCTTAATCTTGAACAGCTTCCCGTAACGCTCGTCTGCCGTAGCATAGACTCGGTTCACTTTTTGTACCGGGACTTGCTCACCATCGACAAGGTGATATGCTTCACGATATTTGACACCGGCTTTGGCAATGATCTGGAACTGGAAAATATAGTCACAGCCGTTGATTGTGTCCTCTACAGGTGTACCGTGAACAAAGTATTCCTCAAGAGCAGTTGCCACGATACAGCAAGAATTGTTGATCTTCCACGCTCCTGCGCTGGAAGTGCCTTTGACGAGATACCCACCTTTTTTCTTGACCTCTCCGCTCGGTTGCACTTCAATGTAGTTGTTTACATCTTTCTGCACAATCTTCGCAACGGAGTCCTCCTCTAACTCGAATCCCGTCCGATGTTGCCATTCGTCACATATCTCGTCCAGCTTCGGAAGGTCTTTCCGATCACATTCGACCATAATACCGTCCGTATTGAGCTGTACGATTTTCAGCCCCGGAATGTCAGCATAGAGGTGTTCAGCCAACTCAAGAAGGAACAACTGCCCTGTGATACACACGGAGCGTCCCATAAGCGGGTCAAAGAGGTCATTGTACTTATTGAGCAATGCGCCGTAGGTCGTGTTAACAACGAGTTTCAGAGCGTTAGCAGTAGCCTTATCACCGCTGGCTTTGGCTTTCATTCTGGTTTCCAGCACATCTTCAAAGACCTGCGCCGAAGGAATGTTGCGAGAGGTGTACCCGCACAATGTCATAAGGTGTGGATAATAACTCGCCACATCTTTATTGCGAATAACCCGGTCTTCGGTTTCTTCAAATGAATAATTTGGGATTGCCGCATGAATACCGCCGTACCCAACAATGCCGGGACATTCTCCGATTGAAAAGGATTGTTTTTCGCTGAACAACTCGGAGTCAGAGATCGCCGGGTCATACATTTTGTCAAAGAAATCGAAAATCTCCTGCGGGATATACTCTCGTTTGAGGTGAGAAGGGTACACATACTTGCGTTCATCATCGTGCGGCTTTTTGGTCGCTTTCAGCATTGCCGCAGTCAGCTTGGCGTTTGTCATACTCATGGCTTTCACATCGTCCAGTCCTGCCAGTTTTCCGATATGAACCTTGTTTTTAAGGTAATCTTTGCGAAGCTCTACCAATTTCTCTGTAGTGTCAACATCGTGCATACAGTACTTGACGGTCTCTTTCAGCTCTTCCTCAGTAAGAGCACGGTCAATGTCAAAGGGGATTGTAGATTCCTCAACAGAAACACCCAAATGACCTTCGATTGCTTTAAGAGACAAGCCCATCTGCATATCGTCTTTGATGTCCACATTGTTAAAACGGAAGTAGAAATCTCTCAGAGCCGGGTATTCCCAACCCTGACCGCCTTCGATAAGATAATCGTTAAGAGCTTTCACCTCCTGTGGAACGAACCCACAACAGATAGCTTTTATGATGAACTGATCGTAGTGCTTGCTGTTAAACCCGATATACACGGAATCCTCAGAAAGACACTGTTTCAGTTCCTCGTTGTCGTTGTGAATAGCGGTGTATTTCCCGGTCTCCATGTCTTTGAAAATAACCAGCCAGTCCTCGCAAAAGACCTCGACATCGTAAACAATCAATCTCACGCTTTCACCTCCTGCCCCACAAAATAGCAGCCGTTCTTACGATAGGTTGTACAACGCTTTTTATAGGACTTCACCAGATAACCGATGTTGTCCACGAAGTCATAGGCAATAGGGTCTGACTTGCCCTCACAGACACGAGCAATTCTTCCAATGCTCTGCGTCACCACTGCGTAGTCTTTCTGAGGGGTAGTGAGGAATAGCCGCTCCAAACAGGGAATGTCAAGACCTTCCTTGGCGAGAGAGTAAGTGGCAAACAGATATTTCTTCTTTCCAGTTCGCATATCCTCAATGGCCTTTTCTCGCTCTGTCTTACCTTTTTTAGTAGTCATTTTCCCGCTGACCATCACAGCGTCCCGTCTCATGTGTGCCGGTAGCCAGCTCATAAGATGTTCCAAGTGACTGAGCCGGTCGGACAGAATCAGACAGCTTTTCCCGGCGTTGAGCTTGATGGTGTTGACGATCACTTCCTCCCGGCATAACTGCTCGGTGAGATAGGTAATCAGCTTCGAGTAATTTAGTGTCCCATCGGTGTTCAGACACTCTCTGCTGATCTCCACTCCTGTCGATACGGGAAGAATACCGACCTTCATAATCTTGTCACCAACCGCTTCGTCAGGAACAGTGTAGACCACATGACCGAGAAGGGCGTAGGTGGCTTCGATCATACCGTCTGACCGATGTACCGTTGCGGATAAGCCGATCTTGTGTCGAGCCGCCAGACTGTTCAGCACCTTGTAAAACTGCGTCATAGCAGTCGGTGTCCCGGAACAACGGTGGCACTCGTCCACAATGATGGTGTCCCACAGGTTCTTGTACTGTGAGAGGTCGAGCTTGCACATGGTCTGGATAGTGGCGAAGGTAATGCCGCTCCCAATGCTGACCTTGCCCTCGGTGATTGTCCCGATCACCCGCTTGTCCATGTACAGCTCCGCTCGTTCTTTGCTCTGTCTGAGCAAGTCCAGCGTGTGAGTAAGCCAGAGAGCTTTCCTCCCGAACCGCTTTACGAGCGCAATTCCCATCTGCGTTTTACCGCTCCCTGCGGGACTTTGCAGAATACCGTACTGACAAGCCGCCACAGCGTCCACAGCGGCTTTTTGGTAGTCATATAGGGGAATATCCACCCCTCCGTAAGAAACCTCCTCAGCGGCTTGGAAATCGCTCAGGAACACGGCGTTCTTTCGGGCTGACTCAGGTAGTGATCTTAGTGTGCCAAAGGGAAGGACGAGATTGTTTCCCCGCTGTTCATAAAGGCTCAGTGTCTTGGGTGTGTTTCCGAGCCAAAACCCCATTCTGCTTTTCTTGGAATATTCGGGGTTCGGAAGTACAAGATTTTTCTTACACCACATCTGCATTTCAGCCGTTGGATTTTCGATGCTGAGTGTGTTGGAAACCGTGATAATCATGCGAATACCACCCACGCTTCCAAAGCGCACCCGTAGAAACACATTTCGGAAAAACTGATACTTGATTGTGTCTTGGACAGCCGTTTCAGTGTTTCATAATCGAGCATGAAAATGTGGTCTGAGCAAAGGAGGGCAAACCAACCTTTTCCATTTCCACTTTTCTCCCACGCTTCCATTGCAGTATGCTGATTGTCCTCGATTCTGGAGAAAGTGAACCTCGCTCTTGAACACACCTTGCAATCAATGAGGTATGGTTTTCCGTTTCTGACAGCGATTACGTCTGCCGGTTGTCCAGCTTGATTCTGAGCGAGATTGTGGCACCAAAAGCCCTGTCCAAAAAGAATTTCACAGAAAGCGGTCTCAAACTCGTTTCCGAGCTTCTTATTCGTTTTGCTCTGCACTGCTCAACACCTCCTCGTACTCTTGCATAAGACCGAGGATTACAGTGGAGTAATCAGTGCTGGTCACACCGTTCTCCCATGCTTTCTGTGCTCCATAGTCCCCCATGTTGTAAGCCATCAGAGCCTTTCCGTAGTCACCGTATTTTTCGATGTAGCCGCCGATGATGGTTATGCCGCAGAACACATTCTGATAGGGATTCAAGAAATCAGCGGTTCGGTACTTTGCTTCAAGCCACTCATGGTTTACAGCGTTGATCTGCATGAGACCGTAATCGTCAGTAGAGCTTACTGCTTCCGGGTTGAACCCACTTTCATGTTCGATCACGGCAAGAGCCAATGTTACAGGTACACTTTTGTCAGCACAGATTTCGTAGATGTATCTCTGTAATGAATCCGACAGAGGAATGTCGAACAAAAATACCTCTGTGTCCTGCGGTAGATTTTCGGACTCATGTACAGGGACTTCTATGGTCTCCGTAACTGTCACCGTCTTTTGCGGAGTGTAAACCGCTCCGATGGTATAACCAATCAATCCTCCCAAGAGAGCAATTACGAGGAAAGCTGTGTACAGCCTTGTGTAATTGCATTTTGGTTTCTTTTTGCTTTCTCTACATTGCGTAGCCATTTTTGAAAATCCTCCTCATTTTTCGGGTCTTCGTAGAACTTCTGCAAAATACCCACCAGTGGTCTTGCGAGGTCTGTAATCTGCGAATCACTGAGATTCACATTCAGAGAGGATTTTGTCACATTCATCAAGAACCACCTTTGCCTTGGGGTAGGTGTAGACACCCCGGATAATGCTCGACATTTCGGGTGGCTGAACTGTGATACCTCGCTTACGCAGTTCGAGAATCAAATCCACTTGCTTGACACCGAGCTTCTTCATTCGTTCCTGAATGTGGCTCATATTTTTACCTCCTTTCGCAATTCAGAAAACGGGAATTGCCTTGACAACAAAGCGAATTGATGTTATTATTCTTATAGGACTACTCAATCCTCGCCCCTCCTCGAAATTGCCACTTTCAAGGGGGTCGGTTTCTTATTGTCAATTCGGAAATCCCGAACTTCTTGGTCTTATTATAGTTCTTCTTTTGCGAATTGTCAATAGGCAAATTCAAAAAATCTAAATTAAAATTTGTGAAAGGAGAATCATCATGTCTTTCAGAGAAAACATCAATCGAATTTGTATTCAGCGTGGGACAAATCTCACCGCTGTCGTGAAGCAGGTCAAAGGCTCGTCTTCGTTCACCAGTGCCATCAATAAGGGGTCGCTTCCAAAAGAAGATGAAATGGTGGAAATGGCAAAGATACTGCATTGCTCTGTCCTCGATTTCTTCATGGACGAAGAAGACCTTGCGCCGCAGAACGAGCCGCAGAACGAGGACGAGAAAGACATTCTCAGGGTCTATCGCTCTCTTTCCAGACGAACCAAGCATGAGTTCATGGCTATGGTGTATGAATTTGAAAACCGAGAAGAATTAGAGGGGGATAAAGAATCTTCTGCGCACAGCGAAGATAATCCCCATAGAATTGCTCAGGCGTAAGAAGTACTTGGAGGTGATACTACGAAAGCGGTAATCTATGCCAGATATTCGAGCCATAACCAGAGAGAGGAATCCATAGAAGGACAGCTTCGTGAGTGTCACGACTTTGCACTGAAAAATGGAATGACGATCATCGGTGAATATTGCGACAGAGCAATCTCAGGTAAAACCGATAATCGTCCAAACTTTCAAAGGCTCATAAAAGACAGCGAAAAGGGGCAATTTGAAGCGGTGATAATGTACACCCTTGACCGCTTTGCCCGAAACCGATACGATTCAGCCATCTACAAAGCAAAGCTGAAAAAGAATGGCGTGAAAGTCTATTACGCCAAACAGCCCATGCCTGATACCCCGGAAGGGATTATTCTGGAATCAGTGCTGGAAGGGTACGCAGAATACTATTCGGAGAACCTGTCTCGGAACATCAAGCGAGGATTAAAAGAAAATGCCCTACAGTGCCTTGCCGTAGGAGGGGCAGGTATGCCCTTGGGCTACACTGTAGGGGAAGACAGGAAGTATAAAATCGACCCTGTTGGGGCGAAAATTGTGCAGGAAATCTTTCAGATGTATGCCGATGGTATGTCGGCAACTCAGATTATCAACGAGTGTAACAGACGAGGGTATAAAACCTCACGAGGGAACGCCTTTAACAAAAACAGTCTGCGCACAATGTTGAAAAACGACAGGTACATCGGGGTCTATCGCTTCGCAGATGTTGTAGTGGAGGACGGTGTGCCGCCTATCATAAGCCGGGAGCTGTTCGAGAAAGTACAGGCCACTCTAAGGCACAACTATTCGGCTCGTGCGAGGAATAAGGCTAAAGACGATTACCTTCTCACTACAAAATTGTTCTGCGGTCATTGCGGCTCTTCCATGGTCGGAGAAAGCGGCACTTCCAGATCGGGCAAGCTCCACCACTACTACAAGTGCATTGACCGTAAGCGGAATCACAAATGCAAAAAGGCGGTGGAGAAAAAGGATTGGATAGAGGAACTGGTGGTGCGGTTCACCGTTCAGAATGTATTGAATGATGAAACCATAGAACGCATTGCCAGAAAGACCATGGAGATTATTGAAAAGGAGTCGGCTGATACCTCCTATCTCAATGGACTTCAAAATGAGCTGAAAGACATTAAGAAGAAAATAAAAAACCTCATGAACGCTATCGAACAGGGGATAATCACACCCACCACCAAGGAACGAATGGACGAGCTGGAAGCTGAGAAGAACGACTTGGAGGGGAAGATTGCTCGTGAGGAAATGAAAAAACCACTCCTGACGAAAGAGCGCATAATGCACTGGCTCAATTCGTTCAAGAGTGGTGATATAGATGATATTGAGTATCGGCGCAGAGTGGTAGATACTCTGGTGAACTCGGTGTATGTTTACGATGATGGAGAAAAGGGACGGAGAATCGTCTTCACTTTCAATATCTCCGGGCAAAACACAGCCACGCTTTCGTGTTCGGATATAGCGTGTATGGCTCCACCATGAAAAAGCGTCGTAGATTCGTTGAAATCTACGACGCTTTTGTTTATAAGTACACACATTAGTACGCTAAGGAGGGTACCATGCAATATCAAAAGAACTTGACCCTGCGCGACGGCACGCCCTGTGTGCTGCGCAATGCTGGGGCAGACGACGCCGAGCAGGTACTGCGCATTTTCAATCTGACCCACACACAGACCGAGTTTCTGCTGACCTATCCGGGGGAAAGCCCGATGACCGTAGAAAATGAGCGGGATTTTCTCGCCAAATCCGCTGCCAGCTCCAACAGTATTGAAATCTGCGCTGTTATCGGCGGCGAAATCGTCGGCACCGCCGGCATAACCTTCATAGGCAGTCAGGAGAAGCTGCGCCACCGCGCCGAGTTCGGCATCAGTATCGACCGGGCCTATTGGGGCAGGGGCATCGGCCGCGCCCTGACGGAGGCCTGTATCGAGTGCGCCAAAACGGCAGGGTATACCCAACTGGAACTGGACGTCGTGGCCGAGAATACCGCCGCACGAATGCTGTATGAGCACGTAGGTTTCACCGAGTATGGCCGCAATCCGCGCGGTTTCCGCACCCGCAGCGGCGCATGGCAGGAGCTTATTTTGATGCGCTTGGAGTTAGACTGAAATTCGGACAAAATTTCCCATTTATTTTTCAAAATTGCTTGACATTTGTGATTTACTCCGCTATAATGAATAAGCTGATTTGAGACAGCCCGGTTCGACCGGGTGTAGCGCAGTTTGGTAGCGCGCTTGAATGGGGTTCAAGAGGCCGTGAGTTCGACTCTCGCCACTCGGACCATTGAGAAAACCGCATTGTAGCGCCAAAATGGCTTTACAATGCGGTTTTTTCATAATTTTAAAAACGGATGGAAACAGGTAAAAACAAACGGAAATGGCGAAAACCTGCGGACCACTTGCGGACCAACTGCGGACTATGCCTTCTTTTGCAGAACCGGCTCGGCTGTGATTTTTTCATTCAGCAATTTTCCGGCTGCTTTTATCATGCTGGGCTTTAAGTGCAGATATACTTCATGAATCATTTTTGCATTTGCGTGGCCGACAAGCTGGATTGCGATTTCCTCCGGGACGCCAGCCTCACAGAGCATGCAGACATATTCGTGTCGAAATTGGTGTGCGCAGACGTCGGCGCTCC
>OFMM01000211.1_pt1 | contig 44823 bp, 34 predicted proteins | sample 1541811 | NCBI WGS metagenome assembly OFMM01 (sample SAMN04209246, study PRJEB22552) | human gut metagenome | biome: gut; material: feces | host: Homo sapiens | place: USA: Oklahoma
CGTGAAAAGGGGATTCAGAAAAGCCCGCAGGCTTTTCTGAATCCCGAATAAAAAAACTAATTCCGCTATTTATGCGCAGAGCGCACGCGGCGCGCATTCCAAACCGTTCTCTCAGAACCGCAGCCGCATCTGATACCACACCACCCCGCCGTGGGTGGAAGTGGAAACGCCCTCGTTCACAAAGCCGAACTTTGCATAGTAGTGCAAAAGCTTCTCCTTGCAGGTCAGCACCAGCCCCTTGCGCCCCTGTGTGTGGGCATCTGCGATGGCTCTTTGCAGCAGCAGCCCGGCATAGCCCCGGCAACGGCAGCGCGGGAGGGTGTTCACCCCAAAGATCATCTGCCATGCGCCATTTTCATCATGCAGGGCGGCGTCCGCGTACATCTCATCGGTCAGGTCGGGCATATCGGTGCAAAAGCCGTCCACAAAGGCCACCAGCTCCCCCTGCTCAAGCAGCAGCCAGAAATGACCGGCATAGTGTGCCAGCCGTCCGGCAAATTCCTCTGCCGTGGCAGCCTCCGCTGCCGGAAAACAGGCCGCCTCCACGGCGGCAATGGCCTGTAAATCGTCCATAGTCGCGTTGCGTATCTCCACAGTATCTCTCCTCCCTTTTTGTAATGTCAGTATACCACAGCTGCCGCGCAAGGGCAAAATATTTGCATCTGTTCCCTGTCCGTGTTACAATGGCTATACTACGCTTGGAAGGGAGTTGAAACGCCATGCCCACCGAAAACCGCACTACCTTAACGCCGGACACCCCGGTGCGCTACCTGAAAGGGGTGGGTCCCAAGACCGCAGAACGGTTCGAGAAGCTGGGCATCGTAACGCTGGCAGACCTGCTGTGCCACTACCCCCGGCGGTATATCGACTTTTCCAAGCCCTACTCCATCGCAGAAGCCCCCGCCGACACCGAATGTGTGGTGAAGGCCGAGGTATTCGCAAAGCCCGGCGGACGCATCCTGCCAGGCGGGCGGCGGATGGAGCGCATCACCGCCGGTGACGATATAGCCAGTCTGGAGATCACATGGTTCAACAACCCCTACGCCACCCAGAAATTGCAGCTGGGGCAGGAATACTATTTTCAGGGCATCGTGACCGGCGGGATGCTGCGCCGCCAGATGGTCAACCCGCAGGTGCGCACCGCTGAACAGATCCAGGCCGCGCCCTTTGAGGCCGTTTACCCCCAGACCGAGGGGCTTACCAGCAGCGCCATCTCCCGCTGCATCCGGCAGCTTTTGCCCCACGCGGAGCTGCTGCCCGACCCACTGCCCCCGGAGATGCTGCAAAAATACCGTCTGCTGCCCAAGGCCGAGGCGGTACGCGCCATCCACTGCCCTGCCACCGAGGAGCAGGCTGCAGCGGCGCGGCGGCGGCTCATTTACGAGGAATTGCTGGTGCTGCAATTGGGCATCGGGCGGATGCGCAGCCGGGGCGCAGCCGTCACCGGGGCACCCATGCGCCGCGCCGATCCATCCCCTTTCTGGCAGAGTCTGCCCTTTGCCCCCACCGGGGCGCAGCGCCGTGCAGTGGAGGAGATTTTAAACGATATGGCGGGCGAAACCGCCATGAACCGCCTGTTGCAGGGCGATGTGGGCAGCGGCAAAACGCTGGTAGCTGCTGCCGCCATCTGGGCGTGCATCCGGGCGGGGTATCAGGCCGCGCTGCTGGCGCCTACCGAAATTCTGGCCGCGCAGCACGCCGAGGGGCTCAACCGGCTGCTTGCCCCCTTCGGGATGCGGGTGGCCCTGCTGACCGGCGGCATGAAGGCCGCCGCCCGCCGCACCACGCTGGCTGCCATCCGCAAGGACGAAGCCGACCTTGTGGTGGGCACCCACGCCCTGATGAGCGAAGGGGTGGAGTTTGCCCGGCTGGGTCTGGCGGTCATCGACGAGCAGCACCGCTTTGGGGTGCGTCAGCGCGGCGCATTGGCCGAAAAGGCCGCGAACCCGCACCTGCTGGTCATGAGCGCCACCCCTATCCCCCGCACGCTGGGGCTGCTGATCTACGGCGATCTGGATATCTCCGTTCTGGACGAGCTGCCCCCCGGGCGCACCCCGGTCAAGACCCGGTGCATCACTGGCAAGCGGCGGCAGGACCTGTACCGCTTTCTGGACAGCGAAATCGACAAGGGACGGCAGGTGTATCTGGTCTGCCCCGCCATTGAGGATGTGCCGGACGGCGGGCTGAACGCCGTCAAGACCTACTATGAGGACATTGCCAAGGCGCTGCTGCCCGACCGCCGGGTGGGGCTGATGCACGGCAAGCTGAAACCCAAGGAAAAGGCCGCCGTCATGGAGGATTTCAAGGCCGGGCGGTTGGACGCACTGGTGTCCACTACCGTCATCGAGGTGGGCGTGGACGTGCCCAATGCCAGCGTGATGGTGATCGAAAACGCCGAGCGCTACGGTCTGAGCGCCCTGCACCAGCTGCGCGGGCGGGTGGGACGCGGCGCTGCCGAGAGCTGGTGCTTCCTTGTCAGCGACAATACCAGCGAAGCCGTGCAGAAGCGGCTGAAATTTCTCTGCTCCACCACCGACGGCTTTGCCGTGGCGCAGTACGACCTGGAGACCCGCGGCCCCGGCGACTTTTTCGGCAGCCGTCAGCACGGTCTGCCCACCTTACAGATCGCCGACCTGATGAATGACACCCGTACCCTGCACGCCGCTCAGAGCGAGGCCGCTGCATTGCTTGCCGCTGACCCGCTGCTGGAAAGCCCGGCCCACGCTTTGCTGGCCGCGCAGGTGCAGCAGATGTTCGACAAGGCCGGGCCGATGAACTGAGAACGATTTTGAATGCGCTCCGCTTTGCTTTGCGCAACTTCAGCGGAAATAATATTTTTATAGTTCGCGTATATCGCGGCCTGCGGGCCGCGATATACGCTTTTTTCACAGGAGGGGCCGTGATGGCAAACGGCATCCATTACTACAACTTCACGCATAAAAAAGCGGGTCAGAAGCGCTCAGGCTTCCGACCCACGATAGAATATATTATTCTTTACTCCCAACAATGTTTTGCAGGATGCGGGCGGTCAGGGCGTCCAGCTTTGTTTCCAGTGCAGGCAGGTGCAGCAGGCGGTAGAGCCGCTGATACACGGCATCCACCGCGTAGCCCGCAGCGGCAACCAGCAGCACCGCACCAGTCAGATACGCCAGCGAGGGCAGCAGCGCCCCGCCGAACCGGGGCAGGTCTACCAGCCGCCACAGCAGCGCCCGGGTAAAATCGCTGTCGTGCAGCAGATACACCCCGAAAGACAGCGGTGCCAGCCGGAATACCCAGCGCCGCCAGTAGTCCGAGCGGATACGGATATTCTGGAACAGCAAAAACATTGCTGCCGAGGCGATGACCGTAGCCAGTGCCTGATAGCCGTTGACGGTATTCGCAAAGCCGTTCAGGTGCAGGGCGTTTTCCACCCGCAGCGCCAGCATCCGGTTGAACAGCCCCGCCGCCGAAGCTGCCAGATATGCCAGCAAACACAGCCCGCTGGGCACGGTCACCCGGTATTTGCGGAAATAAGCGGCCATAAAATACAGGGTGTAGAACCAGATAAAGCTGTACCCGTTATTCACAAAGGTTTCATCCGTTGCCCAGTAGAACAGCGTGCCCCACACGCTTTGCAGCAGCAGCGCCACCAGCAGCAGCGTTTTGTACTGCCGCCGGTCAAGGCTCTGCACCACCGCATTCAGCACCGGCACCGAGAGGTACATCAGAAAATAGGCCGAGGCAAACCAGTAGCCGTTGGAGGTAAGTGGTAAAAGTGCCCGGAGCAGCGAAATGGCTGAAAGCGGCACCGCACCCGCCTTGACCGCAACGCAGAAAGTGAGCATGGAGTAAAACCACACCTGTGCCCCGATGCGAAACAGCCGCCCGGCGCGGACAGCCCCCTTGCGCTCCGACAGATAATAGCCGGAAAGCATTACAAAACAGTTTGTGGATACACGCGCCAGAATAAACAGCAGCCAGTAGATCCAGAATGCTGCCGACCCCTGCGGTGCCGCACTGCCCAGCCCGCCGTGCCCGATGCCGTGCATCAGAACGATCATCACCATACTGAGAATGCGCATCGTCTCAAAGCCGCTATGCCGTTTCTGCTCTTCCATACCCCGTTTTCCCCCTCACATTACATTTCCCCTGTTTCCAGCTGCCGCAAAGCCTGCCGCACCTGCTGCTCCGGCCGCAGCCACGCTTGATAGTACGCCGCATTGTGCTGCGCCATGGCTAAGATCGCCGCCGGGTCTGCCAGCAGCTGCCGCAGCTGCGCCTCGCACTCTGCCGGGGACGTATATGTTTTATAGTTTTTGCCCTCTTCAAAGCCGCCCGGCAGGGTGTACCGCAGCGGCTCGGTAACGATGGCGCGCCCCGCCGCCACATACTCGGCCAGTTTCCAGCCGGTAGAGCCGTGCAGTCCGGTAGAAGCCACACAAATTTCCGTGTGCTGCATCCGGTGCAGATAGGCGCGCTTGCCGGTCAGCTTGTCCGGCAGGATCAGCTCCGGGCACAGCCGCCGGGCGCAGGCGTTGTCGGACACGCCGCCGGTGAACTGCGCCGGGAAGGCACTTTGCAGTCGGTGCAGCAGCTCGATGCGGTCTGCATTCACCTGCCGCCACTCTGCCTGTAACTCCGGGTATTGCTGCACCGCCGGTTCCTCCGGGTCCCACAGACGGGTCAAGAAGAGGATGCGCGGCTTTTTGCGCACCCGGGTCAGCCGGGCTTCAAAGTCCTGCGGGTAGCAGCGGGTGGAAAGCGCCCACTGCTTCAGGCGGCTCTTTACGCTGCGCTCCGCTTCCAGCGGCGAGCCCGGACAGGTAACGTAATAGTTCAGCCCCAATGGCCGCAGCTTTGCGGAGATATCGCCCGGGAACTGCCGGTTCTTCTCGGCTGAAAAACTGCGCTTGAACACCACATCCGCCCGGTGGAACAGTGCCAGCACCGCCGCCGGGTCGTTGTAGAAGTAGCCGTCCATCAAATCGAACACCACCGTGCGGCCGTCGATCTCGGTTTCCAGCAGCGCTTCCCGGGCAAGGGGATTGCCCTGCCGCACGTCCTGCACCCGCAGGGTCAGTTTCCCGCGCTTTGCCAGCAGAGTAAAGCCCGCCAGAATGCCGCTGATGTGCGCCGCCCCCTCCCGGGAGGATAGTTTTACCGTGACCTGCATTTTGCCTCCTATCGGCGGAACAGCCCGGTGCGCCGCTCGCCCATGGGGATGACGTCACAGAACACACACCGGCTCTTGGTGGAAAGCTGCACATCCTTGTGATAGCAGCCGAAAAACCATTTTTCGTAGGTCAGCTTGAGCAGGATCTCATCCAGAAACAGGTGCAGACGGTTGCTTTCGCCAAGGGCAAGGGCGGTAAAATCCAAAAATCTGCTTGGTGCATCGTGGGTCAGCACATAATCTACCTTGTAGTCTACTTTCTCTAAGTTGCGGCGGCAGGTGTCGTACTCCTCGTCACTGGGCATCTCCTGCTTCCACCAGTTCACGCCCGGCTCCCGGTCGTCCTTATCCTGACTTTCCGCACCACCGAAGCAGAGATAGGTCTTGCCCTCCAGCTCCAGCACGCTGCCCCGGCACACATGGTACACGTTGCCGCCAAGGCTCTGTACCCTGCCGCCGAACAGCTCGGTCTCCGGGTACTGCGCCAGCAGGTCGTAGTTTTCGTGGCTGCCGTCCAGAAACAGAATCGTGTAGGGGCGCTTGCGCAGCCAGTCCAGCCGCTTGCGCTCTGCGGCGCTGCCGTCCCACACAAAGCCGAAATCCCCCAGCACCACCACGGTGTCCTTTTTGCCCAGCCAGCGCAGCTTGCCCTGCTTGAAGCGCTGGATATCGCCGTGGGTATCCCCTGTAAGATATACCATTCCTGCCCTCCCTGCCGGAGCGAAAGAACGGTGTAAAACACCGCAAGGCTCTTGTAACGCCCCGGCAAACCTGTTATTATTATAGAACACAGCACACTTGCTGCAAAATTGATTTTCCGGTGCGCCGCACAGCGCAGCCGTATCTAGTATATTTTATCGCTTTTTAAAGGAATTGTCCACATGAAACGTATTTTTGCACTGGTTCTTTCATTTGTATTTCTGCTCAGCTGCCTTGTGCTGCCCGCCGGGGCCATGTTCGACCCCAGCCCGGTGTATCAGGTGCAGGCTGCAAGCGCCTATATCGTGAACACGGATACCAACATCATCGTCTATGATAAGGACAGCACAAAGCAGGTATCTGCCGGCGGTCTGACCAAATATATGACCCTTGCCGTGCTGCTGACCAACTACGCCGACCAGCTGGACAACACCTTCCAGATGCCCTTTGCCATCTCGGACTATGTTTATAACACCAATAACGCAGATATGCGCTCCAACGAAACTTTCACCTACCGGGAAGCCATGTACGCCATGCTTACCCGCAATGCCAACGAGGCAGCCATGGGTGTGGCGTACACCCTTTCCGGCGGAGATCTGGACGGCTGGGTGGCGCAGATGAACACCCTGTCCCAGCGCATCGGCACCACCGCCAGCAGCTGGACGGACGCCTGCGGCATCGACAGCGGCAACACCACCTGCGCCGTGGATATGTACCTGATTTTGCGCTACCTGATGAGCTTTGACGCCTTTGTGGAGGTGTCCGGTGCGCCCAGCTTTACCATGCCCGCCAAGGAGAAGCACCGCTCCTCCTCGGTGCTGGTCAGCCAGAACGCCGCGCTGAGCAAAGCCAGCGGCGGCAGCTATTACCGCAGCGCCATGCAGGGCGGTATGTGCAGCGTGACCGCCTTTAAAAACGATACCGGCACCCAGAGCTATGTTTCGTGGGGCAACAAGGACGGTGCCACCTATATCTTCTGCGTGATGGACAGCCCCGACAGCTGCGATACCCTTGGCTACGCCAACCGCCGCCCCGCCCTGTTCGAGACGGTCAAACTGATGGACTGGGTGTTCGACAGCTTTTCCATTCAGGCTGCGCTGGACACTGATTTGACCATTGCGGAGATCCCGGTCCGATATTCCTCCGACACCGACACCTTGCAGCTGTACCCCAACGACAGCATGATGACCCTGCTGCCCTCCACCAGCGACGGCACCGTCACCCAGAAATACTTCCACCTGCCGGACTACGTCTGCGCCCCCATCCAGCAGGGCGATGTGGTGGGCACAGTAGAGCTGAAGCTGGCAGGCGAGACCATCGGCGTGGTGGATCTGATCGCCGGGCAGGACGTAGCCCGCAACCCGCTGCTATTCGGGGTGGACAAGGTGAAGGAGTTCCTGACCAGCCTGTACCTGAAGGTGGTGCTGGTGCTCAGCCTGATCGCCGCCCTGATCTACGGGCTGTGGCTGCTGTGCTCCAACTGGAACCGCCGCAAGCCCAACAAAAAGATCCACCGCCGCTATTGAGCCAATTACAAAAGCCCTGCACCGGACACCGCCGTGCTCTGACCGTTCTGGTCAAAAAAGCAAAGCTCATGTCCGATGCGGGGCTTTTTTCTGTATTGCAGCGCTTCAGGCGCGGTTTTTTAAAAGTTCCGTCAGGCTGCGGAAGGTTTGGCCATGGTTGCCGGTAACCGTCTCAGCGTGGAGCAGGCTGCTGAGAACGCTTTCCTCCACGCACTCTGCCACTGCCCGGAACAGGGGGTTGATGGCATCATCGTGGAGCAGGGTCATGGGCAGCAGGGCTTTCTCCGAGTAATGCGGCACCCGGTTGGCGGTGGTGAAGGCGATGACGATCTCGCCGCTGCCGTTGCCGCAGTAGGAACCTGTGCGGGAAAGCCCCACCAGCGCCCGGCGGCACAGCCGCCGCAGCTGCCGCTCGCTCAGGGGGATATCCGTAGCCAGCACCGTGATGATGGAGCCTTTATCCTCGTGGGGCGGGATGCTGTTATTCAGCAGGGTGTGGATGGGCGTGCCCGCCACGATGAGGTCATCGAACAGCGCATGGTTGGAAAGCACCAGTGCGCCCATGGTGTAGGGTTTGCCGTCCAGTTCCACCACCCGGGAGGCGGAGCCGATGCCGCCTTTCAGCCCGTGGCAGCGCATCCCCCGCCCGGCACCTACGGCGCCCTCGGCAAAATCTGCCTTGCAGTCCTCCAACGCAGCAAAAACGTGCGCCTCGGTGACATGGAGCCCCCGGATATCGTTCAGGCCGCAGTCGTTGCACTCGCAGACCACCGGGTTCACGCTGCCGGTGGTCTCGCAGATGTCGGGGTTTTTCTCCAGCATATACTTTACCAGCGCGGTCTGTGCCGTGCCCACGCTGAGGGTGTTGGTAAACAGGATGGGCGTTTCCAGCGTGCCCAGCTCGTCGATCTGCACAAGGCCGGTGGTCTTGCCAAAGCCGTTGATGACATAGCTGGCCGCCAGCACTTTTTCGTGGAAAATATCCCCTTGGTGCGGCAGCAGCGCCGTTACGCCCGTCTGCACCACGCCATCTGCCAAGGTGCAGTGCCCTACCGTCACCCCCGGCACATCGCTGATCTTATCCCGCGCACCTTTGGGCAGCGTGCCCACCTGAAAACCCCATTCGTTCCCTGCAATGCCCATCGTAGCTCCTCCTTGCTTTTTTTCTAAGATGTATCATAGCATTTCCGCTGCCAAAAGTAAACCACTGTAACAAGCCGGGGCGGGCGCTGAAAAAGGGGCCGCTGCACAGCTATCTCCCTGTGCAGCAGCCCTTTGCTTTTTTACGCCGCAGTGCGGTGTCCATCAGGAATGCTCCACCGGACGGAAAAGCCACTTGAACTTTTCCCAGCAGGCCACCACCCGCTCCCGCGCTGCACAAAATCATTGAGGTGCCGCTGCATTTTCCGTCGGCCACGATCTTCTGAGCGCCGCATAGGAGACCAGGAAGTTTGCCAGCCACCCTGCCGGGACGGCAAGCCAGACAAAGGCAATGCCAAAGCGCGGTGCACAGAGCAGGGCAACGGACAGGCGAATGGCAAGGTTTACCATATTTGCAATGAGGAACGGGCGCATGATGCCAAGCCCGCGCAGTACGCCATCAGTCGCCATCTTGATGCCCATGAAGATGAAGAAGTAACCCAGCCACCGCATATAATCACCGGACACCTGATAGGCCAGCGCCGTTCCGTCCTTGCCCAGAAACAGCGAGGAGATCTGGGTGTGCAGGGTTTCAATGACCGCAAAGGCAATGACTGCAAAGCACAGGTCCAGCACCAGCGCAGCGTGGTAGCCTTTTTTGAGGCGGTCGATCTTCTTTGCACCAAGATTCTGGGAGATATAGGGCGAGACCGCATTGCCGATGGAGACAAAGATCAGCGAGAAAACATTTTCTACCCGCATCGTTGCTGCATATCCGGCAAGCGCCTGTGTGCCGAAGGGGTTTACCACCGCCTGCACGATCATCATGCCGATGGACACGGTGGACTGCTGCAAGACCGACGGCACAGCAATGCGGAGCATGGAAGCCAGCTCCTGCCGGTCGAACTTATTAAAGGGGCTTTTATACTGCCGCATCCGGTGCAGGAAGATCAAAAACGAAAACACCGCAGAAATGCCCTGTGCGATCAACGTGGCAAGGGCTGCGCCAAACACGCCCAAGCCAAGCCCCGCCACCATCCAGAGATCCATAAAAATATTCAGGATGGAGGAAAAGATCAGCAGCCCCAGCGGGATCCTGGACTCCCCAATGGAGGTAAACATGGTGGAAAGAATGTTGTACATGAACAAAAACGGAAAGCCTACAAAATAGACCCGCAGATACAGCACCGCGTCCTCCAGAATGTCGGCGGGGGTCTGCAAGCCGCTCATCATAGCACGGGAAAAGCTAAAGCCAAAAACGCCAAGGACAACGCTCAAAACCAGAAAGCTGAGCAGGGACGTTGACACGATGGTTTTCATTTTGCCATAGTTTTTAGCGCCAAAATAGCGGCTTACCAGCACACCGGCACCCACACCGGCACCCAGTGCCACGCAAATAAAAACATTGGTCAGCGCAGCACAGGCACCGACAGCCGCCAGTGCCGAGGAGCCGACAAACTGGCCGACTATGATGGAGTCCGCCATGTTATAGACCTGCTGAAAAAAGCTGCCAAGGATCATTGGCATTGCAAAAACCGTCAGCGCTTTCAGCGGCGCATCTGTGATCAGATATTCATCCTTCGACATGATCTATTTCCTTTCAAGCTGTGTTTCTCTCAATTTTTTTAAATTTGCTCTGCCCAGTATACCACGCTTTTCCCCTACTGAAAAGCTCCCGCTAACATTACCGCAAACCGCTTTTATAAAGTCCCGTTTTCCCTTCCCCTCGTCTTGACAAGCCCTTTTCTTCCGATTACAATACCAAAAAGAGCCGGCGGGCGGTCTTTTTGCTGCCTGCTGCCACAATCTTCCGGGAAAGGAACTTTTTCATGGAACCAAAAACAAAACAATCTCTGCTCGTTACCGTGGTAGGGGTAACGCTTTTTGTAGCGCTGCTGCGGCTTTCTGACGTTCTGGCCTTTGCCGCAAAGCTGATAGATCTGGTACTGCCCATTCTGGCGGGCGGCATTCTGGCGCTTTTTATCAACGTGCCCATGACCGGTCTGGAAAAGCGGCTGAACCGCCTGTTCGGCAAGGCCAAAAAGCAGCCCTCGGCGAAAGCCATCCACCTTCTCAGCTTTTTCATCACCCTGCTGGGCGTTGTGCTGGTGCTGGTATTGGCGCTGACTTTGTTGATCCCGGAGCTGGTGCAGTCCTTCCACAGCCTGTATGTGCAGATCGAGGCCAATATTCCCCGCTGGACTGCCTATCTCAACGCACAGGATGCTGACATGGGCTGGCTGATGAACTGGCTGGAGGGCATCAACTGGGAGCAGCTGCTGCACAAGGTCACCGCAAGCATCGACACGGTGCTGGTCAATGCGGTAGGGGCTGTCTCTGCCACGGTGAATATCGCGATCACCGCCTCGTTTGCGCTGATCATCTCCGTCTATATGTCCCTTAGTACGGAGAGCCTCGGCCACCAAGCCCGCACGCTGGTGTGCGCCTACCTGAAGCCTGCCCACGCCGCCGGGGTGCTGAAGTTCTGCCGGCTGTTCCGGCAGTCCTTTGCAAACTTTTTAACGGGACAATGCAGCGAGGCAGTGATCCTTGGCGTTCTGATGGCTCTTGCATTTTCCGTTTTCAAGATCCCCTACGGCAGTCTGGTGGGCGTGCTCACCGCCATCTGCGCCATCATCCCCTATGTGGGTGCACTGATCTCCTGCGTGGTCAGTGTGTTCCTTGTGCTGTTGGTAGACCCTGTGCTGGCGGTGCGCTGCCTGATCGTGTACCTTGCCGTGCAGTTTGTTGAAAACCAGTTCATTTATCCCCGTGTGGTGGGCAAATCCGTGGGGCTTTCGCCGCTATACACCCTTATTGCCGCCATGATCGGCGGAAAGCTTTTTGGCATCATCGGCATTATCTTCTTTATCCCCCTGACAGCGGTGGTCATCGAGCTTGTAAAAGAGGACACCTTTCGGCGTCTGCGCGCAAAAGAGCCCCTGCAATAAAACAGCGTGCCCGGAATACCATAACCCCTGATACCCTTCCCCGGTGTCAGGGGTATTTTTATGCCGTGCAGCTGCAAAGCACGCGGTTGTTCGCCCTTTTCCATGCAAAATCCTTCAAAAAACAGCTTGAAACACTTTTGTTACAATGATACAATATGATTGTTATTTTATGGGAAAATCGGCGTATGCCCCGTGCGGACAGGCCGCGAGCGTAGGGGTTCCTGTGGGGTGTGTAAGAATCGCTAAGGTAGCACTGCGCTCCTGCACTTGCGCAGTACTGCCTTCCGAAAATGTGAGGAAAGTATATTTATATGATAAAAAAGATCTCCCGCCGCTCCTTTTTGCAGGCTTGCAGCGTTGCAGCTGCCACGGCAGCGCTGACCGCCTGCGGCGGCGGCAAGGCTGAAAGCAAAACAGCAGATGCGCACGAAGCCGTCACCTTTATGGCACCTTATAAGGAGATAGAAGCCTTTATTGAGCAGGTGCACAGCGTTTACCCGGAAGTGAACATCGAGGTCGTGCCATACAGCGGCGATAACACCACCACCTGTTTGCAGAATATGTTTGCGGCAGGCGACCTGCCGGACGTCTGCACCTTGACCTACTACGACCCCCAGATCGATCTGGTCTCCGACAAACTGCTGGACCTTTCCGGCTACGATTTTACGGATAACTATGTGGAGTCCCGTCTGCAGGACGTGTTCGACAACGGTGCCATCTATCTGCTGCCCTCGGTTTACAACTGCTACGGCATCACCTACAACAAGACCCTGCTGCGAGAACACGGCTGGGAGCTGCCCAATTCTTTCGCTGAGCTGGAAGTGCTGGCTGCAAAAGCCAAGGAAGCCGGGGTCGATCTCTGCCTGCCGCAGATCCAGTATCCGGGCTACGGTTTCCAGTATCTGTGCAACATTGCAGATGCCGATTTCCTTGGCACGCTGGACGGCAGACTGTGGCAGAAGGATTATCTTTCCGGCAAGGCAAACGTCAGCAACACCCCCGGCATGATGCAGGCAATGGCGTATGTCAAAAAGTGGAAGGACATCGGGATGCTGAACGACTCCGGCGATGCTCTTGACGACAATGTGACCCTGCAGAGGATGGCCGAGGGGAATACCCTGTTTTTGATCGGAAACACCAACGGCATTGTGGAGGCAGACGGCAACGCCGATAAATTCGGCCTGATGCCCTATCTTTCCGAGGACGGCACCCAGAACGTTTTTGTGCTGAATGTGAACCGCTTCTACGGTCTGAATAAAAAGCTGAAACAGAACCCCCAAAAGCTGGAAGATGCGCTCAAGGTGATGCGTGTGCTTTCCACCGTTGCAGGCACCAGCGCTCTGCAGCCCGCAACGGCGCTGAAAAGCAGCCTGTTGCCCTTCAAGGGTGCAAAGGCAGACGGCACCTACTATGCCGACATCGCCGATACCCTGAACGCAGGCAACACCGCGCCCTTTATCTATTCCGGCTGGGAAAACACCTTCGTGACCACCGGCTTTAAAATGCTGGACTTCATGAAGGGCAACGCCACCATGGAGGATGTCATCCGTCAGCTGGACGAGGATCAGGACAGTGTGGTGAACAACACCCCGGATGTCATCACTACCGTTACGGAGGAGCTTTCGCAGCAGGACTGCGCCATGCTGGTAGGCCGCTGCTTTGCACAGGCTACCGGCAGCGACCTTGCGCTGGTCTCGCTGAGCACATGGATCCCCGGCAACCCCACCGAGCAGAACCACCACGGCGTAGCCGCCAAGCTGTACGCCAAGGGCATTACGGATTACGACCTTTCGGTCGTCCTGCCCACCGGCTGGAACCGCACCATCCAGACCGTCACCCTGACCGGGCAGCAGATCAGCGACCTGCTGGCTTCTGGCTACGATGCCTACGGCAACGGCAAGGGCTACCCCTATGTGCTGGTAAGCCCGGTGCAGCCGGAGGCGGGCAAGACCTATCAGGTTGCCATCTGCGGTGTGAGCGACCGGCTGGCTGCCGAAGCAACGGTGACAGACAGCGGCGTGGTGGGCATGGATGCCGCAAAAACCTTCTTTGGTGCTTACACCACCATCAGCCGGGCAGACACCGCATGGAGTTGAATAAAACGGACAGGAGATACTGGATGTGAACAACAAAATCTATAAAAAGCTGTTTGTGGGCTTCGGCTTTGTCAGCATCGTGTTGATCCTGACCCTTTTTGTCATGAGCCAGACCTACATCCAAAACCTTGTCTACCACGAGCGTCTGAGCCAGATGGAAGAGGTCACCCACCAGATGTTCCACAGTCTGGAGGATGTGATCGACAACCACTGGGACGAGGTGGATGTGCAGTGTAATTATTTATACTACACCCCGCTGGAGACCGATACCGATCTCTACCGCTATCTGAAAAAGCTGTCGGAGCTTTCCAATTACCATGAAAAACAGATCGAACTGATTGCCGTGGATGCTGCCGGGCGTTATTATACCGAGTATGGCCGCACGGGTCTGCTGCGGGAAATGAACTATCTGGAAAACGCGCCGCAGCGGGTCAGCTATGTTTCCAATTCGCTGACCGTGGACGACTCCCGGATGGTGTTTCTGGAACAGCTCTCCACCCCCATCACACTGCAAAGCGGAGAGAAAGAGATCACCCTGCGCTACTTTGGCATCGCCCAGAGTATGACCCAACTGAACGATTATTTCCGCTGCGACGCCTACGAAAATAACAACAGCGTCTATGTACTGGACAACAACGGTTTCAAGCTGTTCAACGCCAATGATACCGAGCTGTTGAAGGGGCACAACGTATACACCGTGCTCTCCCAGATGTCCTATCTGCACGGTTCTTCCTTTGCAGTAGCAAAGGAGCGGCTTGCCCGCACAGGCTCCTGTTATTCCAACGCTGTGCTGGACGGAACTGAGTATTACTACGCCCTGAAGCAGATGGAAAACGCCCAGTGGACGCTGGCGTTCCTTGTTCCAGCAGAATATGTGGCCGTGAATACGCAGAAGCTGGTCAATATCGTCATGGCCGTTATTGTAGGCTTTGCAACGGTGTTTTCGATCATGGCAGTCATTGCTGGCTTGTTCCTCCTGCGGGAAAAGCAGCAGCGGGAGCTGCGGGCCGAAAAAGAGACGAACCTCCGTCTGGAGCAGTATAACATCCAGCTGACGCAGGCCAACGACGAGATGCGGCGGGCGCAGGATGCTGCCGCAGAGGCGTTACAGTCCGCCGAGCGTGCCAGCAAAGCCAAGACAGACTTCCTCTCCAACATGAGCCACGATATCCGCACCCCCATGAACGCCATTATCGGCATTACCACCCTGATGAAAAACGAGCTGCACGAGCCGGAAAAGCTTGCCGAGCATCTGGGCAAGCTGGAAAGCTCCGGTCAGCTGCTGCTGGGCATCATCAACAATATTCTGGATATGAGCCGCATCGAGAGCGGCAAGACCACCCTGCATGTGGAAAAAATGAACCTGCCCCAGCAGATCAGTCAGCTGGACAGCATCATCCGGCAGCAGGCAGGCCAGCGCAGTCAGACCTTTACGGTAAGCACCAATCTGCAGCACGAAAACGTGCTGGCCGACCCCAACCGTCTGAATCAGGTGCTGATGAACATCCTCTCCAATGCGGTCAAGTATACGCCCACCGGCGGGCACATCCGTTTGGAGGTGGAAGAGCTGCCCCGGAACGAGCACTACGCCCGGTACCGCTTTGTGGTGCAGGATGACGGCATCGGCATGAGCGCGGACTACCAAAAGACCCTTTTCGACCCCTTTACCCGGGAGGAGCGCTCCGGCACCAACAAGGTGCAGGGCACGGGTCTGGGTATGGCGATTACCAAAAGCGTCATAGACCTGATGGGCGGCTCCATCAGCGTAGAGAGTGCCACCGGTAAGGGCACCCGCTTTGAGGTGGTGCTGGAATTCCCCATTGACACCGAAGCGGACACGGTGCAAAAGGCGCAGGCGCTCCCGGAGGAAGAAGAGACCACTTCTCCCCTGTCCGGCATGAAGTTCCTCTGTGCCGAGGATAACGCCATCAACGCCGAGATTCTGCAAATGCTGCTGGAAACAAAAGGCGCAAGCTGCACCATCTGCCCCAACGGTCAGGAGATCGTGGATGCCTTTGCCAGCGTGAAGCCCGGCGACTATGATATGATTTTGATGGACGTGCAGATGCCGGTGATGGACGGCTTGGAAGCCACCCGCCGCATCCGCAGCGGCGAAAACCCGCTGGGACGCACCATCCCCATCCTTGCCATGACCGCCAACGCCTTCCTTGAGGATATGCAAAAGAGCAAGGAAGCCGGCATGGACGAACATCTGTCCAAGCCTGTAGACATCAGCGCACTGGAACAGGTGGTAAAGCGCTTCCGCGTTACCCCCCCCGAAAATAAATAGCGGTCTGCAGCGTTTTTGCCGCAAACCACCGCATGACCTTGCATAAAAAATCTGCTGCCCCTTTGCCCGGATATTCTTGCATCCGGTACGGGGCAGCAGTTTTTTGCGTTATAGAAGGAGCATTCCCCTCAGATGGGCATGGTCTGGTAGAACCAGTCCGAAATGGCTTTGCGGGTGTCGGCAAAGAACTTCTTCACCGGGCAGGCGGCATCGCGGGCTTCCTGTTCCAGATCCGTGCCTGCGGGGAAGTTGCGGATGACGGTATACGCCACCGACTGCGGCGGCAGCGACATCATCACAGCCGGGTCGTGCACCACACAGATTTGCTCGCCTACCGCAAGGGTAGCGGGGTCGGAGGTGGTCTTTTCGTCATGGTCCTGCCAGACGGTGCTGTCGGTAACGATCATCTGATAGGTCTCCTGCTCTTCCGCAGTCACCAGAATGGACTCCACCTTGCCTTCCACGGTGCGGCTGACACCCTCTACTACACCATAATAGTAGAGCTTCTTGGAAAACAGCGCCGAAGCAGAGGGCAGCACGCTGACGCTGAGCAGCAGCACCGCAAGCAGACAAAAGAGCGAGCGATAGGTCTTTTTCATAGAAAACCTCCATTTTTCATGTTGCAGCGGAGCGCCCGGCGCTCCCGGATGCCTTATTTTACCATAACTACCGTCGGATTTCTATATCCGGGCTTAACCGGCCACGGAAAATCAACTTTTACACAAAAAGGACTGCCGTGCATAGCAACGCACAGCAGTCCTTTTTATGCTTTTATCCGTTTACTTGCTGATGGAAAGGGTGCCGAAAGCAGTCTCTTCAAAGTGGCTGCTGTACAGCTCCTGCATCAGTTTGATGAGCGAGAGGGTATCCTCTGCGCCGGCGGTCTCGTAGCAGGAGTGCATCGCCAGCTGCGGCAGGCCGATGTCCACGCAGTTCATGGACACCTGTGCCATGGCCAGATTGCCCAGCGTGCTGCCGCCCACCTTATCGGAGCGGTTTGCAAAGTATTGCAGCGGCACACCGGCGCGGGCAGCCAGCTCCCGGGCGGCGGCAACGCTCATACCATCGCTGGTGTACTTCTGACCTGCGTGGGTCTTGATGACCACGCCCTTGTTCATGTAGGTGCAGTTGTTCACATCGGTGTGCTCCGGGTGGTTGGGGTGCACGGCGTGGGCGTTGTCGGCGCTGACCATAAAGCTGGAAGCCACCGCACGGTGGAAGTCCTCATCGTTGCCGCCAAGGCTCTGGGCAATGCGGTGCAGCACATCGTACAGGAAGGTGGAAGCTGCGCCCTGCTTGGTGCCGGAGCCGACCTCCTCGTTATCAAAGAAGGCTGCCACGCCGATGGAGCGGGCGTTCTTTGCAGTCAGCAGACCTTTCAGGATGCCGTAGACGCACTGCTGGTCGTCCAGACGGCCGCAGGAGATGAACTCCTCGTTGCAGCCCCAGACGGTGGCCTTTTCCCGCACATAGAGGAACAAATCGCTGCCAAGGATCTGCTCTTCGGACACCTTCAGCTCCTCTGCGATCAGTTTTTTCAGCGCGCCCTCCTCGCAGGCGCCGCCCAGCACGGGCAGCATATCCACCTGTTTATTGAAGGAAGCCTTATCGTTGACCTCGCGGTTCATGTGGATGGCAACGCTGGGGATCATCAGCAGGTCGCGGTCCAGTGCCACCAGACGGGATACGATAGCGCCGTTCTCCTGCACCAGCACACGGCCCGCCACAGACAGCGGACGATCCATCCATGTGGCGCAGATCATGCCGCCGTAGCCCTCGGTATTCAGCTTGGTGTAGTTCTGCCCCATGTGGATCTCGGCGTTCTCCTTGATGCGGAAGCAGGGAGAATCGGTATGGGCGGCGGCAACGTTGAAGCTGTAATTTTCCAGCTGGTCGCCCATGCGGAAGGCAATGATGCTGGAACCGTTGCGGCAGACAAAATAGTCCTTGCCGGGTTCCAGCGCCCACTTGCGGCTTTCCAGCAGCTCGGCAAAGCCTGCCTTCAGCAGGATATCCCGCACAGCGGCGGTGGTGTGGTATGCGGTGGGGTTGCCGTCGATGAAGGACAGCATTTCACGGACTTCGGATGCGATCATAAAAATAAACCTCCTTGGGTGTATCTGAAAAGAGCCGGTCAATGCTGACCGGCCCTTTTTAAGCATATTCAGGTTACTTTTTGGCAGCGGTCTGCTCGCGCTTTGCAAGGGCGGGCAGAATGAATCCCAGCACGGTCAGCACCACGGGGGTAATGACGTTCAGTGCAAAGGTGAAGGGATCCTTATCATACATACCCAGCACGCAGCACACAGCGGTAACGGCAAAGCACCAGCCGCCGAAGAACTTGGCCACGGCCTGATTCTTGACAAAGCGGTACTCGGCAGGGATGGTATCGTAGGCGTTGCGCAGGGCGATGTAGGCGGCAAACACCCACAGGTAGCGCATGGGCATGCACACAGAGTTCAGCTTGGTCAGCTGGCGCAGAACGGCAGCAGCACCGGGCACGAAGGACTGTGCCAGAATAATGGAGCCGGACAGCACAGCCACCATCTTGATGCCGTTGCTGTGCACGCCGTGGGCGTTGACCTTGTGCAGCGCCTTCGGGATGAACTGCTTGGTGTGCTCGTTATCCAGCAGCATACGCAGCGGTGCGTCGATGCTCAAGATCAGCACGGCGAGCTGGCTGATGACGTTGCACAGGGCGTAGATGATCATGAACAGATCGCCCACATGGTAGTACTGACCCAGCTTCTGGAAAGCCCAGTAGGAACTGTTGGCGACATAGGCGTTGAAGCTCTCTGCGCTGGCGTTGATGACGGCGGGGTCGAACATACGGCTCATGGCCAGCGTGCCCAGAATGGCGCAGGTGACCACCATGACAGCCAGCGCGATCATGCCGCGGGGAAGCCCTTGCTGGGGTTCTCGACCTTATTGACGTAGGGAGAGATCTTCTCGCAGCCGCCCACAGCGAACACCAGAATGGACAGAGACGTGAAGTAGGTGACGTTGAAGTTGGGGATCAGGCTGCTAAAACTCAGGTTGGCGTGGACGTACTCTGCCGTGGGGTTAATGGCCGGGGCAGCGAACATCATCACGATGTACAGCAGGGACATGACGAAGGTGCAGGTGCCTGCGGCAGTCAGCAGCTTTTTCAGAGGGTTCAGACCCAAGCTTGCAATGTAGCAGCCCAGCAGCAGGATGCAGAAGGTAGCCAGCTGGATGTAGCGGGTGGGGAAGGAATCGTAGGTCTCCGCGTTGCGAAAAATTGCCCAGCTCAGCGCCTTCAAAAAGCCGCTGCCCTTGCTGGCAATGTAGGTGATGTGGCAGGCCCAGTAGGTCCAACCGGCGTAGTAGGCCAGCTTGGCGTTGGTGGTCTGGTGCAGCCAGGAGCTGACGCCGCCGCCCTCGTTTTTAAAGGCAGAGCCCAGCTCACCCACCATCAGCGCATAGGGGATGAAGTACAGGACAAACATAAAGATCCAGCTGAAGATGACCTGCGGACCGTTAAAGTACACAAAGCCGTTGGTAATGTTGCCGAAGCCCCAGACCGTAGAAAAGGCCATGAAGGCAAGGGTAAGCCACGAGATCTTTGTGGCTTTTTCTTTGTTAGACATGCGGACAATTCCTCTCTTTCTTTTCCACACAGGGCGGAAGTTCCTGTAAGAAGGCCAAGGTTCCGCATATACTTTGCAATTTTACTAAAATACAGCAGTACTCGACCGATCACTTTGATAGTATAGCATAATTGCAGATTGTAGACAATCTGCAATTTCCATAAAATGATTGGTCAAAATTTAGACGGTCAGCCAAATTCCCCTTATTTTGCTGCTTCGTCCGCTGCCTGTACGGCGCTGTTCGCGCTGCGCATCCGCTCCATAGGCTCCATGTAGTGGGCGTAGACGGCGCGGCAGGCAACCTCGGTGTCGCCGCTTGCCAGCGCCTCGTACAGCTTGGTGTGGATGCCGTTCTGCCGCTGCGCCAGCGTCTCGTGGTTGGAGCCGCTGTTTGCTCCAACAAGCAGGTTGCCGTAGTTCAGGTCGTCCCAGAATTTCAGCAGTCTGGGCAGCCCCGCCCGCTGCACGATGACCGCATGGAAGCGGTTGTCGTTCTCCACGATCTGCGAAAGATCCCCCGGCCGGACATTGCGCATCTCCTCTAAGATGCCGCGCAGGGTGTGCAGATCCTCCTCCGGGAATTTGCAATCAAAATAGCGCAGCGCCGTCATTTCCAGATTTGCCCGCAGCAGATAGATCTCGTAGGCGTCCTCCGGCTTCACCCGGCGCACCGAGCAGCCCACATTGCGCGAATATTCAACCATGCCCTCCTGTTCCAGCTGCCGCAGCGCCTCCCGGATGGGTGCCCGGCTGGAGCCGAACTCCTCAGCCAGCCGCTGCTCGGCCAGCTTTACGCCCGGCTGTAATTCCCCGGTAAGGATCTTGCTCCTGATGGCAGAGGTGATACTTTCCCGTAAAGTCTGAAAGGCAAATTCGCCCATGACTTTTATCTCCCTTTTCTCTTCTATACGTTCTTTTTTTGCCGCACGCAGTCCGCAGCCGCTGCCAGTGCAGCCGCAGGCCTGTATTGCGTGCGCCTTATAAGGATACCACGAAACGGTGGAAAAATAAAGTTTTCTGGCAAAAACAGGTACTTTCTCCCCTCTCCGTCGTCGAAAGCCTGAACACAAAAAATGCCCCCGGAGAGCTTGTTGCAGCTCTCCGGGGGCATCCTATATACGTTATGCCTTGGCGCACACGGTCGGCATTTACTCGATCTCGATCAAATTCGGGTTCTCAGGCAGAGCCTTTGTCTGCTGAGGAGCTGGCAGCTGGATGTGCAGGACACCATCCTCGAACTTTGCGTGGATGTCCTCCTTCTTCACTTCGCCCACATAGAAGCTGCGGGCGCAGCTGCCGGAGAAGGTCTCGCGCCGCACGTAGCGACCCTTGTTGTCCTTTTCGTCATTGCTGTGGCTGCGCACTGCCTGAATGGTCAGATAGCCGTCGCTCAAATCCATCTGAACGTCTTCCTTCTTGCAGCCCGGCAGATCAACGTCCACTTCGTAGCCGTTGTCCGTCTGCTTGACATCGGTCTTCATCATGTTTGCACCGCGCTTACCAAAGGTGTCGCGGGCTTCGCGGTTCATCGCACGCTCCAGTGCACCCTCGTTCCAGAACGGATCAAAGAGATCATCGAACAGGTTCTCATGAAAAACAGTCGGCATAAACATAAAACATACCTCCAATCCCGGCGTTCGGGTCGGGGCAAAAACTTTGAAGCGTCCATTCGGAAAGGCTTTCCGGGGAACCTTGCGGCTCTCCTTTTGCCCTTCCTCCTGAGCACGCCACTGTTATAGCACAATTATTTAGCACTGTCAAGCGTAGAGTGCTAAAATTCATAAAAGTATAATACTTTTGTCACAGTTTCTGCGATTTCTTCAAAAATGCTGCGCAGAAGCGTGTTTAATTCCGTTCAAACCCCAGATAGCGCGTACCCTGAAAGCTCAGCTTTCCGGTGTCGCCCTCGACAAGCATTCCGTAATCCGAACCATCTACTTCCAGTTCCATGCGGTCACCGCTTTCTACCTGAAAGGTGGCATAATAGGTAGTGAACGTATGCGACATCGTATTGTCCGTATGATGGCGGGAAACGTTCGTCCGCTTGGCCACCACAGTAGCCGGGACGGTAAGGCGCGGGGACGCATTATTTTTGCCCCATGTGCGCAGGTTGCTCACCACGGTAAACAGGATCATGCCCAGCACCACCAGAAATACCAGCGGGAACAGGATGCTGAAAAGCGCGTCAAACCCACTATAAAACATATTAGTCCCCCAAAATTTCTTCCAGCAGCTGCTTTACGTCCTCCAGAAACGCGTCCTCGCCGAGGGTGTTCATTTTAAAGAACACCGCCTGACTGCCGCCCGCCGCAATGGCCGACAGTCGAATAGGCTCGTCCCCGTTCTGGAACAGGGTCAGCGTCAGGCTAAGACGGTTGCCGCCTACCATGCTGTACCGCTCAAACACCCGCACACTGCACCGGGCGCTGCCCTCCTTGAAATCGCTGCCGGCTTCCAGCTCTGCCGACCAGCTGCTGTCCGGGATGGCGTGTTCCAGCTTGCGGAGCAGGGTATCGAAGTTCTGGTTGCGGATGGTCTTTTCAAAAATAGCCATAGCTTCCTCCTTTTGCAAAATGCAGTCCCTTTACTCTGAATACGAATGAGAGCGGGCAGCAATTGCAGCGCCCGCCTTTATTTTGCTGCGGTCAAGCTTTCTTTTTGCGCAGCTTGGGTGCGGTGGCGTTGTAGCTCATGTCCAGCACCAGACGGAGCTTATCCTCCGGGGCGCTGCCGTCCAATGCGGCGGTGATCCAGTTTTCCTTGTTCATGTGGTAGGCCGGGTAAAAGCCCGGTTCTGCCCACAGAGAACCGATAAGGATGGGGTCACATTTCAGGTTCACGATATCCACCGGCTGCTGCCCGGGCAGACCCAGCTTGCTTTTGGGTACGGTGGTGACCAGCGCAAACCACTTGCGGTTTGCCGCATGACGGAACACCGCCGACTCCGGGGTGTCCATCCACGGATAGTCCGGCTCTACGCTGTAAGTATCAAAAATGAGCTGTTCCAATCCCTTACGGTTCATGGGCTCGCCCCCTTTACGGCTGCTGTGCCAACAGCTGTGACAGCACATCCTCCGGGCGGGGGGTGTGGTTTTTGTATTTTGCCCGCAGCGGGGCGGCAGCGTTGTCCATGATGTAGGGCACGCCCACCACGTCCAGCATGGTCTCGTCGTTGTAGTTATCGCCAAAGGCCATGACCTGTGCGGGGTCGATACCAAGGGTGCGGCACACGCACTGCACCCCGATGCCCTTGTTGGCAAAGGTGGTATCGATCCAGTACGGGCCCGCCACGGCGCAGTTAGCCTGCTTCCAGCGGGGCACAAAGCGCTCCACATAGTTTTCCACGCCCTCGTGCAGGTACACCGACACCTTGGTGATGTCCTCCGGCACCTCGGCGGGGCTGTGAATGATCTGGTAGTGGTTGCCCACGAACTGCACCCGCTGCAGCATGCCAAGACCGCGCTCCATCAGGTAGGCGGTGTTCTGGCCGGAGAGCATCACCTCGCCCTGCCCCTCGCTGCGGGTCCACATATCGTTGGCAATTTCCTCTGCCAGCGCCCGCGGCATGGGATTTTTGGCGATGCACTGTTCTTCTTTAAAGATGGTGCCGCCGTTTTCGCAGACAAACACGCAGCAGTCCGCCACCGGTGCAAAGAGTTTTCGCAGGCTGGTATACTGCCGCCCGGAGGCCGGGCAGAACCAGATGCCCCGCTGATGCAGCGCCCGGATCTGGTCGAATATTTCGCCCTCCAGCTCCTTTTTGCCGTATTGCAGCAGCGTACCGTCAATGTCGCTGCAAACCAGTCTGATGTCCATGGCTGTTATTCCCTTTCTGTTTTTTCTTATTTTACCACGGTTTTCCGCTGCGGAAAAGCCCCGGGCACGGCTTTTGTGCCCTTCCCCTGTGCCGCTCAGCGCTTGGGCTGGTAGTGCATACTGGATACATTATAGATCGTAATAAAGGCCTTTGGGTCCTCGCGGTTGATAAAGTTCATCAACTTCTGATACTCGTTTTTGTCCACGATGGTAATGATCTCGTTGTGCTTTTCAAAGTTGTATGCACCGATGGCCTCGTATATGGTGGCACCGCTGTGCAGGTCGTTGATGATGAACTGCCGCAGCGTCTCCTCCTTCTCGGTAATGATGCACACCCGGCGCTTGATGCTGTTATCGAAGATGAAATGATCCAGCACGATGCCGTTGAAGTAGGTGCCAAGAATGCTCAGCACCACGGTCTTTTTATCGTAGACAAGGGCGGCAGAGAGTGCCACGCACATGCCCGAAAGGGACATGGCCTTGCCCAGCTCCATGTGCAGGTACTTATTCATGATCTTTGCCACGATATCCAGCCCGCCGGAGGATGCGTTGCGGTTGAACAGGATGCTCAGACCCACGCTGACCACCAGAATATAGCACAGCACATCCAGTTCCTGACTATCGGTCATGGAGCCAAAATCCGGGAACAGCCGCTCGAAAAGCCCCAGAAACACCGGCAGCATCACGCTGGTATACACGGTTTTTGCGCCAAACTCCCTGCCGCAGGTAAAAAACCCGATGATGAGCAGCACGATGTTCAGCACCATAGTAATAGCCGAAAGCGGCAGCGGCACAAAATTAGAAAGCACGATGCCAAGGCCGGAAATACTGCTGACGGATGTATGGCTGGGCACCAGAAAAAAATAGACCGCCGCCGCAATAATGGCAACGGCCCCGGTCAGGATGGCCATCTCCTTGGCAATTGCAGAATAGTTCAGCTTCTTGTTTGTCATTGTTGCTCCTCCAAGCTTTTGTTTTCAGCATTCAGTATACCATGCTTTGCGCTTGCAGGAAAGCACCGGGCGCAAAATAACAAGGCCGCCGCACAAAACGCTGTGCAGCGGCCTTGCCACCTTATCAAAATTCGTCTTCCGGGTCGCCGCGCTCCGGCATGGTGCGCATCTCCCGCACCAGCATGGCACGCAGATGATACTTGCGCTGCTCCTGCTCGGTCTCCGAACTGGTGCGCAGCTCCACCGTGCCATCGGGGCGGCTTTCGCCCGTGTACAGCGGAATGCGCACCACAGCCTGTGTGCCTTTTTCGGGCGCAGGCTCCAGCTGTAAGCTCCAGTCCATCCGGCGGCAGCACTCCCGGCAGAGCAGCAGTCCCAGCTGCGCCCCGCCCAGAAAGCTGCGGCGGTTTTCCAGCGCTGCCTGTACATCCTCGCCGGGCAGCCCGCAGCCATCGTCGGTGACGGTCAGCTGCCAGTCGCTCTCGGTGCGGCGCAGCGCGATACAGACGCTGCCGCCCTCCCGGCTGGCGCGCAGGGCATTGGAGAGCAGATGCAGGCACAGCAGCTCCGCATCTCTGCGGTCTGCCATTACGCAGCAGGCAGTACACCCGCCGTAATCCAGACGGATATCCACCCCAAGCTGCGCCCGGATCATATCAGACTGCGCCGCCACCTGCTGCAAAAGCTCACACAGGTCAATGGGGTACAGCTGCGGCTTTGTGTCCTCGTGCAGAAACTCCAGCAGGGTGATTGCCTCGCTGAGGGTGCGGTCCAGCTGCATGGCAGCGGTGTCGATATCTGCCACCGCCTGCCGGGTAGACGCGTCTGCACCGGTGCGGTCAAAATGCTGCTCCAGATATTCACAGTTGCGTCCGATCAGCGCCAGCGAACGGAAGCAGACCTCCTCGACCCGCTTGCGCTGCTCTGCGGTGATAGACCGCGTTTCTGTCTTTTGCTGCTCCATTGCTCTGCCTCCCCGGGCGATGCCATTTTTCTAAAGGAACGCCGCCGTATTCCAAAGCCGTGTGCAAGCCTTACAGGCGGGTGGATGGCACTTTTTGCCGCAACACAACGTCCCTGACCGCGTAGATCAGCTTGCCAGTGGTAGGTTTGCCGCTGCCCAGCCTTGTATCGGCCTTAAACGCCAGCCACGCAAGAGGCGGCTTTTCCTCCAGCTGATCCACCATCCGGCGGATGCCGCTTTCCACAGCAGCGACCGATGTATCAAACTGCTCGCTCACCGCCTGCAAGATCTCCTTGCGGATCGCCAGCTTCTGGCTGGTGCTGCATGCGATGCCGACCGCGCAGGATAGATATCCGGCGTTGACATCCCCCTGCGGGATGCCCCACGCCGCATACAGCTGGCTGCACCGCTGCTCCAGCTGCCGGTTCTGCCGCCCGGGCATCCGGTAAAGCTGCCACAGCAGCCTTTTCAGCTCGGTGCCCTCTACGCAGTAGCACCCCTCGCGGAGCTTTTGCAACGCCGTGCCGCTGCTGCGGCCATGGCTCTGTATCAGAAGCATCGGCCGCTCCTTCAGCTGATAAAACTGCCGGACAAATTGCTCCGCAGGCAGATCCGTCAGCTCGCTGCAAAGCACCACGGCATCATAACGGACACCCTGCCGCAGCTGTGCCAGCAGCTTTTCGCCGCTGCAAAAGCAGGTGCAGTCAATGGCGGTTCCCTGCTCCTGCAAATAACGCTTCTGGACACGCAGTTCTTTCAGATCATAGCTTGCAAGGGCGACTTGCAGTTGGGCTGTTCGCTCACTGTTCACGCCATGCGCCGCCTTTCTCGCCTACCAGCCCGGCAGCTGTCAGGTCTGTGACCGCATCCCGCCAGAGCTCCGGCTGAACTCCATTTTCACACAAGTAGCGCAGGAGCCGGTAACAGAACTCCGGCGCTGCCGCAACATGCTGACTGACGATCTGCTGTCGGCTGCCGATCTGGCACAGGGTCAGCCGACAGCCTTGTGTGCCCTCTACCTCCATGGCATACACCAGCGTATACGCCTGCTGCAAACCATCAATGGCAGAATACTGCCGGATCATAGGTGAAAATGTACGTTCCATTTCAGTTCCTCCTTACTACAAGGGCCAAATTTTTTCTGCCTTGTTTATCCTTTTATTATTGTATAATTGTATAAAGCAGGAGAAACTGTTACAATCCTAAAGAAGTGTTGTTCCGACAGCCTTTCAGGTAATATAACGCCGTTTTCTCCGGCGCAGCCTGTCTGTCAGCTTTAGAATATCACGTTCAGCTTGTAAATTCAACCGGTATCTTTTTCCGCTTTTCTTTTTTGCCCCATCCTTCCGGTCAGACCGCTGCCCAGACGCAAAAGCTCCGCAGCTTCATCCGTTCCGCAGTTAATTTCACGGTTTCTTCATTTTTATTTGCTAAACTAAATTAGATATTGTTTGCAAATGTTTCCTACTTTTAAATCCCAGGCAGCAGCGCCCGGCGGCGCAGTACCGGAAAGGCACTTCTATGCTCAAACTTAAACAGATCAACAAAGAATACAAGACCGGCGAGCTGGTGCAGCACGCACTGAACAACGTCAGTCTGAACCTGCGGGACAACGAATTTGTGGCCATTCTTGGCCCCAGCGGCTCCGGCAAGACCACCCTGCTGAACATCATCGGCGGTCTGGATCGCTACGACAGCGGCGATCTGGTCATCAACGGCATCTCCACAAAAAAATACACAGACCGCGACTGGGACTCCTACCGGAACCACACCATCGGCTTTGTGTTCCAGAGCTATAACCTGATCCCCCACCAGACCGTGCTGGGCAACGTAGAGCTGGCACTGACCATCTCGGGCGTTTCCAAGGCCGAGCGCCGCCGCCGTGCCGCCGCTGCGCTGGAGCAGGTGGGGCTGGGCAACCAGTTGCACAAGCACCCCGGCGAGATGTCCGGCGGGCAGATGCAGCGCGTGGCCATTGCCCGCGCACTGGTGAACAACCCCGACATCCTGCTGGCCGATGAGCCCACCGGCGCACTGGACAGCGAGACCAGCATTCAGGTCATGGAACTGCTCAAGGAAGTGGCGCGGGACCGTCTGGTGGTCATGGTCACCCACAACCCGGAGCTGGCCGAGCGCTACGCCACCCGCATCGTAAAGCTGAAGGACGGCGTGATCCGCTCCGACACCATGCCCTACGAACCCGAGGACGAGGCTGCTGCCGCAGCCCCCGTGCACCGGAACATGGGGCACTCCTCCATGTCCCTGCTCACCTCCCTTTCCCTCAGCTTCAACAATCTGCTCACCAAAAAGGCACGCACCCTGCTCACCGCCTTTGCCGGTTCCATCGGTATCATCGGCATTGCGTTGATCCTTTCCCTTTCCAACGGTGTGAGCCGCTATATCAGCAACATGGAAAAATCCACGCTGGCCGCCTACCCGCTGCAGATCAGCAGCACCGGCGTAGATCTGGCCAGCATGATGGACCCGGACACCTACACCAGCGTCTCGTCCGGCTCCTCCTCCGCGCCGGAGGGCATGGTCACGGTGAGACAGCTGCTGTCTCAACTGAACATCGGCGCTGCCAGCAACGATCTGCGCTCGCTGAAGGCATATCTGGACAGTGACGCCTGTACCATCCGGGACAACGCCACGGTGGAATACACCTACACCCCTGATCCGCTGATCTACCGCCAGAACCCGGACGGCACCGTGCAGAAGCTGAACCCGGACACCACCTTTTCCGATATCGCCAGTGAGAACACCTCGGTGACCAGCCTTATGACCTCCATGGCCAGCCCCTATGTGTTCTGCGAAATGGCCGAGACCCCCGCCCTGTACGAGGATCAGTACGATGTCAAGGCTGGCCGCTGGCCGGAAAAGTACAACGAGTTGGTGCTGACCCTGAACGCGGACGGCAGCGTTTCGGATTATGCGCTGTACGCCATGGGTCTGCGGGATCAGGCCGAGCTGGACAAGATCTTACAGCAGTATGCTCAGAACCAGAAGATCGATCTGCCCACGGACTACGGCACCTATACCTATGACGATTTTCTGGGCATGACCTTCAAGCTTGTCAACAAGGCCGACTGCTATGTCTACGACACTGAGCACAATATCTGGCTGAGCAAGCTGAATGATGAAGCTTACATGCAGCAGCTGGTGGCCGACAGCGAGGAGCTGACCATTGTCGGCATCGTGCAGCCCAAGGCAGACGCCACCTCCACTATCCTGCACAGCGGTCTGGACTACCTGCACGACCTGACTTATTACGTCATTGATCAGGCGGCCAACAGCGAGATCGTGCGCCAGCAGCTGGCAGACCCGGACATCAACGTGCTGACCGGCGAATCCTTCGACGCTGCCGGCAACAGCATGCTGGATATCGCCTCTCTGTTCTCGGTGGACACGGACGCCCTCAAGGACGCTTTCCAGTTCGACACCAGCGCCCTGCACTTTGATCTGGACGGCGCATTCGACCTGACCGACGATTCCTTCGATCTTGCCACCCTCATCGACCCTTCCAGCTTCAAGCTGGACCTCAGCGGGCTGCCGCTGCCGGACATGGAGATGGACATGGGCGAGCTGTTCGACGGCATAGAGCTGAATATCTCTCAGGACGGCTTACAGACGCTGATGAAAAAAATCATGAACGGCTACAAGCGCTATCTCATCAGCAACGGCCTGCTGAATCTGGATAAGATCGGTTTTTCCTCCTATATGCAGACCGAGGCCTTCCAGACGCTGCTGGCCGAATCCATGGGTGATCTGCTGGACACCTCCGGGCTGGAGGAGCAGTTTGCCGGTACCCTCCAGCAAAATCTGCAGACCCTGATGGAGACCTACTCCGTCCAGCTGGGCGAGGCGCTGCAGACCCAGCTCACCGCCGCTTTGCAGGAGCAGATGGGTCCCGCCATTCAGAAGCTGGCCGGGCAGCTGGAGCAGAAGATCGCGCAGGCCATCCAGAGCAATATTGCGCAGCTGAGCACGCAGGTGGAAAGTGCACTCAAGATCGACCCCGCTGTGTTCCAGCAGGCCATTCAGATCAACATGACCGGCTCCGACCTGACCGAAATGATCAAAAGCACCCTGCTTTCCTCCGCTTCCAGCTACGAAAAGATTTTGGACGACCTCGGCTATGTGGACTACGCAAAGCCCGATGCCATCTATATCTACCCCAACAGCTTTGATACCAAGGCGCAGGTGGTGAACGAGCTGGACGCCTACAACGCCTCCATGCGGCAGCAGGGCGAAGAGGGTAAGGTGATCCACTATACCGATATGGTGGGCACTCTGATGAACTCGGTCACCGAAATCGTGGGCATGGTCAGCAATGTGCTGGTGGCCTTTGTGGCGATCTCGCTGGTGGTGTCCTCCATCATGATCGGCGTCATCACCTATATCAGCGTGCTGGAGCGCCGCAAGGAGATCGGCATTCTGCGCGCCATCGGTGCCTCCAAGCACAACGTCTCGCAGGTGTTCAACGCCGAGACCTTTATCATCGGCCTGTGTTCCGGCGTGATGGGCGTGGTGCTCTGCCTGCTGCTGCTCATCCCCGGCAATATGCTCATCCACCACATCGCGGGCGATGTGAACGTGGTAGCCTCGCTGCCGCCGCAGGCTGCGCTGATCCTGATCGTTCTGGCCACCCTGCTTACCATGCTGGGCGGCGTGATCCCCGCCCGCAGCGCCGCAAAGAGCAACCCTGTCAAAGCGCTGCGCTCTGAGTAAACTATTCCGCATTCAAATCCCTGCTGTGCTCTGTGTGCAGCAGGGATTTTGCATTCCGGCCCGGCTTGTGCTACAATAGAAAAAACTTCATTTCAAAGGAGTCTTTCCATGCCTGTCATTCATGAGATCACCGACCTTACCGCCCCGGAGCTGGACATCTACGCCCGTCTCACGCAGGCGCAGCTGCGCAACCGACTGGAGCCGGAAAAGGGCATCTTTATCGCCGAAAGCCCCAAGGTGATCGCCCGGGCGCTGGACGCCGGTCACCAGCCTCTTTCCCTACTGATGGAGCGCAAGCAGATCACCGGCCCGGCACAGGAGATTTTGACCCGCTGCGGCGATGTGCCGGTATATACCGCTGACCGGGAGCTGCTGGCACAGCTCACCGGCTTTGCGCTGACCCGGGGCGTGCTGTGCGCCTTCCGCCGTCCTGCGCCCCGCACGGTGGAGCAGGTTTGCGCCCATGCCCGCCGGGTGGCTGTGCTGGAAGGCATCGTGGATTCCACCAACGTGGGTGCCATCTTCCGCAGCGCTGCCGCGCTGAACATGGACGCAGTGCTCGTCACCCCCTCCTGCTGCGACCCGCTGTGCCGCCGTGCGGTGCGGGTAAGCATGGGCACCGTGTTTCAGGTGCCGTGGGCGCAGATCGGCACCTGTCCTGCCGACTGGCCGGAAAACGGCAGTGCCCAGCTCCACGCGCTGGGCTTCAAAACCGCTGCCATGGCACTGAGCGACCGCTCGGTCAGCATCGACGATGCCGCCCTTGCCGCCGAGCCAAAGCTTGCCATCGTGCTGGGCACCGAGGGCGATGGGCTGGCCAATAGTACCATCGCCGCCTGCGATTACACCGTAAAGATTCCTATGTCCCACGGGGTAGATTCCCTCAACGTAGCCGCCGCCAGCGCCGTAGCCTTCTGGCAGCTTGGCCGCTTGTAAGTCCTCGCTTGTGCTCTCCGAAATTGCTTGACAAACGCCCCAAAACGCGGTACACTATCAGCGTCATCATCATGGGCCTATAGCTCAGTTGGGAGTGCAAGCGTTGCATTCCCGATCTGGTGTTATAGCTCATTTGCCCCCATTCAAAATTGGGTGCTTTTTTGTGGGCCTATAGCTCAGCTGGGAGAGCGTTCGGTTCGCATCCGAGAGGTCAAGGGTTCGAATCCCTCTAGGTCCATAAAACGCCGTATCGTGTTAAACGATACGGCGTTTCTTTTTGTCTTGGGTAGCTGTTTTTTCAATACAGCTGCCCATCGGGATGTGATACAAGCAAGTTGCTACCCGATAACCTCAAAAACAAATTATACTACGATTGTTTTTAAAAAGTTCTGCATCACTACTCGCACCAGACAAGGAAGACCCAAACCTTTTCTCGAAAGAGAAGGGTTCGGATTTTTTGTTTTTGGCGGCGTGCCCCGCCGCACAACAAAAGCATCCGCAGCGCATGGCCGGGCTGCTTCAGCTCAGGCGCAGTGCGCTGCGGATGCTTATTTTTTATGCCGCGCCCCCTCTCCTGATGGGAAAGTCAGAGCATCGGCTGCGTTTTGATGTCATTTGCCGGAACACGCCTGCGTTCTTGGCTCCCCGGTCAGGGGAGCTTCCGGGCGAAGCGAGACTGAGAGGTTTTATCCCGCCAGCTTGCGGTAGGCGTTCAGCACCTGATAGGCCGGGATGCTGCTGCCCGGGGCAAATTTGCCGTTCAGGCGGCGCTTCATCAGGCCCTGCTCCACGCACCACTGGGCTGCCTTGGCGGTATCCGGGTCTGCCACGTCTGCAAAGGCCGGGGCCTCGGCAGGCTCAGGACGGCCTGCGGTGTTCCACAGCAGCAGCGCGGTCTGGGCGCGGTTCTCGGGTGCAGCCACGCCTTCCGGCAGCAGGGCTTGCAGCTTGCGGCCGGAAACATAATTGTACACGCCGTAGCCTACAACGCCAGCCGCCACTGCGCCTGCCGCTGCCACGATGACGACCGCACCGCCGCCGTCACCGCCGCCGGTGGGAGGCGTCACCGGGGGTTCCGGAGGCGTTACCGGGGGTTCCGGAGGCGTTACCGTGCCGTCCGGGACGACCGTCACGTTCAGGGTAAAGGTATAACTGGAGCGCTTGCCGCAATCGTAGAGGTAGGTCACTTTGGTCACGCCCGCGTTCACCGTCAGAGTGTTGCCGCGCACGGTGCCGCCGTTCCATCTGGTGGCCTTGGTCACGTCAAATGTACCGGGGAGGGTGCTTAGGTCAAAGGTGCGGTCGCTGCCCACCGTAATAGGATAGGTATTGCCCAGTGCAGCAAATATCGAACTGCTATTGTCGATATCAATACTCGTGTTCTCCACATTCAGGCTGGTCAGGTAGTTATTATTGGCTTCAAGCACGAATATCTTGTTATTCCGGCTCACATCCAGTTCCGTCAGCTGGTTTCGGTGGCAAGACAGAGTCACCAATGCCGTATTCTGGCGCACATCCAATTCCGTCAGTTGGTTTTCGTAGCAATACAGATCCTTCAATGCTGGGTTCTGGCTCACATCCAGTTCCGTTAGCTGGTTTTGGTTGCAATATAGATTCACCAATTTTGCGTTCTGGCGCACATCCAGTTCCGTCAGCTGGTTTTCGTAGCAATACAGATACTCCAATGCTGCGTTCTGGCGCACATCTAATTCCGTCAGCTGGTTTTTGTAGCACCACAGCACATCCAATTTGGTATTCTGGCTCACGTCCAGACTGGTCAGCTGGTTTTTGGAGCAATCCAGACTCTCCAATGCTGCATTCTGGCGCATATCCAGACCGGTCAGCTGGTTGTTGGCGCAATCCAGTCTCTTCAATACCGTATTCTTGCTCACGTCCAGTTCTGTCAGCTTGTTGCTGTAACAAACCAACTTCCTGAGGTTGGGAAAGAACTGAATGCCAAACAGGTTACTGATGTTCTTGCTAGCGACATCGATTTCCTTGACAGCATAGCGTTCTGCCGGAGCCAGCTTACCATCGTTGTTTGTGTCAAACTTTTTGAGATATTTCCGGAACGCTTCGTCCGGGAGGATATATTCGGCCAGTTCAATGATGCCATAACCATCCGTCAGCTCCTCCTCCGCAAAGGCGCTGAAGGGCAGGAAGGTGAATACCATGGCCAGCGTCAAAAGGGCACTGACAAGGCGCGTTCGGGTTGAGAATCGTTGTTTCATGGGGTGCTCCTTTCTGTTGTAAAATTTATTTTTTCAGGGCCCCATTCGGGAGAAGCGTCAGCTTCCCCCGAAAAAAGGGCACCCTTTTTCAAAAAGTGGTCATTGCCGGCAGGGGGCAGAATGATCCTTCGGTTGTCAGCCTCCTGCCAGCTTGCGGTAGGCGTTCAGCACCTGATAGGCCGGGATGCTGCTGCCCGGGGCAAATTTGCCGTTCAGGCGGCGCTTCATCAGGCCCTGCTCCACGCACCACTGGGCTGCCTTGGCGGTATCCGGGTCTGCCACGTCTGCAAAGGCCGGGGCCTCGGCAGGCTCAGGACGGCCTGCGGTGTTCCACAGCAGCAGCGCGGTCTGGGCGCGGTTCTCGGGTGCAGCCACGCCTTCCGGCAGCAGGGCTTGCAGCTTGCGGCCGGAAACATAGTTGTACACGCCGTAGCCCACAACGCCAGCCACCACTGCGCCTGCCGCCGCCACGATGACGACCGCACCGCCGCCGTCACCGCCGCCGGAGGGAGGCGTCACCGGGGGTTCCGGAGGCGTTACCGGGGGAACGGTGCCGCCGGTGCCAGTCACATCCAGCTTGAAACTTACTTCCAATATATCGCTTCTGCACTTATAAGCGTAGTACACTACGTTTGTGCCTTCATCGACTGTCAGAATGTTCCCATTGGCTTTGCCATGCTCCCATCCTGTAACCCGGCTTTTATCAAAGTTCCCGGGCAGAGTGCTCAGGTCAAACGTACGGTCAGGGTTCAGGGTAACGGTGTAAACATTATCACCGCTGTAAATATCCGTAAGAGAGAAATCGAGCTTCGGGTTGTTGTCCAGATTCAGGCTGGTGAGATGGTTATCCCCAAGCCACAATGTAGTCAATTTTGGACTATCGCTGACATCCAGCACGGTCAGCTGGTTGTTGAAACAGTTCAGATCCTTTAAGGAAATCATATTGTTCAAATTCAGCTGGGTCAACTGGTTATGGGCACAATTCAGTTTCTTCAGCAGTTTATTTTGGCCCAGAATCAGCGATGTCAGCTGGTTGTTTTGGCATTCTACACTTACCAGACGGGACTTATGGGTCACATCTGCGTCCAGCTCTGTCAACCGATTCCAGGAACAGTAAAGTGTTTCCAGAAATTTACTATTTCTGACATCCAGTTGCTCCAGATCGTTGTGCGAGCAATTGAGCATCACCAAATCTTTCAGATGCGATACATCCAGTTGTTTCAATTGGTTCTCGGAACAATTCAGATAGTCGATATCCGGGTTCTTGCTCAGGTCCAGCTGGGTCAGTTGATTCTTATTGCATTTCAACGTTTTCAGCTTTGGATTCTGTCTCAGGTCTAATTTCTGGATAGAATTGTTTCCGCAATCCAATTCGGTCAGGTTGGGGAACGCCTCAATGCCTCTTAAGCTGCTGATGTTCTTTCCTTCGACTTCGATTGTTTCGACTTTTCTTTGTTCTTCCACCGTGAGGACATCTCTGCCACCTGCTTTGTAGGTTTTGATGTAATTTCTAAAGCTATCGTTGGGGAAATTATTCTTATTGATGGGCAGACTGGTTTCAAAGATGAATGTGGGCTTTACTCCATTGCCGCAATTGTATTGGTAGCTCACCTCATCCCTGCCATTTTCCACTGTCAGAATCGTGCCAGAAACAGAGCCGCCGTTCCAGTTGGTTGCCTTTCCCACGTTAAAGCCGGGCAGGGTGGTCAAGTCAAACTTTCCGTCTGTACGGACAGCAATGGGACGCCTGTTGCCATTAGCCGTTATCGTACCGCCGCTGATTCCAGTAACGTCCAAACAAGCCAACCGATTTTTTGCACAATTCAGTTTACTCAAACTGTGATTTTGGCTCAGGTCCAGCGTTGTCAGCTGATTATCATTGCATATCAAAGATATCAAGCCGCCATTCTGTTTCACGTTCAGTTCTGTCAATTTATTATTGCTACAATCCAGCTGTGTCAGCTGCGTCTGGTGCCCGACATCCAACTCCATCAATTGATTTCCAGAGCAATTCAGTTCTTCCAGCTTGAGGCATTGGCTGACATCCAACGTCATCAGGTCGTTGTTGGAACAATCAAATTTGACCAGTTCCCCCACGCTATCCATTACGATCTTCGTTATATTGTTATTGGAGCAATTCACCTCCTCAAGATTCAGCCTATAGAGAATGCCCAGATTCATGTAGGTCAGTTTATTATTGGAGCAATTCAGTTTTTTCAGTCCGCTTGAAAGAATAGGATAATACTCTTTCAGTTGATTCCCGGAACAATCCAGCTCCTTCAGTTTGAAATTTTTGCCAACATTAAGTGTTGTCAAGCCGATACCGTGGCAATCCAGCTTTTCGAGATCTTCAAAGAAACGGATTCCTTCAAGACTTTTGATTGCATAACTGGTTGGAATCGTCATATTCTTGATATCCACATCGAGCTTGCCATCGCCGTTTTTGTCACAGCATTCTTTGAGAAAGCGCCGAAATTCCTCATCCGGGAAATTAAGCTTAAAATCCGGCGAATTAAAATCAATTTCTGTGTTCGCCGCAAAGGCACTGAAGGGCAAAAAGGTAAACACCATTGCCAGCGTCAACAAGGCGCTGACAAGACGCGTTCGTTTTGAGAATCGCTGTTTCATGGGGTGCTCCTTTCGTTTTTCGTGTTGTTATTGCTGTGCGGTAAAGGGGTTCAGCCGGTCTGCGCGGTAGAGGGCAGGATGGTCATTCTGCCGTCCACCACTGCGTCCACCATCTCGTGCTCCCGGAAATACTCCATCAGGATATCCTGACAGGAGGTTGCCACGCTGCGGGGCTTCTGGAGCTTGCAAAGGGTGTCGTAGGAGATGTTGAAAAAGCTTTCGATGTTTTTAAAGTGGTAGTTCTGCAAGCCCACGGTGAACAGGGCGTCATCGCCGATCTCCTTGCCGATCTCCTTGCCCACCTCCCTGCCGCAGTAGGTAAAGTAATCAAAATCGCCCTTGCGGCGGTCGTACCGCAGGCGCAGGGTGGAGGGCAGCTGGTAGAACTCCGTATGGCCGGTGTAGGCTTCCTCCCGCAGCATGTAACGGAGCATCTGGCGCAGCTGCTGGCCGGTCACCTTGAACATGAATACGCCGTCATCGTAGGGGAAACCCTCGATAAGGTCGCCGTAGGTAACGATGGGGCCAAGCTTTTCGGCCCGGATGCTGCCGGAGCCGATCAGCATCACATCCACCCCAAGGCTGCGGGTAAAGATATCGGCAAACAGGTTGCCCAGCTCGGTCTCCTGCGTGCGCTGGGGGTGGGTAAGCTCCCGGCGGAAGCGCCCTACGATGTGGCTGTACTTTTCGTCCACCTGACTGGTGAAGCGGTGCAGCACCTGCTCCATGGCGGGGTTGCGGGGGCAGGTCTCGGCGCAGATGGGCACGGTGCGCCATGTGTAGGAATCGATGCAGTTGTTGTCCGTGTCCACGATGATGTCAAAGCGCCCGATCTGGTCGGTGCCGGTGCCCGCCTGCGCAATGACCACGCCGTTTTCCTCCACCGCGTGCTCCGGCAGGGTGTGGCTGTGCCCGCCGATGATCAGATCCACTCCCCACGCCGGGTCCAGCTGGCGCGCCAGATGGCGGTCCTCCTCAAAGCCGATGTGGGTCAGCAGCACGGTAAAATCAATATCGATGCTGTTGTGGGCGTTGCAGATCTTGCCCACCTCGGCGGCAGCGGCGGCGGTGTCCACAAAGGACCCCACCAGAGATTCGGACTTAGTCTGGTTGATCACGTCCTGCGTGATGATGCCGATGAACAGGATGTTCATGCCGTCCATCCGCAGGATCTTGTAGGGGGTGAACAGCCGTGTGGGGGTGTTTTTGATGTAGAGGTTTGCGTTGATGATGGGAAAGCGCGCGCATTTTTCGATGAACAGCAGATGCGCGATGCCGTAGTCCACCTCGTGGTTGCCTATGGTAACCACGTCCGGGGCAAGGGCGTTCATGATCTCGATGGTGGAAAGCCCCTTGTATTCGGAATCAATGACCGAGCCCCGGAACATATCGCCCGCAATGACGTAGATGGTGTTGGGCTGTTCTGCCCGCACCTTTTCAATGTAGCCGGACAGCATGGAAACGCCGCCCACCAGCTTTTCGTCCACCTGCTCTGCCAGAAAGTCTCCGTGCAGATCATTGGAGTGGAGGATGGTGATCTTTTTGGTGTGTTTCATGGTGCATTCCTCCCGGTGTTGGTGTACGCGCTGGTCAGCCCATGGCCTCCTGCCGTGCAAAGTAGACCGTGTTGACAAGGCTCAGGTAGCTCTCCTGGCCGTCCAGATAGAACTTCAGGGCAAGGGTGTCCTCGTCCTCCAGCGTGACGGCGTAGCGGGAGCCGTCCTCCCCGGTAAAGGTGGCGTACCACTCCTGATTGGAGCGGAAGGGTACCTCCGGGGTGCCCTCCTGATAGAACAGGTCGGCTTCCTCCACGTTCAGCTCCGGGTAGGAGGTGATGTAGCTGGCGGTCAGGGGCAGCTGACTGCCCTCGGTGTCGGCATCAGTGGGCAAAAAGCACATCCGGTCGGCGTCTGCGGGGTCGGTGTCAAAATAGCCCTCGTCGGTGTCGCGGCCGGTCTCCAGCCAGTTACCCTCCAGCGACCATGGGCTGGTGTCGGTTTCCCAGTCGTCCCCCTCCGGGTAGATGGTAAAATCGCACACGCCCTCGGCTTCCACCACATGGCCGTTCTCGCCGGAAAGGAATGGGCTGAATACCAGCTCTTCGCCGGTGCTGGGGTACAGTTCCACCTCGGTGTTGGGGGCGATATCGCTGATGTTGCACAGCAGCAGGATGGGCTGACCGTCCTCGCTGTAATAGAGCTGTTTGCCGCGCTGGAGCGGGTTTTCGGCATCATCTGTCAGGCTCGTCTCGTAGACGAACAGGGTGGCATCCGGGTCCTGCGGGAAGATGCAGTACAAATCGCACCCGCCATCCGGTGCCACGACCCAGTGATCCTGCGGGATGTCATAGACGAAGCCCCACAGATCCCGCAGATCGGTCTGGCTGTCCAGCACCTTCTGCACATCGGTGGTCACCTCGTAGGAGCCGCCCAGATACAGCACACAGGCGCGGTATTCGTCCTCCCCTGCCAGAAGGCGCATATAGGCCACGTCCTCCGGCTCGGTGTACTCCTGTTTGGCGGAGGGCGATGCGATCATGTTGTCTCCGTCCAGCATTTTTTCGGGCTTGGAGCTGGACGCGCTGCTGCCTTTGGACGACCCGCCACAGCCCGCCAGACCGATGGTCAGCGCCAGCAGGGCTGCCAGAAGTTTCAGTCGTTTCATAAGTTCTCCTTTCTCATGCCCTGCCGGGGCGCACCTCAGGGGGCAGCGCCGGGCGTTGGGTGTTGGGAAAAATCGTCTACGCCCTCCACCGGCACAGGGCGGCCGGTCTCGGCGGAAAGCTGCGGGTTCCAGTCCAGCGGGCGTCCGGTGCTGCAATAGACCGTTACCATGGTGTCGGTGTCCTCCCTGCTGCCGTTACACAGCAGCAGAATGGGCTGGCCGCCCTGCCTGCCGTAAAGTTCTTTCCCCAGCTGCGCGGGATACACAGAGTCCTGCTTTTCGTAGACAAAAAGCGTATCCTCCTTGCGCACGGCAAAGATGCAGTACAGCTCCCGCCCGCCGCCCGGCGCTGCGACCCAGCGGTCTGCCGGGATGTCCGCAACAAACTGCCACGGCTGTTCCGGTAAGCTGTCCAGCACGGCGTGCACATCGGTGGTGCGCTCCGGGACGCTGCCCAGATAGAGCACCCCGGCAAGCTCTCCGTTTTTCCCTGCCAGCTGCCGCATTGCGGCAAGCTGCTCCGGCTCAGCGGAATCGGCACCGGAAGCCGCTGTGCTGCTGCCCTGCCCGGCGCTGCCGGGAGCGGGACGGACGGGGTCGCCGTCCACCGCACCGCACCCTGCCAGACTGAAAGCCAGTGCAAGCAGTGCTGCAAAAGTTTTCATGGCTTTCATGTCAGCCCCTTTGTTTTATGCCCACGGGTCGGCAGACGCCGGGATGCGGATGCCGGTCATCAGGTATTGCTCCCACAAGAACCACTGCCCGTCGCCCTTGCGGCGCAGCTTGATGGGGCGGGGGCTGTCGGCGCCGCCGCAGGGGATGAACAGCTTGCAATAGCCCTCCTCGGTGTTGGAGGTGTGGTTGCTGCCCACCAGCAGGGTGAAGGGCTGGCGGGGGGTATAGCCGTTTTCCGGCGACGCACCCACAAAGTAGGAGAACGGGATATAGCTCTTGCCGTCCCGGAAGCGGTCGTTCAGGAAGGAAATCTCCTGCCCGTTCATGGGGCGGGGGCCCCGCAGCCAGTTGAGCATCTCCAGCCCGATGTTTTTATCGGCACCGTAGGCGCACAGTGCGCAAACGGTGAGGGCTGCGGTCTTAAAGGGGGTATCCAGACTGGCCTCCGGCAGTGCCTGCATCTGGGCAAGGCTTTCCGGCAGAGCCTGAAAGGTAAAGGTGACGGTCTGGTTGCCGGAAACATTTGCGGCGGCCTGCTTCATCTTATCAAAAAGTCCCATGAAAATACTCCTTTCTGTTTCAGCTGTAAAGGGTTCAGCTCCGGTTCGGGTCATGGCGGGGCACGGTCCGCCTGCGGACGATCTTCTGGTTCAGGTCCAGACTGAGGTTTACAAAATAACCGTTTTCAAAATACCATGCAAGGTCTTTGGTGTCCATGCCAACGCTGTTGCACAGCCACCGCAGGGGCACCTCCGGCCCGGAGTAGCTCTCCACCCTGCGGGCGATGGTTCTTGCATGGTAGCGGCGTTTTTCGTTGCGTGCGAACAGAACAAGGGGCACTGCGCCCACCACGATCCAGAACACATACCCGACAACGTGGGAGGTGTCCTTGGCCTGCAGGTCCAGACAGAGGGTATACAACCCGCCAAAAGAGCAGAACACGCAGAAGGCAAGCCCTGCGTTCCGCAGCCATTTGAGGACACGGGGGATCTCACCCCGGGCTTTTTCCGAGAGATAAGGGTTCATAAACATGCTCCTTTCAGAACGAGCCGCCTCCACCGCCGTGGGTGGTGCCGCTGGAAGAGGTGTGGGTGGAGCTGCCGCCGGAATCGCTGGAGCTGGACTCCTTCGGCCGCTCGGTGCGGTGCACGTCACGGTACAGGAACAGCTCCCGGCTGTTGGTCAGATTCATGCTGCCCTCCCGCACATAGCTGGCGGCATTCTCCTGGAACGCCACGCTGCGCAGCTGGCTTTTCATCACATGGACGACGACCCATGCCAGCACAAGGCCGATGCCCAGCGCAAGGAACAGGTACATGAGAGACAGCGGCTCCCGGGGCAGGTTATTCACATCGTAGGGGTGGCCCGCCCGGGCAGCGTCAATGTAAGTATCCGACCACTGGACAAAGGTGCGGAATGCACCGGCGTAGTCTCCATCGGCCATGAAGGGGGTCATCTGCTCGCCAAGGTACTGGATGCCGGCATCCGTAAAGGCGGTGATGCCGTAGCCGCAGGTGGAGATGTGCCATTTGCGGTCGCCCACGCTCACCAGCAGCAGCACGCCGTCCATATCGGGACCGTAGCCGAACTGGCAGATGTCATACAGGTCATCGGCATAGGCCTCCATGCTGTCGTAGTCCACGCTTTCCAGCGACTCGATGGTGGCAATGGTCACATCGAAGCTCTGGCGCAGGCTCAGCTCTTCCAGTGCGTCCTCCAGCTCGTTGTCCTCGTCCTCGGTCAGGACCCCTGCGCTGTCGTTCATGCGGTAGTACAGGTCGGCAAAGCCGCCCTCCACCGCAAAGACCGGAACAGCCAGCGCCGCCGCAAGAATCAGTGCTGCCAGCGCCACAAAGAGGGAGTGCAGTCGGTTGGAAGTCTTTTTCATCGTTCGTCCCTCCTTTACAGGATCCGTGCCAGCCACAGCAGCCACATCACGCCGTAGGACGCGGCGGAAAGGGCAGCCGTAAGGCCCAGCATCCACTTGCGGGCAGCGCCCTTGTCCACGGGCAGGTCACCCACGAATTTGCCGGTCTGACCGTTCATGGCAAACAGATAGTTTTCACCCCGCCAGCTGGTGCTCAGCAGCCAGACCGGGAACAGCGCGTACTTTGCCTTGCCGCCGTGCAGCTGGATGCTGCTGTTATCCACCTTGACCGAATCGTAGCCGGTAACGGTCTGCTGGAACGTCTCCTCAGTGGAGCGGCGGATGCGCTTGTTGGCCCGCTCGATGCTGTCCTCGGCGCTCACATCGTATTTATCCGCCACATAGCCCGCCAGATAGGCGGTCTGGAAGGGGATGGCGTCCTGCATGGCAAAGGGCTCGATGGATTCCATCAGGTCGTCCTCGATCTTGGAGGAGCCGTCCACCGGCACGGCGTCAAAACCCAGCGTGCCGTCCCGCCGGACGGAGTAGTAGTTGGTCTCGGTATAGTCGTATTTGCTGTCCGACCAGCAGCGGGTCCGGGTGGCGGTGAACCGCAGCTGGGCGTCGGCGTCGCTGTCAAAGAGCCAGAAGGGCACATACACGCCCTTGATCTCGTCGATGTGGTTCTGGCTGCGGAACACCCGGGGCAGCAGGGTCTTGCCCTTGAGATGCTCCTGCAATTTGGCCTTGGCGGCCTTTTTGTCCAGCTTGAAGGGGATGATGAGGTCGGGCCGCAGGGCCCCGGCAAACTGTCCGGTGAGGACGATGGGATTGCCGCAGAAGGGGCAGGCCGAGGCGGCCATGGTGTCGTCGCCCACGATCTCGCCGCCGCAGCTCTTGCAGCTGTAAGTATGCAGACCGGCGGTCTCCCCTTCTGCCCAGCTGCCGCCGGGGGTCGCCCACTCCATCTCGCTGGGCTTTTCGTCCTTCAGCTCCTCGTCATAGCCCTTGAGGGTATCCACGTCGAACTCGGTGTCGCAGTAGGGGCATTTCATCTTCTGGGTGGCGCTGTCAAACTGAATGGCGCCATCGCAGCAGGGGCACTTGTATTCCAGCATTCCTGCCATAGCGTTTCCTCCTGTTGTTTCAAAGGGGGCCGGGGGCTCTTCCCCGGCCCCGCTGTTTTTGCGTTGGTCTCCCCCGCCGAAGCGGTCGGCTCAGAAATCCGTAGTAATGCGGAACACCACCGGTTCGTCCGGCTCGGTGGCTTTGCCGTGGTGGCCCACTGCCAAGAAAGCGTTTTCTTCCAGCGGCAGGAAAACATCAAAGGTGCAGAAGTCGCCGCACAGCTGGCACAGGGTCTCGCGCTCACCCACGGGAAGGGACTTTTCCAAAAAAGTGCCGTCCGGCGCGTACAGCTCCCACATATAGCCCGTGTCCAGCAGATAGCCGTTGGGGCGCTTCATCATCACGGCGTCAAAGCTGCCCACCGGCTGCGAGCTGCGGGCCAGCTCATTGCCGTCCAGATCAAAGGCGGCAAAGTAGTAGTCTCCGCTGGAGTCCGGCTCGCCCACCGTCAGCAGCTCGTCTCCGCTGAGGTTCAGGGAGGGCATGCTGCAGAAGGGGCCGATCTCGTTATCGCCCTCCAGCGTCAGCTCGGTGTACTCGCCGTCCTGCACCAGCACCGGTGCGGAGTCGGTCCAGTAGATTACGGTCAGATCCCGATCCTTGGAGGAATAGCAGCTGCCCATGTAGTCCAGTGCGTCGCCGGGCTCTTCCGGGTCGCTGCTGTTCAGATCGTAGCAGTAGACATCAAAGGGATCCATGGCGTACAGGATGCCATTGCGGTCGATGCTGAGGGCGTTGCTTCCGTCAATGTTGTACTCTGCCACCGGGGTCAGCCGGTCGTCCTTGATGGCATACTCGAAGATTTTAGCAGACTGCTCTTCATCGTCCTCGTTGTAGAAGCTGAAGAAGTAATTGCCCCGGTAGCTGTCCGCATGGATGCAGTGATGCGCTCCGTCCAGTTCCCGGCGGACGTCAAAGGGGATGTACTGCGCCTTGAAGGTGTATTCGCCGATGGTCAGCTCCCCGGTCTGGAACTGGGTCACAGGGGCCCCTGCAGGGGCGGCTTTGTCCACTGCTGATTCCGGCTGTGCCGAAGCGGACGGGGCACTGCTGCTGGAAGCCGGTGCACTGGAAACGCTGGATGCGCTGGCGGCACCGGAGCCGCCGCAGGCGGTCAGCCCGAGGGCGGCGGTGGCAAGGCCCATGGCCTTGAGGAAATCTCTGCGCTGGATCTTTCTCATATCCGTTCCTCCTTTTGGGGTCACTGCACTTTTGCAAAGGCTTCGTCAGCACGGCGGCTGTACAATGCCATGCCGCCGGTCTGGGCGTCGTTTGCCAGATTGATGTTCTCCACAAAGCGGGCCTTTTCCTGCTCAGAGAGCTGCCCGCCCTTCATGGCGGCAGATGCCACGGCACCCATGGCACCGATCATGCCCATCTGGCCTTTCAGCTCCCGTTCCTCGGCCTTGGACATCCGGCGGCCAAACATACTGGTCTCATTATCGTGGACCCCGAAGATGTGGTCCAGATGCTGCCGTGCGATGTGGGCATAGCCGATCTCCCGCCGGTCCCGCTTGCTGAAGCAGATGACCAGCTCCTGCTTGATGTAGGGGTGGGGATGCATGCCCCGTCTGGTCTCTGCCTCGGTAATGCTGCGGGGCTGCACCAGCTTCAGCTTCAGGCCGCCGCCGTTGAGGGTGGGTTCCTGGCCCGGCTCCTTGGCGGGGGTCTCGTCCAGATACTCCTCATAGCTGGCGATCTGGTCGTAGCGGATCAGCTCCGGCATCTTGCCCCGTCCGCCGGTGCGATCGTCGATGTACAGCATTCCAAGCTCATCGCAGAACACCAGCCCCATTTGCGTCGGGGTGGAGGGGTATGCGTTGACCCGGAACTCGGTCTTGTTGAACACCTCGTCGAACACCCGCTTCATCCGGGCCATATACTCCATGTGCTCCTTGACCTCGTCTAGCGTCAGCTCGCTGAGCCGGATATATTTGGAGCACTTGTTGCCGCAGTCGTCGCAGAGGAACTGTCCATCCCGGAGCTTGGAGCGGTGCAGGGTGCCGCACTCCTTACCGCAGACGGCACAGTTCTGTTTTGCGAACAGGTTGGAAAAGAATCCCATCATGGTATGCTCCTTTCATTGCTCTGTATTTGTCAAGTCTGGTCGCTGTCGTCAAAGGGGTCGCCGCACTCCGGGCAGAACTTGGGCGGATGTGCGGGGTCTGCCGGCTCCCAGCCGCATTTGTCGCACTTATATTTGGGCGTACCGGCGGGCTTGGGTTTGCCGCACTCGGAGCAGAACTTGCCTTTGTTCACCGCGCCGCAGTTGCAAGTCCAGCCTTCTGCCGCCGCCGGGCGGGGCTTGCCACACTCCGGGCAGAACTTGCCGGTGACGGTGGCGCCGCAGCTGCAGGTCCAGCTGTCCGCAGCGGGCTTCGGCTCCGGCTTTTTGCTGCCACATTCCGGGCAGAATTTGCCGGTAACGGTAGCGCCGCAGCTGCACTTCCAGCTGTCTGCCGGGGCGGGTGCGGGGCGGCTGACCTGCTGGGGCGCGTCCACGCTGTCCGGACGGGCCTGCTGGCCCATAGCGAACAGGTTCTGGGCGCTCATGCCGCCCATGCCGCCTGCACCGGCTGCCATGCCCATGCCCATAAAGCCGGTCATAGCACCGGCGGTGTTGCCGGCGGCGGTCTTCATGGCGTCGATCTGGCCGCCCACCAGACGAGCTGCGGCGGTGGTGGGGTCGGTGGTCATGGCGTTTTCTTCCCATTCGGTGATCTTCTTCTGCTGCTCCTCCGGGATGGACAGGGAGTTGATGTTGAAGG
>OFMM01000223.1_pt1 | contig 42990 bp, 54 predicted proteins | sample 1541811 | NCBI WGS metagenome assembly OFMM01 (sample SAMN04209246, study PRJEB22552) | human gut metagenome | biome: gut; material: feces | host: Homo sapiens | place: USA: Oklahoma
GACCAGAACGCCCATGCTGCGGCAGGTGCCTGCAACCTGGCTCATCGCGGCTTCAATGGTGTTGGCGGTCAGGTCGGGCATCTTGCGCTCGGCAATTTCCTTGACCTGTGCCTTGGTGATGGTGGCGACCTTGTCCTTGTTGGGCACGCCGGAACCCTTTTCGATGCCCAGAGCCTTCAGAATGAGGGTCGGGGTCGGGGGGGTCTTGGTGACGAAGGAGAAGGAACGGTCAGCGTAAACCGTGATAACGACCGGGATCTTAAAACCAGCCTGATCCTTGGTACGCTCGTTGAATTCCTTGATGAACTGAGAAATGTTGACGCCGTGCTGGCCGAGAGCCGGGCCGACAGGGGGCGACGCAGTTGCCTTTGCAGCGGGGATCTGCAGCTTGATATAGCCTGTTACTTTCTGTGCCATGATGAGCACCTCCTGAATAAATGTGGTGATACGCGCACGGGCGCGTATTTTTGGCGGGGGTCAAGCCCCTCCCACGTTCCGCGTTCCTGCGGGGTCAGTCGTTGACCAGCTCGACCTGATCGAGCTCCAGCTCGACCGGTGTTTCGCGCCCGAACATGGAGACGATGACGCGAACCTTGTTCTTTTCGATATCGATCTGATCAACAGTTCCGATGAAGGAGGTCAGCGGGCCGTCGTTGATGCGGACGCTGTCGCCTTCAGAGTACGAAACCACGATCTCATGCTTTTCAATGCCCAGCTGCTGCACTTCCTCCTCCGTGAGGGGAGTCGGCTTCGTGCCGGAACCGACAAAGCCGGTCACGCCGCGGACATTTTTGACGATATACCATGCCTCGTCGGACATGATCATCTTGATGAGAACGTAGCCCGGAAATACCTTGCGGTCGTACGTTTTCGGCCCGTTGTCGGTGATCTCGGTCACAGTTTCCATGGGGATGGAGACAATGTGGATCAGATCCTCGAGATGGCGGGTCTCAATGGTTTTCTCGATGGTAGCCTTGACGGTGTTTTCGTAGCCGGAATAGGTATGCACAACATACCATTTTGCTGCTTCCGCCATGGTTTAGCCTCTGACCAGGGTAATGATACCGTTGACGACGACGCCGCCCACAGCATCGAAGACCCAGATGCAAATGCCGACGATCAGTGTGCACACCAGAACGATGACGGTGTTGTTGACCATCTGGCTCTTTGTCGGCCATACGACTTTCTTCAGCTCGCTCTTCATTTCACGGAACCAGCGGCTGAGACGCTTGCCAGTGCGGGCAAAGAAGTTTTCCTTTTTCGCTTCTGCCATGATGTTCACCCTTTCTGCTTGTCCGATGTGTTACTTCGTCTCGCTGTGCACAGTCTGCTTTTTGCAGAATCTGCAATACTTTTTCAGTTCGATACGGTCGGGGTCGTTTTTCTTGTTCTTCATGGTGTTGTAGTTTCTCTGCTTGCATTCGTTGCATCTGAGCGTGATCTTAACTCGCATATTCGGCACCTCCTTAATACTTGCCTCCCTGCAAAACTGCGGCTATTGAAAATTTAGATGACGCCGAAACTACGTGGCGTCCCGCAGCTTGAAAAATGGGCGCAAAAAAAGAAAACCCCTTTTTCACAGGTAGAGCCATATTATCATAAAAAGCATTGCAGGTCAACAGGTTTTTTTCAAGAAAACAGGAAAATTTTCTCGCGAATTGCAGGAAGGCAAAAAATCTGCTATACTATAAAAAAACAGGAAACAGGGAGAGACTGCATGAAAATCATGGCGATCGACTACGGCGACGCACGCACCGGCGTGGCCATTTCAGACGCGCTTGGCTGGATGACCGGCCAGACGGCGGTCATTCACTCGTGGAAGCCGGAAAAGACGGCGGAGGAAGTGGCGCGGATGTTTAAAGCAAGCGGCGCGCAGCGGCTCGTGATGGGCTTCCCGCGCAATATGGACGGGACTGAGGGCCCGCGCGCGGCCCTCTACCGCGAGTTTGCCGCCCTGCTGGCCGTTGACGGTGGCGTCGCCGGTGTTGCTCGTGTTCTGACTGATTCCGTTGTCCGAACCCTGGTTGCCGGTGTTTCCGTCGCCCTTGTCGCCGCCCGGCAGGTCGCCGACGCGGGTCAGGTGCAGGATGCCAGACTTCGAACCGCCCTCAAGGTTCATGAACGAGCCGGCCGGCATGTCGATGGTGACGCTGGTCGGGACCTGCTTGCCGGTGAGTTCGGGCTTGTACCAGTCAGCGGCGACCGCGACCGGCTTGTTCTGGGATCCGACTGCCGACCCGAAGATGCCGTCGGTCGTGGCGGACGCGGAATACCAGGTGCCGTTCACGGTCGGCTGCTGGCGTTTCGTCGCATCCTCGTCGTTCACGGCCGTGTAGGTGATCGTGTACCGGCCGGGCTTGATGCCCTGATACTGGTCGGCGACCGTGTGCGGCTGCTTGTTGTCCGCCGGGTTGACGGGCTTGGGCGTCTTGGACAGGTCATCGAGGGCGACGATGCCGAGCGTGCCGGAACCGGGGTTCGCCGCGTCAACGGCCTTGCTCAGGTCGATGTCGGTCGTGTCCTTCGACTGGTCTGGCTTGTCCGGGGTGTCCGGCTTGGTGGTCTCGCCGTAGGCGAACGTGAGCGGCACGGTCACTTTCTTGTCCGGGCTGGTGAACGTGACCTTCAGCTCCGTCTTGCTTCCGGTGTTGTCGATCATCGGAACCCATTTTTCGGGAACGTTGTCGACCGTGATCTTGCTGGTCAGAGACACCGGGGCGCCGGTCGTCTTGCCGTTCTGCCAGATGGCTTTCCCGTCGGCGGTGATGGTCACACCGTTCAGGTCGTCCGCAGTGTACTTGCCGTCCTTGTTCGTGTCTCCCTTCAGGCCACCGGATCCCGGCTGTTCGGGAGTGGTGGTCTGCGAGTCGTGGAACGTGTAGGTGACCTTGGTCTTCTTGTCGGGGCCGGTCACGGTGACGTAGTTGCCCGTGTCTTCCTTCCTGTAGGAGACGTCCCAGCCGTCGGGCTGTCCGGCGAGGGTGACGCTGCTGGCCTTGCCTCCGTTGCTCAGATAGTAGGTGCTCTGGTCGAAGGTCGGGTCGAAGTTGTCGATCTTCACGGTCTTGCCGTCGGAGTCCGTGTAGGAGGCGGTCATACCCGTAAGGTCGTCGGCCGAGTATTTGCCGTCCTTGTTCGCATCGCCCTTCAGGCCGGTGCCCGGCTTGTCGGGTGTGGTCTTGACCGGGGTGAGGGTGACCTTGCCGGCGCCCGCGGTGCCGGTCTTGTCGCCGGTGAAGAACCCGTAGGAGCCCTGCGTGACGGTGATCTTCTGGCTGGTCGGCACGTCCTTGTTCAGCTCGCTCGTGTCGTTCGCGGAGCGCACGGACAGCTTGATCGTGCCGTCTCCGCTCGTGTCCACCTTGCCGGACGTGGGGAACACGTGGGGCGTGGCCGAGAACTCGCCGTTCGCGACACCCTTATCGGAGCCCTTCGCGGCCTCGTAGGTGATCGTGTACTCGCCGGGCGTGACAGCGACGGTCTCCGAATCGGACAGACCTTCTTTCACGTTGCCGTCCGACGTACCGTAGAAGCCGACCTGCGCCTGCTTGTTCAGATCGATGGTGACGGCCTGGGCCTGCGTGTCCTGGCCTGCATCCGAAGCGTCCTTCCAGCCTGCGGTGAGGGTGATGTCCTTGGTGACGGGCTCGGTGAAATCGTACGGCTTGCCGTCCAGCTGCCAGCCGGTGAACTCGCTCCCCTCTTTCACCGGGTCGGCCGGCTTGGCGACGGTCTTGCCGGTCTCCACGACGACGGTGTGAAAGTCGGATCCCTCGTTGAACGTCACGTTGCTGGTCTTGGTGTCCAACGCGATGTCGCCCTCGAAGTCGGCGACGCGCTCCATGTGGAGGGTGCCGACCTTCTGCCCGTACGCGAGTTCGATGTACGTTCCCTTGATGAACTTGGCCTGGGTGTATTCGCTCGCGGCGGACGTGTCCCAATCCGCTTTGAGCTGGAACTGGCCGGTCAATGACGGGTCACCCTCGAACACGCCGTTCTTGGTGGTGGTCTTGTAGAAGACGGTGCCGGCGAGCGTTCCCGCCTGCTTGCCCTGTTCGGCGTTGTAGCTGATCTTGTAGACGCCCGGCTTGAACGCCTTGAACTCGGTCGCCACGGTGTGCGGGTCGTCCTTGCCGGTGCCGGTCACGGGTTTCGGCAGATCCTTGCTGTCGTCGACGGCCACGAGACCCAGGCTGGGGGTGGAGGACAGGTCGAAATCGTAGTCGGCCGGATCGTTGGCGGTGCTGCCGGACGTGTCCGACGCGCCCGCGGTGGCGGCCGGCGCCGTGACGCTGTACGACGTGCCGGCGTCCGTGCTGCGCAGTTGCGCGGCGAGGGCCGGTGTCGTGGCGAGGGCTCCGGTCAGCAGCGTCGCTACCGCCAGCGAACTGGCGATCACGAGAGGCTGCTTCTTGTTGTTGGTTGGTTTCTGGGTCATGGTGACCTGTTCCTTTCCTGGTGTGGCCCCGCCCTCGTGGGCGAGGCCGTTTTGTGGGAAACCTGTATGCCGTCAGTGGCTGCGGCCGTTTCGGCGCCGCTTCGTGAGCAGTGCCGTGATTCCACCCATCAGCATGGAGAAGGCCAGCAGTATCGCGGCCGTGGTGTTCGCGCCAGTCCGGGACAGGATGGTGTCGGACTGGCGGATGATTGGAGCGGATTGGCCGGGCTTGCGTCCGTCCTGCTGTTCTTCGCCGCTTGCCCCGGCGGTCGTGGACGTGCCGGAGAAACGGTATGTGGTGACGGTCGTGCCGTCCGGCGCGGTCACGCGCCAGGTGACGCCGGTCGCGGTCGTGGAGGATGCGAGCTTCCACCCGTCGGGCAGGTTGTGCAGGAGGACGGAATGCGGGTCCGTCAATCCCGCGTACGAGTGGATCGTGTGCGAGAACGCCTTGTACGGTTCGTTGCCCTGAGTGGCCGTCAATGCCGTCAGATCGTCCGTCGTGTACCTGCCGTCCCGGTTGGTGTCGCCGGGCAGCTGGCCGCCGGTCTTCTCCCATCGTGCGGTGAGGGTCAGGTCGGTGATGACCGGGCGGGTGAAATCGTAGGGTGTATCGGCGTCGGCGGCATACCATCCCGTGAACTTCCAGCCGTCGCGGGTCGGGTCCTTCGGCCGTGGCACGGTCTGACCGTCCTTGACGGTGATGGTGGTGTCGGGGCTGTTCCCCGTGGTGAACCGGATCGTGTGGCTCGCGGTGGCGGGCTCGTCCGTTTTCTCCCACATGGCCTTCAATGTCAGGTCGCGGGTGACGGGCGTGCCGAAGTCGTAGGGTTCGCCGTCCAGTGTCCAGCCGGCGAACTCGTATCCCTGTCGGGTCGGGTCCTTGGGCGTGGTGACGGTCTTGCCGGATTCCACGGTCTGCGTGGGGGTCGGGCTTCCCTCCCCCGTGTCGAACGTGACGGTGTGGGTTTCGGGTTTCGGCGTGACGGCCTTCCATCCCGCGGTGAGCGTCAGATCCTTGGTGACCGGGCTGTTGAAGTCGTAGGGTTCGCCGTCCAGCAGCCATCCGGTGAACTCGTATCCCTCGCGGGCGGGATCCTTGGGCTGGCCTACGGGCGTGCCGTCGTCGGTTTTCACGCTGGTGGTTTTGCCGTCGTGCGCGTAGTCGAACGTGACGGTGTGCTGTTCGACGGCCGGCGCGTCCTGGACGGTGAACGTGTAGGTGACCGTGATGCTCCCGTCCGGGCTGGTGAGCGTCCACGTGAGCGTGCCCTTGTCGTGTTTGACGTCCCATCCTTCGGGCAGTCCGTCCAACGTGACCTTCGCGTCTTCAGGCACGGTGTATTCGCCGCTCACGGTCGGGTCGAACCCGTTGACGGGCTGGCCGTCGGCCTTGGCCGTGACCTGTTTCAGATCGTCCGTGCTGGGCTTGGGTTTCTCGAACCGGAACGTGTAGGTGACCGTCACGGTGTCCTTGGAGAGGGTGAACGTGATGGTCCCGTCCTCGCCGGCGGACTGTCCGAGCGCCCACCCTTCCGGGATGTTGCCCAGTCCGGGTTTCGAGCCGGCCGGGATCGTGTATTCGCTGCTCCTGGTGGGCGTGAACCCTTCCAGCGGGTGACCGTCCACGATGGCCTGCACGTTCTGCAGATCGTCCGCGCTGGCGGGTTTCGCGGCCCGCGTGAACCGGTATTCCGCGGTGATGTTCCCGTCGGGGCTGCTGACCGTCACCGTTACCGTTCCGTCCGTGTCGGCCGTGCGGCTGTCCCATCCTTCGGGGATGCCGTCCAATGTGACCTGTTTGGCGTCATGGGGGATGGTGAAGTCGCCGCCCTGCCAGCCGAACCCGTCGACGGTCTTGCCGTCGGCCTTGGCCGTGACCTGTTTGAGCTGGCTGATCGAATACGTGTACGTGTAGTCGCCCGCATGCGTGAACAGGTAGTTGATGCGGTTCCCGTTGGGGCCGGCCAGTTCGATGCCGATGTTCCTGTCCGACGCTCCCCCGGACTGGTTGGATATCTTCCATCCTTCCGGCAGTCCTGTGAACGTGACCGTGCTGGTGCCGTTGGGGATCTTGTAGAGCGTGCCGGTGTCCGTCGGGTCGAACCCGGTCACGAGGCTCCCGTCAGGCAGCCACGCCTGCACGCCTTTCAGGTCGGCCGGGTCGTCGGTCTCGTGATCGTAAAGGAACGTGAAGGTGACGGAAGGCTGGGATGCTTCGGACGGCGTGAACGTGTACTCGTAGCCGTTCTCGGTGTCGCCCTGCGCGCAGTCCCAGTTCGCGGGCGCGTTCTCGTATCCGATGAGGTCCGAGGGCGCGAACCCGTGCAGGGTCTGGCTGCGCGTGGTGTCCACTCCCGTGATGGGCGTGTTGTTGCGGGTGAGGGTCAGGCCGCGCAGCTCGTCCACGGTGTGCGTGATGCCGGTCGCCCCGTCGAACCACCAGCGGTAGGTGCGTGTCCCGTCGGAGAGGATGTAGAACGCGCTGGTCTTGCCGGTCGTCGCATGTTCGCGCAGGTCGTTCTGCACGGTCCAGCCTTCGGGCAGTCCGGTGAGCTTCACGATCCCGTCGACATTGTAGGTCTTCGCCTCTATGGCGCCGGTGGCCGGGTCGTCGGCTCCCAATGCCGGGTCGAACCCGTCGAGGGGCTGCCCGTCTACGGTGACGACGGCTCCCTGCGGGTAGGTGGGTGTGCCTGCGCGATTGAGGATCAGAGGCGGCATCCCGGTGGCGGTGGCGCCGGTGGACGCCATTGCCCCGCCGGTCGTGCCGAACGCCAACATGAGGGCTGTGATCGTGGCCGTGATGACGATGATTGGTTTCCGTTGCATGATGAAGCCCCTTGGTCTTCTCTTCTGGTTTCTCTCTGCCATCCGTTCGGAAACGAGATGGCAAATGGTGAGGGGCGGGGATTTCTCCCCGCCCCTCGGGGGCGGCCCTTATGTCAGGCCGTCATCCGCGTCTGCGAGGTCAGGCGCGGCGCTTGCGGCGACCGGACAGGGCGATGGCCCCGCCGGCGGTGGTGAGTGCGGCGACTCCCGCAAGCACGATTCCAGCCGTGATGCCGGTCTGCGCGAGGTGTCCGGTCACGGTGACGGTCTCGCCGGGCACGCGGGGCTTGCCGTAGCTGACGACGGTCACCGTGCCGTGATGGCCGGGCTTGTCGTTGTCCTGGGTGCGCAGGCGTTCACGCCAGTAGTGCTTGCCGGTCTCGTTGGCCGTGTATTCGGGGCCGTCGACCTTGTTGGCGCCGGCGGGGACGGTCACGCACTGCGTGGTGTGCTCCAGCTTGTCGGAGGACACGCCGCCCGCGTTCTGCTGCCAGTATTCGAACTCGATGCAGTAGCCGGCGGGGATGTTGCCTTCGATGATCGCGGTGTCGTGGATCTTGTCGTCCACGTGCGCCTCGCTCTTGGTCTGGGTGGTGACCTTGACCACGTGGGACGTCTCCTCTGGGTTGCGCGCGCGATCCGTGTAGAACGGGGTCGGCTTGCCGGATTCGGTCTCGCCGATGCCGGCCAGGCCGGTGGCGAGATGCGCGGTGGTGGGCTTGCCGTCCGCGCCGGTCGCGGGCTTGGCGATCGTGCCGTCGTCAAGACGCTTCGGGCTGGTCAGCGAGTACACGAAGTACGGGGTGTCGCCGGCCTTCACGGTCTTGTATCCGAGCGGGCTTTCGATGGTGATCTGCCCGTCCTTGGCGGCCTTGGCGGCGTCGGCGGCGGTGATCACGTACGCGCCGGTCTGCGGCGTGTCCCAGGATGCGGCGAGCGTGTCCTTGGAGGCGTCCTGGCCGTCCTGGAGATACACCTTCCAGGAGATCATGGTGCCTTCGATGACGGGGCCGGGGATGGTCACCTTGTCCCTCAGCGTGTCGCCTTCGTTGATGGCGCTCACGGTGTTGGACTTGGAGGTGATGACACGGATGGTTTCGGACGCTTCACGCGGCTTGCCGTAGGCGACGAGCTTGCCTTCGTCGCCGGTGATGCGCACACGGAAGTAGAACACGCCGGTCTGGGTGAACTTGTAGGCGGGACTGTCGGCCTCCGTCTGGCCGTCCTCCAGTGCGACGCCCTGCTTGGCGAGCGTGGTGATGAGCGTGTCCTTCGACACGTCGCCGTCGGACTGCTTCCACACCTCCCACGAGGCTTTCAGACCCGCCTTGATGTCGGGGCGGATGTCGTCCTTGTAGTCGATGTGCGCGAACACGGTGTGATCGGACACGGGCGTGCCGACGGTCTGCTGCACGAACGTGGCGGTGTCGGCGCTGATGGCGCGCGTGGACTCGTTCGGCACGCGGTCGTTGCCGCGGTGGAACTCGTCGCCGTCGTCACCGGGCAGTTTCACCCATTCGACGAAGTAGTAGTCGTTCGCGTCGGGCACGGTCACGGCTGGACCGGTCACGTCCTGCGTGTCCGCGTCCTGCTTGTAGCCGTCAAGGTCGGAGAGCTTCATGGGCTTGGTTTCCGTGACCTTCTCGCCGGTCTTGTAGTCGTGCAGTTCGAACCCTACCGTGCTGTCGGCGGGCAGGTCGCCTTCCACGTGGGCCACGTCGGACAGTTCCCCGCCCTTCGCGCTCCACTTGAACGTGGTGGTGGTGATGCGGATCGCACGGAGGCTTTCGGCCTTGATGCGGCTGGCGGAACGCACCTGCTTGGCGCCGTCGGGGAACTCGCTGCCGTCCTTCTTCGAGAACACGGTCACCCAGTAGTATGCGCCGGGTTCGGTGATCTTCGTGGTCTGGCTGTCGAGCTCCTTGACGCCGGCCTTGAGGTCGGTGGGCTGGATGGTCGCGGTGAGCGTGTCCTTGGCCGCGTCCTCGCCCTTGTCCTGCTTGTACAGTTCGAAGCCGAGCTGGTAGCCGTCGGGCAGGGTGCCGTCGATGACCGCATGGTCGTTGACGTCGGCGCCATTGGTCACGTCCACGTAGTTCTCGCCGTTCACGGTGTGCACGCCGTTGGTGCCCTTGGTGTTGGTGGTGATCTCGATGACGGTGAACCGTTCGGATTCCACGCTTTCGCCTTCGTAGAGAAGCGCGTCCTGCTTGTAGCCGTCGCCCTGCTTCCACGTGTCGTCGACCGGGCCGGCCTCATCGGCTACGGTCGGGTCTCCGCCGAGGTTGTCGGGGGCCCACACCTTGAAGCGGAACTGGTAGTCGCCGACCTTGCCGGGGTTGTCCATGACCGCCTGGATGTCGGTGTCGGTCACGTCCTCGTTGAGGGTGGTCTTCTCGCCTTCGGCGACCTTGGTGTCGGTCTTGCCGTCCTTGACGGACCAGACCTCGACCTGGTAGCTGCTGCCTGCGGGCAGGGTGCCTTCCACATGGAGCATGTCCTTGACCTGCTTCATGTCGGTGGTGACCACCGGGTCGGCGGTGGACGTGACCTTGACGACCTGGAACGTTTCGGACGGGACGCGCTTGGGCGCCTCGTACACGAGACCGTCCGAGTCCTCGCCGGTCAGTTTCTTCAGGTTGGCGGCGTCCTGCGTGTTGGTGACGCGCAGACCGTAATAGTAGGGTCCGGCCTGCTGCGCGTCCAACGTGAACGTCTCGGACTTGAAGCGCTGCACGTCGTCCTTCGCGTCGTGATCGGGGTCGATGGACGGCAGGTCATGCGCCTTGCCGTCAGCGGCCTTCACGTCGGTGGACTCGTCGCCCTTGCCCTGACGCCAGATGCTGAACTGCGCCTGGGTGCCCTTGACGGTGTTGCCCTCGTAGCGTTGCGGCGTCTGACCGTCCTCACCCCAGTAGCCGAAGTACTTCTGGGTGAGCACGTCATAGGTCTTCACGGTCTTGGCCGCGTAGCCGGCGTCGTCGGCGCTGAGCCACTGCTTGGCCGCCTCGGTGCTGTACTCCTGAACGAACGTGCGTTCGCTCGCCTCGCCGTACTTGCCCGCGGCGATCGTGTTGCCCTTCGGGTCGATGAGCGTCGCGACCCAGTTGTACTGGCCCGCGGCCGGGTATTCCCCGTCCATCTCGGCCTTGAACGAGTAGCTTCCGGGACGCTGGCCGAGCTTCGTGGTGTCGACGGGGAAGCTCTTCGATTCGACGAGCTGGCCGGCCGTCGCGTCGTTCTGGCCCTGATGCTTGTACACGTCGACCCTCACGCTGCTGCCTGCGGGGATGTTGCCGCGATCCTTGCCGGATGCGACGTCGCTGACGGTGATGATGTCCCACATCTTCCCGCCGACGGCGCCCTGCTTCTGGCTTTCGGACGCTATCCGCCCGTTGCCGCGCACGGTCACGCTCTCGTTCTTCACACCGAACTGGTGGGTGGCGATGATGGTCCCGTCAGCCTCGTGGAGGGCTGCCTGCCAGTACACGGTGCCGAGCGTGTCGGCGCTCACGTCCTGGGAGGCGACTTCGATCTGCCGGCCGGATGCGAGGGTCTTGATCTGCTCGTCGGTCAGCGGTACCTTCTGGTCGAGGATCGTGCCGACGGTCGCGTCGGCCTTGCCGTCCACGGGCTTGTAGGCGGTGAACTGCACGTACGCTCCCTTGTCGAGCTTCTTGTTGCCGCTGATGCGGGCCACGTCGTGGAATTTCTCGCCTACGGCCACGTCGGCCGGGTTGGTTTCGGAATCCAACGCGATGACGGGGGTCGGGTTCTCGGTGACGACCGCGGTCTCGAACGCATCATCGTACGCGCTTGTGAACTTGGGTACGCGGGTGCCGTCCTTGCCGGCTTCGAACACGAACGTGTAGTAGCCGGTCTTGTCGGCGGTCAAGGAGAAGTGCTTGCCGTCCTTGGTGGGGGTGCCGTTGTCGCCGTTGCCGACGATGATGCGCACGCTGCCGTTGTCGCCCTGCTCCTTGAGGAGCGCGGCGAGATCGTACGTGTACGTGCCGATCAGCTTGTGGTTGGCGTCCTCCTTGGGCTCGGCCGCGCCGGCCGGCTTGTACGGCTTGTCGGCGTCGGGGCCCGTGGTCTTGTCGTCGCCGGCGCCGGCCCACCAGACGCGCACGGTGGCGTCCGTGGAATCAGCCGCGAGCTTCATGTCGGTGTCGCCGGTGAACGAGCCGAACCCCTTGGGCAGGCCGTTGACGGTGATCTGGTCGGCGAGGTCGCGGCCCTTGGCGGCGGACGCGCTGTTGACCTGGCTGAACACACGGCCTTTGCAGAGGTTCACGTTCGTTTCGTTCAGCTGGCCGAACTCGTCGACGTAATCGTTCTCGATGTAGGACAGGGGGTCGGTTCCGAGCGTCGCGTCGGTGATCTTGACGTGCTGCTTGTCCTTGGGCATGACCCACACCCATGTGCCGTACGCGCCGTCACCGGGGTTCTTGTACTCGTACCCGTTGGATGTCGCGGTGACGGTTTTCTTCTGCTTGGCTTCGGTGAACGTGGCGCTGGCGGTCGCCGAGTAGGGGCCGTACAGGCCGGTCAGGCGGCTGATGTACGCGCTCGGGGTTTCGCCGCTTTTGCGCGCGACCTGCTTGGGTTTGCCGGTCAGCCCGCTCCAGTAGTAGCCGTCGGCTTTGACGCTGACGCCCGTGATCCAGGTGCCGCCGCTGGTGATGGTGTCGGTGACCGGCTTGCTGGCGGCGAGGGTCTGCACGGTCTGGGTGGTGACGCTGGGCTGGAATTGGGTCGTCACGTTGAACTGGACAGTACCCGAAACAGTCGCAGGATCAGCAAGGGCAAACAAGTCCTGTCCAGGAGAAGAAGACTTCTTTGCAGACAGCCCCTGATAACTCACGCGGAAAATGGCTTTACCGCTCTTCTGAGCGGTCCAAGCGATATGTTCCTCTTTGCCAGAAGTTGTGCCGGAATAAGTATTCTTACCCGTCGCATCGAAGGTTGCGACCTTGTTGGTATTGGTGACAGTGTACTTGATGCCGGATACGTACTGGCCGTTGGAGTTCAAGATACCGGGATTGAAAGTTCCCTTGCGTTGTCCGGTCGTGTACTTGTACGACGCGGCGATGTTCGCCGGCATGTTCGCCGCAGCCTCATCCCACAGCCTCTTCGCATTCGCTGCGACACTGTTGATATCCGCACCCTCCAGGCCAACGGACTTCAGGATCCTGAAATGCGACTCGCCACGATCCAAATGCTCATGAATCGCATACGACACCGACGCCTGCGTGAAATCATCCCTGCTCGACTTATGCTGGTCGACCATGAACGCGGCGATACGGGACGTCGCATCAGTCGCCGTAGTCCACGTATGCGTCGTACTCGAATGCTTACCGGCCTCTATGCAGTAAATCGGATCACCGTTCGCCGCATACTCCTGCACACCCAACAGACTGTTATGAAGGCCATTAAACCAGCTGCCCTCATGGGCAGGATTCCACCAATAGCCCGGACGACCATCGGACGCCGCGTTCGCGACGCCCGCACCGGACACAAGCATCGCCGCGGCGACACCGCCAGCCAACACCGCGCGGCCGAGTTTACGCCACAGACCGCGCACCGGCCCGCCTGTTTTCGAAATTGCTCCCATTCTTTTCTCCTCGAAGATCAGGGATTGCTTATGACAGCCACAAGTTTAAGCGAAATGACGGTTAACACCAAAAAAAAGACGATTAAGAATGTTATAGGGCGTGAGGGAAGCTGAAAAATAGTCGTTCTGTCGATTTTCGAAACGCGGACGCTTGGCTTCCTCCCCCCCCCGGCTTCAGCCACGGGGAGGAAGTCAACCTGCTCGTCATCGCGGTAGTTGGATGGTGCTTCGATGCAGTACATCGCGCCTTGATTTTTTTCTAAATGTGAAATAGAATGTGAAGTATGGAAAAGAAAAGCGGCAAGGAGGCGTCCATGGAAGTATTGCCCTACTCCCCACTTGCATTGGTTCTCACGCAAATACGTTTCCCTGCGGAATTGACAAGACTGAATCAGAAAAATAACGAGCAACTCGATTCCGTCATGGATTCCCTCGGATATCCAATGAGCAAACCGCAACTTGACGCAACAGTGCAGAATGACCCCGGCGAAGGGACGGTGCAACTTGTGTTTAATGGCAGTATGCGCGTGTATGCCAACTTGGATGATTCTGTCAACGTCGCCATAAGTGGATCGTTCATCTCGCTGTATTGCATTCGGAAAAACGGGCGCATACCTTATGCAGGCCATGAACAGTTCTCGCGTAAGCTAGGAGAATTGGCGGATGCGGTATCAGATATGGTCGGCACTATCCCAGTATCGCGGATCGGATACCGTTATGTAGATCAGATGACTTTGGAAGAAGCGGAAAAGGTCGTGTCTGACATGTGCAAAGGATTCGGGATCCATCGGGACGAATCCGGGAAGGCCTTTATCAGATCGTCCGTATTGGATGGCGTTTTCGACTACGCTACTGACGAGGGTGTTTCTTCCTCATCAGGATTCATTAAAGAAGGTCTGCATGTCAGGTCAGGCATCCTGCCCGGAGGGTCTGTCGTCGACCCCGCTGTCCCAGCTCGAAATGAAAGCTCTTGGATAATCGATCTTGACTCGTTCAGTCAGGATAGTGGAGAATTGAACGGTGAATCTGTAAGGGGAAAGGCAGACGCCTTATCCCGTCGTGCTCACGAGTTCTTCTATAGGAGCGCCGTGAACAGCAACTTCGTTAATGAATATGGGACTCAATCATGATAGCGACAACGACTTCAACGGGCTCGGAAACTAGACCAGAACCCATGAACAGTGTTTCATGGGGGGACAATATTTCACGATCGGTTCGTTTCTGGAGTATTACAACTCCGAGCCTCTTCCCTCAGCAAAGCTCGACGGTTACCTTGTTCTTCAGTGATAAACCAGCCGTGGATGAAACATCTGAAGGAGCTCCGACCACGGATGCCGATCTCATTTGCTCCATTCATGATAGAGCAGGGTTGACTTGGGATCAGATTGCCCGTCTCATCGGAGTGTCCCGTAGAAGTGTCCATATGTGGGTCGCCGGCTCTCCGATGAGCGGAAGACACCGGGAAACGTTGGCGAAAGTGGATCGTCTCGTCACATCATATGGGAACCTGGAACCAAAGGCAGTTCGAACACGTTTGTTCACTATCGGAACGAGTGGATTGAGCGACTTTGACCGTTTCATCAGAGATCGGTATGACTCGCTTCCGAACATTAACGGCCCGATGCTGAGTGCCGCGGAAATGATTGCGTGAAAAGAGGAACGGGCTAATGCCAGAGGAGAAGATCGTGCAGCCTCTTTTCCAAGGAGATGTCCTCGACGTGAAATCTCTTCCGGTCTCATCTCCGGATAGCAGTGTTTCCCGACAGGATTGTCCGCATGGAGTGGTGGTCGTCAGCCAAACCTGCGATGCGGTGCGTGATTCGTTGATACAGGTCGCGAGAATAGTGAAGCTGCAAGGATCGGCATATTCCGAGTCGATTACAGGCAAAAGGCCTCGCTATATTCCCATCACAGTCAATGGCGAGAGTTTATTTGCTGATCTTGCATCTATCGCTACGGTTGACCGGGGTGAAATACCCGTTAGTCGTATCAGTAATGGCGTGCAGGAAGAAAAGGATCGCACTCTGTTTCGTTTCCTTATAGCACGTCGTTTTGGGCGCTTCCCTTTTCCAGATGCAGTCGTCCACTGGTGTAAACCATTGCGGGAGAAAATAGCTCCGAAAGCTCGCGGAAACGGAGCACAAGGACATATCCTCAGACAAATCACATGTATACGAATATTGGATCACAACGGATGGGATTCACCTTCCTATGATCTGGCTCTTTGTTTTCTGGTCAAGCCTGGAATACTGCCGACAACTACTAGCGGAATGACAAAAATTCCTTCCTCCTTTCTCCAGAAAGTGGGAGGAATGTCTCCCGATCAAATTGCTTCAGCAATCATCGAGAAAACGCTAGGAGATAACGCGAGTGTGCTCAACCTCCTATGGGATTCTCTCATCGCGTCATGGATTGATAAGTGCAACAGCCAGTACTTAGTTAATCCAGCAAAAGACGGGTCCATGACCATCCCAGTTTCGGGAATCGGGGAAATACTATCTGAAGACGAATACACATATGACAGGTACTTGGCCTCGGAACAATTAGACCTAGATTACCTGAGCCGGGACACGGTTTGACATCTCCTCTTGCGTTTTTTTGCGGTCGCTGCTGGTTTTTGTTTGTGTTTTGTTTGGTGTCGTGTTAGTACTGGTGGCGTCCACACAAGTAGAACGGTCGTCTCATATGTTGCTCGTGTCGTCGTGTCCGGGGCGTAAGCGCCGGCCGTGGTTGACGTGGGCGCGTGGGATGATTGGATGATTCGAGAGACCAGGAGAATTACGATGAGTGAGAACAGTGTCAAGAGCGAGAGCGTGAAGCGTCGTCCGCGTTGGCTGGTGCCGTTGGTTGCCGGAGCGTGCATAGTCGCCTTGGCCGGTGGCGTGACCGGTGGGGTGATCGCGTGGCGTGACGGCAATGCGCGGGCGTTGGCCGATGCGCAGTCCAAGTGTGAGGGTTCGCTGGCGAAGGTCGGCAAGGCGCGTGCCGCGTACTCGAAGACGGTCGAGGGCGCCGGCGACGTGAAGGCGGTGAAGGCGGAGCAGGTCGCGGACGTGAAGGTCGTGTCCGCCTTGGCGTCCGAGCTGGACGTCGAGGCGCCGAAGACGCTTGCCTGTGACGCGGCCGACGCGGACGGCTTGAACGTGACTGCGGGCAAGCTGGATGCGCAGGTGAAGTGGTATGCGACGCATGAGCAGAGCGTGAAGACCGCCTCCGAGAACGTGAGCAAGTCCAGGGACGAAAAGACCCTGGCCGACGCGCGCAAGGCGCTCTCGGACAAGGAGGGCGCGGCACGCAAGCTGCTCAAAGACTCCGACGGCAAGACCTCAGACAATGCGGCCCGCGCCCAGCTCACCCAGGCGATCAATGCCGCAGTCGAAGCCGGCAAGGGAACGGACACCAGGAAGATGAGCGAGGCCGGGTCGGAGCTGGACAAGGCCATGACGAGCGTGAACGACGCGATCAGCGCGAAGCAGAAGGCCGACGCCGCCAAGGCCGCGGCGAACGCGAACAAGTCGCAGTCCCCCTCGTCCGGCTCCGTCTATTCGGGCCGGAACGGTTCGAACAGCTCTGGTTCCAACCGCAACTGGGGCGGCAACTCAAACACCGGACGCAAGTCAGGCAACTCCAAGAAGAAGGCAACCGTCCCGGATTACACCGACAGCCGCGGCAACAAGGCTCACAGCGTGGGAGGAGACGGCTTCTGCTTTGACGATGAAGGCCATACTTGGAGTTGCAGCTGAGGTAGTTTCAAGTCGTGCATAATGGCTCATTCCTTTTGGGGTGGGTCTTTCTTGTTGTCGGGGTTGGCGCCAACCTTTTGTGTGGACTCTTTCGGTATATCACGTGAGATGTCGCGGCACCCCCCAATCACACTCCAACCAGACAACCCGAAATACGCCCGACGACCCCACGGGTCGGCATCCCCGAGAAGTCGAACCTCTCGTCCCGGCCGAGATCCTCCAGTCCGTGCTTCGTGCGCCGGTATTTGCTGATGTGGCAGTAGGGGTTGGCGGGGGCGTGGGTGAAGGTTATGAGCGTGAGGGCGCTGTCGTCGTTTTTGGGGCTGATTTCGATGTAGCGTCCGGCGATGCAGTTGCCGACCGTGACATGGATGATGGGGTTGGTTTCCCGGAGTTTCTGGGCGATGGTTTTGAGTGGTGGTCTGAGTGTGTTCATTGCGACTCCTTTTTTGTGTGGGCTATTTCAGTATATCACGTGAGGGGTCGGGGCGCAAGAAAACCCAACCAAAACCAAGCGCCGACACCCCCAACGCGAGTATCCTAAAACCAACCACCACCACACAGGAAAGAAGAAGAACCATGGGTATCACAAGCCTCTTCCCACAAAGCATCGAAGGCTGGATAGTCTTCCTCCTGCTCACCATCGGACCGACCATCTTCACCACCACCAGACTCCCGCGAGACGCCAACCGGAAACCCAACCCGCTGCCGGCACTGTTCATGCTCGCCGGCACCCTCGTCTTCTGCTGCACGTTCCTCGGCATCACCACATACATGGTCCGCAACCAGAACAAGTGGTACAGCCTCATTGTCGTCATCGCTGTCATCTTCATCGGCTTCACCGTCGCATGGAAGCTCATCCAGGCGGCGCTCGTCCTCACCGGCATCCTCAAGGCGCCGGACGACCGGCCACTCGGAGCCATACTGGAGGACGACGAGCCGGAAGAAGAGGATCCCGTACCCGTCCACACGCTCGAAGAAATCGCCCAAACCCACGACATCCCCCAAGTGCCACCGGAACAACCCAACTACCACGGGTACAAGCTCGTTCTCAACGACCTCGGCGGCCAGCCCTCCCCCGCATGGAGCAGATACCACGAGCTCGGCCTCGGCAACGCGAGACGCGAATACCGGCTGTACGGCAATCCCGGCATCGGCCTGGAAACATCCAACTTCGACAGCGGGTCGATACAGTCCGGGCAGCGCGGAGAACAACTGCTCGCCAAGGCCGTGGCGAACTCCCCCGACCTGAACGTGGTGAGCTTCTGGAGCCTGTATGGGATGGACGGGCATAGCGGCAAGACGAACGCGGACATCGACTGCGTGCTCATCGGCATCGGACAGAACGGCATCGTACGCCGCTGGTTCGTGGACGCGAAGAACTACAAGGGCGGCGCGGACACGCGGTACGTCAACACGGAGCCGGGCGTGATCGCCCGCGTCAGCGTGGGCCAGCATGCGTTCATCGCCGGCGTGAACGGCCACCCGGATCTGCGCGTGTCAAGGAACATGGCGCACCAGAGAACCCTGTGGTCGGATTCCCTGCCCGGCATGCAGGACGAGTGGGTGGTGTGCATGACCGGCGGCCAGCATGGCACGCCCGACGTGACCGGTCTCATGTGGCCGGGCGGCATCCGCGTGGTGACGGTCGAGCAGCTGCTTGACGAGATCCGCTCCTACCGGCTCGCATACCCGGCCAACATTCCCGTGCAGCATCTCGAACGGTTGAAGAGGATGCTCAAACCATCCGGGAAACGTTAGGCTGGTTGTCGTGCGCGTACGCCCACTGGTATCCAGCGTATGTCCGGTTCTGGCTGATGGCCGCGTAGATCGCGGCGGCGCTGGCCTTCGGCCGTTGCCGGTCGTCTCTCAGCCATTCCGCGGCTTTGGCGGCGGACGGGAACGTGTGGGTTTCGTCTCCATGCCGGCAGGTGATGCGTCGGGCTTGGCGGCCGCGTTTCCCGCCGGCGGGTTTCATGGGCTTGTCTTCCGTGTCGTCAGGCTCGCCTTCGATGGTGATCTTGGTGGTGTATTCCAATCGGCTCAGTGCCTCAATGGCCGCCTGCCCGTTGTGCGCGAGCGGTCGTGGCCCTCCCGACCGCAGCCGGTCTTCGGCGTCTTCGAGGATGATGCGGGCCATCGTGCCGGACGGTTCGGATGTTTCGGATTCGATGGCGTACAGCCGGTAGCGGATGGAATCAAGCATGACCCCCATGGTAGGCCCGAATGGCCCGGATGGGCCTACCATGGGGCTTCCGTCATCAAACCGGCTGTTCCGGCGTCATCGGATTCGACGATCAGAACACGAAGAACGGTTCGCCGATTTGTTCCATATAGCTTCTGGCGTTCCTTAACGGCATGAACATGGTTTTCGCGTTGGGTAGCCGCAGGAACCCATGGTCTTCATACCATTTGCCCAACGTGTCGTTCAGAGGGTCGAGCATGACCAGTCTGCCTCCGGCCATCACGCTCAGATCGCATGCCATATGGACCGCATGGCACAGCAAGGCCGCGCCGACACTCCCGTTTCCCTTTTTTCCTCTGAGGTCCTTGCGGACGGCGAGCTCGCCTATCAGCCATGAGGGATGCGCCATGGTGGGTTTGCCCGCCTGACGGCTTTTCGGCAGGCCGATGCCTCGGATTGCGGACGGCGAAATCGTGTAGAATCCGGCGATGTCCTCGCCTTTCATGGCGACATGCACGGCGCACATGCCTATCTTCGAATAGGTCAGGCTCTTGTCCAGCCAGAAATGATCCAATTCTGGGTTGCCGCTGGCGAATCCCTCGATGGCGTCCTGGGTCAGATTCGTCTGGGGGATGATGCGATCCCATGCCACGCGCATGCTGCCGGGACGCATCAGAGCTGGGAGGTCAGCCACTCGAAGTCCTTCTCGTTAATGTCCACGACCGGGCGGACCGTGAAATGAGGCACATGATGGTTGCGGCGCGTCGTTTCGTCCGAGTTCATCAACCGCGAATAGTAGTCGTGCATGCTCTTGTCACTAATCGTCGCCGCCTTGAGCCCGTTGTTCCCGTTGTAGGCGTCCTTCCAGGGGTCCTCGGCGTGGGTGAGATCCCGAAGATCGTCCCCACCCATTCTCCCGTATGACGAGAGCACCCCATCAAGCAGGGGCATGTAATCGGCCGGCACCTTGTCACGGTCGCCGTGGATGTCGTCGGCGATGACGCTGTACTGGTGCGCGTGCCGCTTGTACACGTCGTACACGACCGGACCGTCGCCCCAGGCGGCGATCGGCTCGCCAAACACCGGGGCGTTGCCCCATACCAGACTCCACGCCTTGCAGTAATAGAGAAGCTTCTGCAATTGGAAGGCCGTCAGACGTCCTTTCTCCTGAAGGATGTAGTCCGCCACATCCAACGCTCCGCACATCATCGGCCTCCTTTCGCCTACATCGCAACACGGTAAACCCGATTATCTAACATTATAGTGCGGACACGGCTCTTCGCGGCGTGGGGCCGCCGCGTGCCGTCCGCGTTGAACTGGGCGAGCTGCCCGATCGCATTGCCCGTGTTCTGCAAAGCGCAGTTCAACAGGCAGATCCACTCCCGCCGGGTTGATTCCACGTAGGCCGCCGTATCCGCGTACGAGTCGAACCAGGGGTTGATGCTCCCGGGGTTGTCGATGGTGTCGGAACCGTCATCGCAGGATGGTCTGTCGTCCTGCCAGTACGCCTCGACCCACCACAGGGGCACGTGTCTCGCGCCCCGCCGCAGGGGGCTGACGCGCGCATCCGTCGCATCGAGCCACACCGTCGTACAACAGACCAACAGGTCGCAGTCCAGATAGTCGTCCCCGCCGTCCAAATGGATTTGAGCGATCTTGTTCCGAGGCGTGTGCTTTCGTTCCGACGGTTCGACGTCAAGGAACCAGCGCCACACGTTCTCGAATCTGTTCACATTGGATGCCGTCATGATATCCCCTCGCTTTCCTGTTGTGATGACCATGCGTCCGCAGCCGGAGGCGGGACGGTCAGCGGGACTCCGGTCCGATCGCGCCGTCGCGCATCAGACGGAAGAACCCGACCCACCGGCCGTCCGCCGGCTCGACGCGGTTCGACACAGGCCGGACATCCCCAAGCGGCTCGTCGAGCGGTATCAGGTTCTCCCACAACAAATCGCGCGCCGTGTTCAGGTTCCAATGGTTCGCATACAGGCATGGCAGTTCCTGCGCATACCGTTCCCACCGTTTCGGGATATCCGGGTCGTCGGATCGCATGTCATGCCGGAACGCGCTGAACAGCATGATCCCCCGGTCGAGCGGCTGGAAGCGCAACGTGTGGGAGTCATAATACTGCGGGTTCCGGCGGACTTGGATGGCGATGCGCTTCCACGCGACCGGAGCCTCGCCGTCTCGGATGATTCGGTCGGCCAGCTCGGCCTGCACGGCGGGCGACATGACATGCCAGTTGTCGCGCGCCGTATCGAACACCGAGTCGTCCGCATAGGTTCCGCGCCCCATCGCGTATGCGACGGCGGCGGGCAGCAGATGATCGATGTCGGCTTGCTCACCATGCGCAGCATGTCTCCATGTGAATCCGCCCCGCTTCGTCGACGATGGTGCGGAACTCGTCGACACGCCACCGGAACGCGGCGGAATCGACCCTGAAGGACTCCACCTCCCCGTCGCGCAGTTTCCTGAAGCATGTGTCGGCTTTCGTGCGGTCGGGGAACGTTTCGGGCCATGGCTGCCATGTTCCTGGGTTTTCGCTGAGATTGCGGGCTGTGTTCTCGTAGGTTTCCTGATTGAGCATGATGGGTCTTCTTCGCGTATTCGAATTTCGTGCAGACTTTTACAGTGTATCACGAGGTTGTGTTCTAGGTGGCTGGTTCGAGTTGGCTGAGTATCCTCAGCCCCTCGTCTCGCAGATTGCGGGCCGCGTTGACGTCCCGGTCGTGGAGCACGCCGTATTGAGGGCACGTCCATTCGCGCACGCCGAGGTTCCTGACATCCCGGTTCCGGTATCCGCAGTCGTGACAGAGCTGGCTAGACGGGCTGCGCGTCATGCGCATTCCGCCGACTGCGAGCATGTTCGGAGGCTGATGTCCGATTGGATGGATGGCATGTTTATTGGTGTTGAGGCTGATCGTGTCGCTTCTCGTTTGGCTGGGTTGTTGGATTCCGGGTTGTCTGGTGAGGATGCTGTGCCTCGGGTTTTGTTGGGTTGACACACCAATTCGCTAATGTATCGCAGAAGGTATAATATAGGTATATTAGCGAAAGGAAGCCACCATGAAAACCCTCGACGAAATGATCAAGGAATACCAGATCGAACTGTACAAAGCCTGCGACGGCCGTATAGGACTCCAAGCATGGAAATACAAAGGCAAGCCAGGTGCCGAGGAAGAGATTCGCGCCGACAAGGACGCCTTGGTAGCCGAACTCGTACGTCGAGAACGGGAGCGGAAAACAAACGAGGGACGCAAACACCGCGAACGTATCCTCAATCTGCAGAAGGAATACCCGGCCAACCTGCCCGACCTCAACGTGGGTGACCTGGTCGCGTGGTATGACCGGCGAATGCCGTTCAGCTATGGAATCAAGCGCGCCGACTCCATCTGCACAGGCGAGGCATTCGACTGGGATTTGGAATGCGCGATTATCCTGAGCTTGGACCACGGGGAATCGCTGGCCGAAGAACTAGGCGTGGAACGCTGGCAGCTTGACGCATTCCAGGCTGGCGAACCACTGGGACTGGGACATGATGACTACGAGCTGCAAATGCACAAGGTCATTCGCGACTGGATCAAAGCGCACAAGGAACGTCGAATTTCCGCAAGCCACCCCACCACCACCTACTATCACATCGAACGCGACGAGGCGATTGCACTGGCAGGCAAGGTGCGTGAGGTCGTCGCAATGAAAGCCCAAAGCATTCTCGACAACGACATCAAACGCCATATCGATGTCATCAGCCGATACAACCGCCAAAACGAGAAACCACTGACCGAAACCGATGCCCGCAAGCTCTGGAAACGCGACAACGATCTGTACAACGAGGGTGGCTCCGGATACGTATACGACTATGTGAGCCGCGAACGGGCCGAGAAATGTGCGGCCTGGCTGCAGGAGCATGATGTGGCCGATATTCCGGCAATCAAGGATTGAAAGGCAGAGGAAAGATGAGCCAATACATCACAGTCAACGAATACGCCGCCCTCCACCACAAGCAACCCGTCAGCGTGAGAAAACTCGCTCAACGAGGCTCACTGAAAAGCGCCAAGAAAATCGGCGGCGTCTGGCTGATCGACAAGGACGAACAATATCCCGACCATCGGCGCAGCGGAAGCGTCAAATCGTTCGAAATGGTTCGCGGCATGTACCTCGTGGATGAAATCGCCTACGTTGAGGGACTGCCATCCACCTATGTGCGGATAGGCGACCAATGGTGCAAGAAGGACGTGTTCAGGCGCCAGTTGGACAAGACCAACCCGGAACCGACCCCGGTACCGTACGACCCGTTCACGGGGAAGAACTCGGAACGCAAGATGCGTGCCGGCTGGTTCGAGGCAACCCAGAATTTCGGATGTCTGCCGCGTGACACGGATTTCGTGCGCAAGGAGCTTAAGCGTGCGGCGACCCCGGACGAGCTTGCCGCTGTCGCGGCGAAGTTCGATGCAGTCAAGAAAAGCGAGCGTACGAACGTGCTCGGCAAATTCTATGGCCCCGAATACGAGTACACGGTTCGTGAAGCGGTGCTTGAGTTGCCTGATGGGGTTAACGCGATGTCCGTCGAGTACGAGCTTCGTCGGATGGGTATTGAGGCGGACAATTGCGGTCCCGGGGTTGTTGCCGTGCGTATTGGATGAGGTGTGTCGGTTTTTTGTGCATCCGATAATCGTATTACGAAAATATGTACGATATAGCCATGGGAACAGCAGAAAAACTAGAAGCCACAGACATTCGACCTGGAAGACCTCGACTCGGAGGGTACGACGAAGCCACCGCCATCATCAACTTCAACGCGACGCGGCGGTAGAAGTCGTCGTACGCGCGGTCGAGATACTGGAGCACGGCCTGCAGGCTCGTCAGGCGCAACAGCATGGTCGTCCGGTGATTCTGCGGGATACTGTGGCGAACGAGACGCAGTGGGGCAGGAGACTGGTGGGGCAACCGGGCGTGTATGTCGCATCCACGGTCGATGAGGTGAGGCGAATCCTCGACGACATCCTCAATATGGGAAGCCTTATCGATGATGCCATACGTCTCGACGCGGAGGAACCCATAGCATGAGCGACCGCCATGATTCCAGACTTGACCTTCTGCTTGCCATGCAGTTATGGCAGGAACCACAACTACCTCATTCCGAATAATCCTTCACCACGTTGAACATCGGTTCCGTGCCGGGCGTGTAAAGAAGCATGCTGCTGTCGCCAATCGGCAGTCCGTTCGGCAGGGTGCTCATCGTATCACAGAACCACAGTCCGTCCACGTTCGTCACAGTCGTGACGGGCGTGTGGCCGACCACCTGGATCAGTCCGGCGGGATGGTCGGCGATGAGCTCGCTCTTGTCGGCCCATAACGGGCTTGGCGCCGAGTCTTCTCCTCGCGCGGCTCCAGCCTGACAATATGCGGACGCGAGTTTCGATGGTTCGCCCGGAAACATCAGACTGATGCTGATAGGCGTATTGGGTTGGCCGTACGGCCAACCGTTGAGCCATGAGCCGGTGAACCCGGCATGCGACGCGAGCACGTGGCCGTCATGCCAGACCGTGCTCAACTCATGCAGTCGGCCGCTGAGAATGGCGAATACCTTTCGTTGTGCTTTCGCATGGAAGCCCGGTGTCCCATAGTCGCGGACGCGCGCGTATTCCGGCGTGTCCGCTTCCAGAAGGTACGGCACGTCGTGGTTGCCGATCAGCACGGTCACCCGCCGTTCGTGTCGTTCTTCCTCCATCCAGTCGCAGAAGGTTTCCGCCCAATCTATGAGGCTGCGTCCGGTCGCCTTCCAATCGTCCATCAGATCGCCGAGCATGATGATATGGTCGGCTTGCACGCGGTCGGCTGTCCTGCTGATGCGCGGCAATAGTTGCGGTTTCGCATGCAGGTCGCCAACGAACAGGATACGGGTCAAGCGTCGTCTCCTCTCATTGGCCGTCGCTCCGATTTCTTGTACGATCGTATATCATTGGCGCGGGTTTTCGCCGAATACAGTTCGTCATGGGTGCTTGTCCTGGTCAGAACAAGCACGAGGTCATTGTCGTCAATGAAATATACGAGCAGCCAGTCGCCCTCGACATGAAGCTCCCTATAGCCGTTCCAGTTGCCGGTCAGGGCATGATCGCGGTATTTCGTATCCAGCAGGGCGCGGTCGTTGTCCATGATGGCCCGGATGGGTTTGATCAGGAGCCTGAGATCGACATGCTTCTTCTTGAGCGCCTTCACATCCTTGTCAAACATGCCGATGTTGACATCCTCCCCGTCCTGAAGGGCGGGGATTCGACTTCCGGTGAATCACTCACCGTGTCGGGTTGACGCAGGTGTTACGGGTGCGGCTGGCTCGTATGCGCGAGCCAGCCGTCTTATGCCGTGTGCCTGCGTGTCAGCGGTGTCCCCGCCCCTGAACGCTTTGGCGAGAATGTTTCTCGCCGCGTTCGTGTCAGCGTTGTCGGTGTGGCCGCACTTGGTACATGCGAAGACCGCTTGGCTCTCACGGTTCTCCGCAGCGGTGTGACCACACCGGTTGCATTGCTGTGACGTGTACGCCGGATTCACCTCGACGTAGAGGTTTCCGGCAAGACTTGTTTTGTATGCGAGCTTTTCCGCAAGGCTGCTCAAGGCCATGCCGCGCATGCTCCGGTTCAGGCCGCGCTTGCGCGACTGGCCGTTGGGAAGGTAATGGCCGTGCTCGGCCGGGTCTTTTTTCGGCTTGGCTTTGCGGGTCATGCTCGCGACCTTCAACGCTTCGACCGCAATCACATCATAATCGCGCACCAGCTGGGTCGTGACCTTGTGCTGCCAGTCGTCGATGATGCGATGCGCCTTATCGTACAGCGCGTGGATACGCTCACGTTCCGCAACGTACCGTTTCGACGGCTGCATCACGTACTCCTTTGCGCTCTTGCCGCTCTCCCTGATACGGCGAGCCTGCGCCTTCTGACGACGCCTGATTTCACGGTCAATACGTTCAAGCCTGCCTTTCGGCAAGTTGATGAACTCCCCATCCGACAGGGCGAGCGTGTGCGTGACGCCACGGTCGATACCGGTCATCGCACCGGTCACCGTGCGTTCGACGGGAAGCGGCGCGTTGATGAACGTCAGCGTCTTCCCAGCCCAGTCCACGCCCACGCTCGTGTATTCGCGAATCGGCTCGCTCAGCTTGACTCGAATGCGAATCTGGAAGCGTGCGCCATGCTCGCGATGCTCCTTCGGGTTCATGCCCGTGATAATGACCTCACCATGAGTCCTGTTGAACACGGTCAGATTCGCGTTGCGACCGCCGTTGTGCCAGCAGGTGAACATCATGCCGTGCGACTTCCTCTTGAAACGGGGCATCGCACCCGCCTTGCGATGATGCTTGAGGTTCGTCTTGCGGCGTTTCACAGCGCCCCACCATTCGGTGTTCTCGATGCGGCCGGGAGCCTGCAACACCAGCTGGGGGATTGCCGCAAGCCACGAATACTCGATTCGAGCCTGCGCATCCGTGCAGTCATCGACCCGGTCGCCCAAAGGCACCAGCGTCTCACCGTCCTTCGCATACTTCATGCGACGCGAACGGTACTGGTTGAACCGGCCACGCCAGCCATCACACAGCCAACGCATCACACGGTCAGGGTCGGACGAATACTCCGAAACGGTCGAACCGTCAGCAAGCCTCATCTCACCCAAATACGGCGACGCGCCAGTCACCATGACCTTGAGGATACGAACCTGCTGACTCATAACGACCATTATACCAGCATTACACGCATAGTGGTAATGAAGATCACCTACGGTTCGCTTCCCCACCGTCCTGAAGGCCGGCGCCCCCGCGAACCAACAGGGTGGCTATATGCCGGAGTCTAGAGCGCATCGGAATAATCTTCCAACTGGGACGGGTCGTCGAACGAGTGGGTGTATTCCTTGTTTGTGACTTGCTGTCTGGCGAGCTGGTCCCGGAGCTGCTTGTTCTCTTCCTCCATTTCGTTGAGGCGCTGATAGTCATGCAGGTTGAGAATGAAATACATGGGTTCGTTGTTTTTCAGTACGGTGACGGGTCGCCCGTTTGCGACCTTGGTGAATTGGGCGCTGGCGGTGCCTCGTCCGAATTGGCTGATTGGTACCAGTGTATCCACAGGAACAGTAAGATTTGACATTATATTCTCCATTTGATTTACATGTGTATATACATGCTCAATCATATCAGGACATGCGCCATCAATCGTCCCGCCGGTCGCGGAGGGCGCGGGCCAACGCCAGCGTCTCGTCTTGTGTGGTCACTGTTCCACCGGCTTCCAGTCGATATACGGTTCGCCGGCGGAACGTGAGGACGCGGCGCGCATGGCGGAGTTCCGCGTGGTGTCTTTCGTCATATAAACGAACTAATGTAATTTTGGACTTAAGAAAATTACATTAGTTCGCCAGTGGCCATACCCAGCTTCAGAACCGCCATATATCAAGCATTTCAAGACTAATGAAATTTCTGAGGTAACAAAAATTTACGCTAGTCTAGCGGCTTCCAAGACCATGGCCGTGTTCGCGGCTCATGAGCGTCAGGGATGCGCCGTCGCCAAGACTGGCTTCCAGCAGGCTCATATATCTGACGTCTTCGCCGTCCCGGATCACGCACTCCTCGCGCCCGTCGTCCATCATGCCGACCATGAGGAGGGGCAGTCCCGTCCCATCGGGGCGATAATGCTCGTCGTCGCGTATGATCTCGAACGGGCGTGATGCGCCTTCGCCGCCGGCCGGGTTCTCCCACGTGATCCAACCCTTGTCGCCGACGCGCGGCGAATCCGGGCCGTACCACCCTTCGTCATGGCGGTCATCGTACTGGAACCGGTCGAGTAGTTGGTGTTCCAGTTGTTCGTCAAGTGCTTTCATTTTTTTATTCCTTCCGTTGGGATGGTTTCACCGGTGTGGCTCCATGTATTCGAGCCCGTGATAGTGGGATTCGTGTGCGTACCGTTCGTTGATCGGGGTGTTGAGGATACGGTCCACGTCCAAGGTCACGTTCTCCCGTTCCGTCAGGTCGAGGTATTCGCGCAGCCGGTCGCCCGCATTGAAGCTGTCCGCGCACCATGCGGGATCGGATGTCGCCTCACGGACTTGGCGGACTCCGGCCGGATCGTCCAGCAGGTCGGGATTCCAGCCCGTATGCTCGCAGATTACGTCGATCAGCGGGTCCGTTTTGCTGATGGTTCTTGTTTTGCCTGGTGTGGTGATGGTGGTGTTTTTCATGGCGCCCTCTTTTTTGTGTAGACATTTACAGTATATCACGCCAGTGTGGGTGAGGGCAAACACCAAATACAACCACACGAAAAACGTCCCCACCGAGAACATTCGACGGGGACGCCCGCTAATTCCCAATCGCTTAACCCACGGCCAAGGAACGTCCCCGCGGGCCTTCGCCCGTCGAGCCGGAAAGCCCGGCGAACGCCTCCCGCGCCTCCTCCCGGCTCGGATGCGATCCATTGTCCCGCCGCCCGCACGACCGGCACGCGCACCTCCACCAGTCCTTCCGGCGCGTGACCGGGCTGACGGCCTCCCGGTATTCGAGCGTCCCGCCGCAGTGAGGGCATATCAGCGTCGTGTCGTACATGTCGCCCGCGTCCGGGTTGCCCAGCCGGTCGAGGGTCAGCTGGAGGGCGAGCGTGTCCACCAGCTTCGGGTCGAAGCCAAGCCGCTTGACCTGTCCGGCGGGATAATGCCGCAGGAGTCGGGCGGCCTCGTCCTCCACGGCCCGCCCGGTCGTCGTGTACCGGGTGCCGTCATGCAGGTCCGTGTAGGCGCCGGGGTGGGTGAAGTCGCCGTTGACGAACCGGGTGACGGCCTCCCGTTCGCTGTCCGCGGGGAAGATGTTGCGGGCCACGCACCGACGGTTGGAGCATTCGCAGAAGTACGGGTGCGCCCATATGCTCACGGGGATGCGGTCGCCGGTGTCCGGGTTCTTTCTCCAGCCTATGCGAACGAGCGTATCGAAGTCGAACGGATGTGCGTAACCGGTGTTGCAGATCGGGCATGGGGCCTGTTCTCGCCTCACCCGCCGTTCGGCTGCGGCGAGGGTCCGTTCGGCCGAGTCGATGGCCTCCTGTTCGGCTTTCGCCTGTCGGATGGGCTTGGCGATTTCGGTGATGATGGTGTCGGAGAGACCTGTTTTTTCAGCGATTCTGCGTATGGTCGAGTCGTTGATGCGGCGGGAGCCGCGCAGCATTTCGGCCGCGCGGCTCGCCCGTGACTCACTCGTCTTCCGGCTCATCGTCGGCCTGGTCTTCGTCGTGGTCGCCGGTGTCGGGCGTCCATCCGAGGAGTGCGAGGATGCTCTTCAGATGGTTGAACGCATGTTCGAGGTCGGTCTTGGTGTGGGTCAGGAGGGTGCCGGTCTTGCCGGGGTCCTCGTGCTTGAGCATGTATTCGATCATCTGGATGCTGTTGGCGGTGGCGTCGTGCAGCAGGCCGATCTCCCCGCGGTAGTCGTCGCCGGGCGTGGCCTTGCCGTCGTCGGCGTAGGCGAATCCGCGGGGCGCTTCGGGCAGCCGGGGTTCGAGTTCGGCGTGGTGGGTTTCGGCCCATGCCGTCCACGTGGCTTCGGCTTCCTGGATGCTCATGCCGTGGGGGCGGTGGTTGATGAACGTGTCGTGGATGAGGTTGGTGTTGTTGTCGGCCATGATGGTTCTCCTTGTTGGTTGATGGCTTATATGGGTTTGTAAACGATTCTTTGGGGTCTTAGACGCTGTTTCAGGTCAAAGACGAGGAATTATGGGTGTTTTGTTTTTCAGGCGTTTCTGAGGGCGTTTTCGGGGTTTTCGTGCCGGAAGGGGCATCACACGCCGCCACGCGGACCAGACCGGGGCCGGAACCGGCCGGAGCCAGATCCCCAACCCGCACCGGCATCACGGAGCCACGCCCCAGACGCCCCAGCGCCACCGTCGCCCCACGGGCACGAGACGAAGACCCGCCCAACGACGGACGACGCGCCGCCGCCAACGCCAGCCGATACGAATCCTCGACCGCACGCCCCGCCGACACGGAACGCACCAGCGCACGCCGGAACATCCACGCGCCGTCCCCGTCCAACCCCTCGCGCACGGCCATCTCGTCCAGCTCGCGCTCCGACGGCAGCATGCTCCGACGACGGGCGCGGACCAGACGGTTCACATCACCCACACCCATCCACGAGCCGCCGTCATGCGACGAGTAGTATTCGCCGACGGCCGCGTTCGCCTCCCCGAACGTCATCGACGCCATCAGCTCCTCGCGGAAGACGGCGACCTGCTCGTCCGTGATCGGCGCGTTGCCGTGATGCGCGTTGATCCGCCGCAGGATCTTCGCGGCCTCCATGAGGGTGACGGTCATCGGTTGCTCCTTTCGCCGCTGCTCGACGTCAGGCCGAGCATGCGGTCGAGTTCGCCCATGCGCTTCTGGAGCTGCTGATTCGCCAGATCGTTGAGCTGGGATTTCGACAATGCCGGCTGCCGCCCGCCTGTGGTCCGGTTCGTGTAATCGCTGGTGAGCCAGTTGGAGAACGCCGCGTTGAAGTCCCGGTACTTCCTGCCGTGTGCCCTGCAGTAGTTCACGAAACGTTCCGCCTCGATCGCGCAGTCGAGGCCGCGCTCCAAAGCGGTCTTCAGATGCCTGTCGGTCGGCTTCCAGTCGTCGGGGATCTCCCTCAACGGCTTCGACCGTCGAGAGCGCCGGGGGGCTTCTCTTTCGCCGGAATCTTTCTCTTCGGGAACAAGCTCAGCCTCGACAAGCTCGACATCGGGATGGGCGCCGTTTGCAGTCGTTGCGATATCGCTTGACGATTTTCCGAAAGCATCGAGTTCATGGGGTGATGATGGGCTGCTCGACGCTTCGTTGGCGTTGTCTTCTTTGGATAACCCGATAGGGTTATCTTTCTTATATCTACTCTTCTCTACTCTTCTCTGCATTGCACTTTGCATCGATGGTGCATTGCAAGGTGCATTGCAAGGTGCATTGTTTTCTGATGCACCTTGCATAGAGGTATCTGCATATTCGTTGGAATCATTGGTGTTAGCACCTTCGCTAGATGATGCACCTTGCATTGCACCTTGCTGACCACTTTGCATTGCACCTTGCAATGCACCTTCCGAGCAAGGTGCATTTTGACGCCCCCAGCGGGAATGGGCTGCCGCCGTCCTTTTTGCACGTCGATTCTCACGCTGATCGTGGCTGAGCTGATGTTCCAGGTAGTCATGCACGAGATATTCTCCGGTGGTCGTCTTCTCCCACAACCCGCACCTGACCAGCACTTCGACATCGCTCTTTTCGGCGAGCAGAACGCGCCTGGCTTGAGCTGACGTGATACGCCCATCAGTGTCGTTGCGGAATGCGAAGAGGATTGATTTAATCCACAGCCAGCATGCGGCAGGCGATATGTCTTCGGATTCGATGAGCTTGTCGTTGTCGAGCACCGATGTGTCGAGCTTGATCCAGCTTGCGCTGCCGTCCGTCTTTGGTTCCGGCTGATTCATGTTAGCGGTCATAATATGTCCCTCGTTGTGCCCGCTGTGTCAGTTTCGGCCGTGTTCGGACGGCTGGTTTTCGCCTGTATCGGCCGGTGTCAGCAAGGCCAATGCTGTTGACGGCATTTTCAGCGAGAACTCTTCTCCGGTGAGTTCGAGGATGCTGTATCCCATGGCTTTGGCGAATTTCTCGATGTCTGATGGCTTCCATTCCCTTTTTGCGTCATATCGCTGCGTCACGTATGACTGGGATTTTTGGATGGTTTCGGCCACTTGGTAGGTGGAGAGTCCGTTGAGTTGTGCGATGGCTCGGATCCGTCCGTTGATGGTGTCGTTCCAGGTAGGTGTCTTCATCGTTGCTTCTTTGGTCTGGCGTATGGCTCTAATTAGAGCCGGTACTTATATTGCATGTAAATAGATTCAATGTCAAATATTTTGGCGCGTCATTGACTACAATTAGATTCAATCGCAGTCGTTAAGAGAGGGTGGATATCATGACCGGGAATCGAACCAAGATAGAGGTCAGCGACTTCGGCAGGCGCATCAACCGGTATATCCGCGCCCAGAACGAGACCAGGGACATCTCAGGCCGTACCCTGGCGAAACTCATAGGCCGAAGCAACAAATACGTGCAGGACCGTATCTCCTATGACAAGGAGTGGGCCCCCTCGGACCTGGAACGCATCTGCCGTGAATGGGGAATCTCGCGCACTGATTTCTTCAAGGCCGTCGAATCGGTAGACCTTGACTCAGAAGATTGACTCCACACCCGCGCAGGGTCGTGCATGACCTGCAATCACCCGACGTTCATGCCGGTCACTGGTTCCGACAATCCTGGCATCTCTCAATCATCCCTTCGCCCTCCCCAGCGCACTCGAATCCTGACTCTCCGCCGGATGCTCGCCTAATAGTTTTTGGGTGAAGGTGATTCTTCCTTTGCCTGTGACCTTGGTGGTGCGTGTGATGAGTGCCGTGCCGTCGGGCTTGTTGACGGTGCGGGTCTTGACTTCGAACAGTCCCTGCTCCAACGCGCGTTGTGTCGGCTCGTTCCATGATTCGCCTTTCCGTCCGATCAGATACCCGTGTTCGCGCATCCACCTGAACAGGCGGTTCTGTCCGATCTGCACGCCGTTCTGTCGAAGGTCGCGGGCCAGTTCGCCGATCAGGATGCTGCTCTTCGCTGTTTCCACCGAGTCGGCGAACAGGACTTTCGGCGCCTGTTCACGGATGGTCCGCTCGGCTCGCGCACGCTGCTCGCGCTCCTTTTTCAAACGGGTGAGCACACCGATCATGAAGTCGGGGTCATCGAGGGCTTTCTGCAGTACCGTTCCGGTGGCGTACGCGCCGTGCTTGCGGATGCTGGGAAGCACCTCGTGCGCGACCCATCGTTGGAACTCCTTGGCTTCCGGCTTGCGGGAGCGCATGACCAGCTTGTACAGGCCGGGTTCGCTGGTGATGAGAGCCTGTTGTTTCCGGCCGATTGAGTCGATGACTTCAGTAGTACTGAACTCATCCTCGTCGAGGTTCTTCACCGTCTCCGTGGGGTTGCCTATGCCGAGGATGTTCATGACGTCTTTGAGGACGAACCAGGGTTCGCCGTTTTGGTCGGTGAGGGTTCGGAGCTGGTCTTCTTTGAATGTGAACAGTTGGATTTTGTCGTTCATGTCCTGTCCTGTCCGGCGTTTATTCGCCTTGGTTGTTCTTGATGGATTCCGAGATGGTTTCGATTTCGTGGAGCGCTTCGGCCTTGGCGAGCAGGACGCTGGGTTTCACTCCGATTGCGTCCGCCATGCCGGCGAACTCGCTGAGCGGGAGGTCTTCCGCGCGGATTCGTTTTCGGATTGTCTGGCGGGTCTTGCCGACTCTTAGGCCGAGTTCGGTGTTGGTGCGTTTGCGTTGGTGTTTTTCCTGGTCGAGCTCCTTCACTGCGATGGAGGCGACCTGTTTGCCGTAACTATTTGTTTCCACAAGAATGCATTGTGGCACTATTTGATTCCTTTTGCAAATAGGGATACACCCGGCGTGTCACCACTTATTGCCGTAATATGAGAACATGCCACGCACAGCAAAACCATGGAAGCCACTGGATATCGAAGTCGCACGGTACTTCGCCGCCAAAAGACTGAGCGCCGTCCCGCGCCCCTCATACAGGGAGCTCGGCGCCGCCATCGAAGTGAGCCACACCCGCGTGTCCCAGGTATTCTCGCAGCAGGGGGCGCCGCCGACGTTGAGCGAGTTCGTCGGCCTCTGCCACTTCTTCCACGTGCAGTCATCGGACGTGCTGTCGGAACTCGAAGGGAACCAACCCGACCGTCAGCCCTCAGAAAGACTTTCGGAGCACAAGTTCGTCATCGTGACGGACGGAGGACGGGTGGTGGAGATCCGGGAAGATTCCGACCAGGAAAAGAACTCCGACCGTAACCATTTGGGGACACTAGACATCAGCGGTTCTGACGGGCGGAAGGCGCCAGACAAGACGAAAACGCCCATCACCGACGAGGATCGTCGCGATCTCGTGCTTCGTAAGCTCAAGGCCGGTGACATGCGTCTCGCGGCGCACGTGGACCCGTACAAGCATGAGGAGATGGAAGGCGGGGACGGCCGTTGAAACGGACCGTAAGCCCCGGGCGTAACATGCTCCAGCTCGTTGGTAACATCTGTTCCTCCCCCACCATGACGTTCGAGAACGGAGGAACGGAAACCATGTTGACGGCCGCGAGCTACGACCGCCAAATACCGGTTCACAGGCGCATGACCTACGAGCAGATGCTGCAGGCGGTCGAACCATGCCCGGTGCATGTGACCGAGGGCGTGCTGCCGGGTGATGTGAGCGGCGTGTACGACGAGTCGGTGAGCACCATCGTCATCGACGGGAGCATGACCGACGTGCAGAAACGGTGCGCGCTCGTCCATGAGCTGCTGCACTGGCTGCATGCGGATGATTCATGCGAGGGCGTGGGCAAGACTCATGAGGAGGTTCGCGTCTGCCGGGAGACCGCGATGATGCTTGTTGCGCCGGACGCTTATATCCGGGCGGAACGTGAGTATGACGGGGAGATCTATCAGATGGCGTGCGAGTTGGATGTGACGGTGTTCGTGCTGAAGTGTTATCGGCGGATATTGGAGGGGCGGGCACGTGCATGCTGACGTCCGTACCTTTGCCGTACAAGACGAGACGTACTTCCGCGACAGCTACAAGGGCTGCCGCAAGGGCACTATGCCGCGCCCGGCCCGTAAGAGCGGCAGGGAGGCCGCGAAGCGCGGTCTGAGCAAGCAGCAGGTGTGCGTCCTCACCTTCATTCACCTTTCTCCGGTCCGCATCACGACGATCATGCTTGGAAATGGTGCCGGGCCGCCCGGTACGCCGTCCACCTCGAAACGGAGTCTGCCTTTGAGGAACCTGACCTCCGCACGGTTGAGAATAAATTGCTGGAACCATCTGGTATCCGTGCGGGCTGGCAGCAGCATAACGACAATGGTGTTCTTTCGACTGGCCTCCATACTGCATTTGCGCACCCAGTCCTTGATTGCTCGCCCATACGGGGGATTGCAAAAGACTGTCTCCCCCCCCCCATGAATGGTCGAAAGCGCTATCTTCTGCGGTGTAGTGTTTTTCGCACTTGCGGTTCGTTTCACTGCTGGCCGCGTCCAACGTGAAATGGAACTCGCGATCCAGCTGTGCGAATAAATCGGTCGGAGTCTCCCAGTTCATGCGGTTTGACATGTAAGCTGCGCCACCGGCACCGGTAAAATCGCTCATTTCTAGTCTCGTTTCCCTCCTTTTTTCGGCCATCACATGCTCACGAGCTCTCGGTAGCGCCGGTCATGTCATATAGCGGACCCATGCCTGTCGGCCTGCGCCCGGCCAGCTCGTATCCGATGCTCATGATTTCTCCTTGACTGGCTTGCAGTTGTGTGGCGCCGGCGAGATCCTGCTGGTCTGGCAAGCGTATGATCGGCTGCCGTCGCGGAGGATGATGGTGTCCGCCGTCGTTTCCGCCCCGCGGGCATAGCCGATGTAGGTGATGAATATGGCGAAGAACATTACACCGACGGTGATGGCGATTGTTTTAGTCCATTCCTTGATGATCATTCGTTTACCGCCTTCCGTGCGATTTCGAGCATTATCCGAGCGTCCCTGAGGTAGATGGCCTGTTCTTCCGGCCTGATCAGCGTCCAGAAACAGTCCTCACAAGGTGTGACGTCTTCCCAGACTGACATCATGTCTCGCCACAACAGTCTTTTCGCCACGGATTCTATCTCGGCATTCGTGGGTGGTGCGCTGCGGGTGGGATACGCCTTCTCGGCTTCATTCTCTGCGATGCTCAATTCGTCCTCTTTCCGTTGGCTTTGACCATTGCCCACAGGATTTCGCTTGCGGGACGCCGCCTGTATGACATGTCGTTGTATGCCTGCACGTGGCCGTAAATCAGTTTCGAGCCGGTCGAATCCGGTGTCAGGATCGCGTTCACTCGCGGCGGCACCATCTTCTGCCATACGATCTCGGCGCACAGTTCCTTCGTGCAGACCAGATAGTTCTGGTCGCCGTAGAACGTCAGGCCGTTGCCACTCGTGAAGTCAGCCATGCATGACTTGACCTCGTAGAACTCGTAGCAGCCTTTCTCCACGCTTGCGGGCACTGGTTCGCCGTTGATGTTCCACGGGGTGAAGCCCACGTAATCCACTCGCCGCTCGTCAGGCGTGTTCCGGTCGAAGTTGACCTCACTCGCCCAAAAAGCGGTCTGATTCTTCAGACGCTTCTCAACCAGCTCAGATAGCATGGCTGTAGTTTCAGCTCTGCTCATTCCATGTCCTCGCTTTGATTGGTGGTTTCGATTTCATGTTCGCTCCTGCGCCGCGTCCGATGCCTCTTGGAGCGTCTTGTACACTCGGCATGTATGCAGTCCCGTATCGCCCTTCGGCCAGATGATGTATCCGGTCCAGATGCTTGTGTCCAACGTGCCCACGCCGTCCAAAAGTGGTCGAATTCGACTACTTTTATCCCCTTCGTTCTGCGCGAGATCACGCAGCTGGTCAAGATGCTTGTACCCAACGCCCATGCCGTTCCGGTATTCCTCCACGGTGTCGCAGCCGATGGTCTTGCCACGGTCGGTCAGACAGACCCAGTTCACGTCGCCTGTCTTGACCGTCTTCATGCCGTAATCATGATGCGTGGACGTATACCAGGACGCGTAGATGCCGAATCCCGCCACTAAGAGCATTGAGACGAATGATGTCACCAGTGTAATCAGAGTTTTCTCAACCTTGTCCAATCCGTTCATCACTCGCCGTCCTTTTCGATTTCATTGATCTTGTTTTTGAGGGCCGTTCGAATGTCTTGCCTCGAACAACTGTTCGCGAATGTCCACCAAATGCCTCTAAGTCCCGCCCAATCGGTGGCCACGAGGGCGGAGAACAATGCATTGCACAGGCCAGACAAATTGGTGTCAGCATAGAGCGGTATACCGCGTATCACCGCGTCGTTCGCGTACCAGAGCGCTTTCTTCAAGTCTTCGATGCCGTTTTTCACCTGCCAGCGGTAGCAGTATTTGACTACGTTGCCCCAGTCGAAACTGAGCAGGCGGGTCAGTTCGATGCATTCGAACGGGCTGTTCTCGTAATGCTTTGGATGGTTGACATTGTCCATATTGGCTCCTTAACCGATGATGAACATGATGATCGGCGCCGCGCATAGGCAGACGGTCAATCGCAGCCATATCAGTCCCTCTTTGCCATTCGCTCGTAAAGATCATTGATTTGCGTCGCTGGAATGTCGTTTTGCAGGAGATTGGCGAGCACATCTCGCCCGGTCTTGGTCAGTGACTTGGCTTGACCCATGATGAGTCTGATGGTCCTTAAATCATGCGCTTTGTCGCAGTTGTCGCTCAGTTCATCGGATTGTGCGTCGGTGAGATCGTGAAAGTATTGGCTGAGCAATTGCCAGTCCTGCTCTTTGTCAGAGTATGCGATCCATGACGGCTTGTTTTCGAGCCAGGCGTCGAGAATATCTTCCCATTCGTCGCTGTCGGCGGACCAACATCCTAATTCGGTGGATTGGGTGAGGCATCCGGTCTTGTTGGTCTTGCCGGATTCGTCAATGTATTCGAGGATGAGGGATTCGGCGGCGATTTCGTTGGTGTCAAGGTCACGCCATTTCTTGATGGTCAGGTTCGTAATGGTCTTAATCATTGCCACGTTCCTTTCTCATTGGTGTCAGGGTTAACGGACGGCCTTCCAGAAGGAGTCCGAATCGAACGGCTGGCCGACCCATACGGTCCAGCCGCTTTTGACTTGTCCGGTCGAATAGTGTTCGCGTCGGGTGATGGGGAGCGATCGAAGCCACTTGTTGCCGCACAGGTTGTTGACGGTCGGATGGAATCCGAGCGTCTGCGGGTACCGGTCGACCCCGTCCTTCTCGTGGAAGAGGATGTCGAGGACGGTGGTGGGTTTGCACCGGTCCATGAGGTCGCCGAGTGTCTTGATGTTGCTTGCGGTCAAAATTGGTCTCCTTTGTCAGGGCAGCAGCGGGTAGGGTTTGTAGCGGTCGTCCCCCGTCAGCTTGTCGTGGATGACGTACTGGTCGCATGGCTCCCATCTGCCTTCGGTGTCGTTGAGATGGTAGACGCCGTGGGTCTGGTGTCCGTCTTCGATGTACCATCCGTGGGGGCAGGTGTTCAGTATGTCGTGCCGGGTGGGCATGGACACGTAGTCGTCGAGGCTGGCTGGGTCACCTTCGGGGAGCAGCACGAGTCCGCCGATTCCCTGTTGGGCGTCGGCGAGGCGTTGTTCGTATGCGGCTTGTTCGCGTGCCTCTTCGTCTTCGTGGATGCTGATCTGGTATTCGAGTGTGGAGAATCCCGTATAGCTCATTGTGCTCCCTGCATTTTCTGTGTGGACAATAACAGTGTATCACGTCAGTGTGTTTGCCGCAGAAAAAGAAAAACCGGACGGCCCACTTGTCCACACGGGCCGTCCGGCGAAGGAGAAACCATGTTCCGTGAAAACCGGGGCGGAAGCCCCGGACGGAATCCTTCCTCAAACGGGGGTCATCCATGCCGTCACTTGGAAGCCTGTGACGGCATGGAATCGCCTCAACACCCACACTAGGGCATGACGCACGCCCAACCCCGTAAAAACCGCATCTTTCTTAGGAAACTCTCAGGGAGCGGCGCATTGGGAAAGATACGAGACCGTCTCCGACTTCTCCCACGAGCTCATCGACAGGCCGTACTTGTGCTTGATGTACACGCGCTTCGCCATGTACTCGCACCGGTACGACCGGTTGTCCGGCAGCCAGACGCTCGGCGTTCCCGCCGACCAGTGCAACTGCTTCGGCGCGCCCTTACCGTACAGGTTGACGCCCATGCTCTTCGTGTTGTTCGCGGCCCCCTGCGAGGCGAGCAGCACCTCCGGGTCGTTCGCATACGTGACGCGATCGGCCTTGCGGGACTCCTTCCACAAGCCCGACGCCCAAGCGTCGTTCAACGCGACCACATGGTCAATCTGTACCGCGGTCGAATCACCCGACACCTTGCGTGTCTTCCCGTTGACCTTCTGGTACACGTCGCGGCGGAACTCGATGGACTTGCCCGTATACGGGTCGTTCAGCGTGCCCGACAGTACACGGCACTGGGAGTCCATGTCCACGCCGGTCATGTCGCGTTTGAGGATCATGTCGCGCGTGCTCCCCGACCCGCACAGACTGTCGCTGTTCGCCCACCCGCCGAACTCGCCGGCACGGTCATACCCCTTCACGTGCGGCGTGTCCGTCGGCATGGCCTTCGCCGCGGACAACGCCTCGCCGACGCTCATGGGGCTGGATGCGCCGGCCGGCAGCTTCCCCTCCGCGGACGCTCCATCAGACGCGCTACCCCCGTTCCCGTCCGATTGGGACGACCCCTTGTCCGGGGCCGCGGGTTTCGGGAGGTTCAGGCCGAGACCGTTCTTGTGCTGCGAGTCGGCGCCGGGGAATAGCTGGCTCACATTCGTGATGACGGGCAGGTGCATGCCCTCCGCGAACGTGGCGTACACGCCGGAGTTGACCACGCCGACCACCACCGCGACGATCATTGCCGTGCCGGACAGCACGCCGGCGACGGTCATGCCTGTTTTCCTTCGAGCCATGACCGTCTCCTATAGGAACGAGTTGACGACGTTGATGAGCACGGCGATGGCGAACACGATCACTATCGCCGCGCCTATGAGCGCGCTGTTGCTGCTGATGAAATCCGACCAGGGGTCCTGGTCGTCCTTGTTTGCCATGATGGCCCCTTTCTATTCGCCTGGTATCGACGTGGCAGCCTCGCCGGACGGCGTGGAGCCCGTGTCGGATGACGTGGAGCCCGTGTCGCCGCCAGTCCCGGAGGCGGGAGGCGCGGTCGCCGAGTCACCCGTCATGCCGGACGTGGAATCGGTTCCCGTGTCCGACTCGTCGGACGAGTCCCCGCTGGATGAGATGAGAGACTTGTCCACCGCGTTCGCGTACGGGGACAGTGTGGACAGGCTTCCGTCCGCCCCCCAGTCGACGATCTTCGCGCTGCCCAACGTGGGGTTCTTTACGAGCACGGTGACGCTGGTCTTCACGCTGCGCGAATTGTTCACGTCATCGGAGACTGACGGCTGGGATGGGTCGGACGTGCCGGCCGACTTGACCGTTATCGGATACGGGTCGAACGTGATGGATATGCTCGCGCACCCCCACGCCGGGTTCTGCTCCTTGTTCTTCTTGTCGGTCGGCTGCCCGTCCTTCGTGCACGCGACCATCCAGTTGACCATCGTGTTCTTCGCGACCCCGATGTTCGCCGGCTGGTACATGTGCGAGGCGTCCGGGTCTCCGACGAGCACGGTGAACGCCGCGCTGTCCTTGCCCGCATACGCCTTCGCCCAGGCGGCCGCCACGTTCGTGAAGCTCTGCGGCTGGTCGACCTGCTGGTAGCCGGTCGGCTGGAACGACTGGTTCGTGTTCGTGGTGACCTGCTGCGGGAGTATCGTCGGCTCGCCGACCGCGGTGGCGACGCCTCCGGTGATGGCGACGAGCTGTGTCACGTCCCTCGTCTCCCCGTCCGCGAGGTCGGTGAACGACATACGGTGGCTCCAGTATTCGGTCATCTGGCCGTCGCCGGTGGACAGGGCGCTCGTGTCCGATTTCTCGCCGACCTTCGTCGCGTCATCCCACCACAGGTTCGAGATCCCCGCACGGAATCCGCTCTGGTCTCCGGTGAGCCATGAGTTGACCGCCTGCAGTGCGGCCTGGCGTCCGGGCTTGTCCGCGTTCAGCTCACGGTATTTCGATCCGAGCGTCTGCCCCATTTCCGTGACGATGTTGACCATGCGCACGGAGATGACGGGAGAGACCAGTCCGACGATGACGAACAGGATGATGATGAGCTTCCATTTGCGTGCTTTCCGCCAGGTCGCCTTGACCGCATCCCATTCGACGCGGTTCTTCCGCTCCTTCTGGTCGAAGTCCAACGGGGACTGTCTGATGGTGGGTTTCCGGGCTTTCCTCATGCACCGCTCCTAAAGATGTGTGAACATTTACACTGTATCACGTAGGGCATGGCAGCATGAATCAGTTACGGAAAAGGCCGGACGCTCGGTCCGGCCTTTTCGGGTCAATCCTCCTCGTACTTCTCCCGCAGCCCCATGATCTCCTCGACGTGCCCCTGCTGGAACACGTAGTCGAACGCCATGTTCAGCAACGCGACCTGCGTGATGTCGAACTCCACGGCGGCGGTCCGCCATGCCTTCCAGTTCTCGTATGTCACCTTCGAGCCGAGCTGTTTCGGGGGGCGACCGCCGTTGCCGTTGGGGGCCGTCGGCTTCGGCGCCTGAGCCGCCCGTATGCTCCCGGACTGGTTCGCCGCCGACGGGATGGCCGCGGCGGCAGGTTCCCCCTGGGGCGGAGCGGCGAACATGCCGACCGATTTCTCCAGCGCACCCATCGTCCTCTGCCGTTTGATGTTCTTTACCACGGTCACCGTCTCCTGTCCTGCTCCACGAACTCGATGAGCTCATGTGCGACGCTCGAATAGTCCTCCATGTCAAGCTGACTGGTGCCGGCCATTCCCTTGACCGCTTCGCGGTCCCTGATGACCGTCTCGAACCGCGTGACCTCCAGCCCGTCCAGTTGCTCCTTCGTCTCGTTGGTGAGCCGCGTGTTCAGCTTCGCCCTGGTGACGAGCACGATTGCCGTCCTGCTGTCCGAAGACACCGCACGGTAGGTCTCCGCCGCCAGGCGAAGATCCATCATCGAAGGCTGTGTGGGGATGATGATGACATCCGCCACGTTGAACGCGAGCTGGATGACCCCGGTATCGGAGGGCGGCGTGTCTATAATCACCCACGTGTCCGGGTATTGGCGTTGGATGAGTTCCCTGTTCAAGGTCACCTGGTTGACGGGGTTGACGGGGAACTCCAGACTGTCGCTGTTGTCCATCGCGGTCATGGCCCATTTCGTCGCGCCGCCCGTGTTGTCGGCGTCGAGTACGACCGCGCGTCTTCCCCATCGTGTGAGCAGGCCCGCGAGCTGCATCGCGGTCGTCGTCTTGGCGACACCGCCTTTCGCGCATCCCACGGCGATGATGATGGTCATTGTCGGTTCTCCTTGCGGCCGGGCGTGTGGATGCCGCTGCCGCCGTTACATCATACCATTGCAACGGGGGCACGGCACGCCGTTGGAACCTCATCCCGTCATGTTTGCGACGCCGTTCCAACGGCATGACGGCACAACGGCGTACCGGTGTCAAGCGTGTGTGGATTCGGATGGATCGCGCCGCGAGCCTCACCCGGCTTAACCGGGGAAGAAGATCCCGACTGGACGTCTTACCGGCGTGACACCTAGCCAGGAAACCAGCGGAACGTCACAACGTCGACACCGCTCGCCGTCAACACGGCACGCCGTCGGAACGTCCGGCAGGAACTCAGCCGGCCGTGTACAGGAGACGTTCGAAGAACGCCTTGAACATCATGCCGATATCAGGCAACTGCATGGCGATGGAACGAATCCACTCCCTCACGGGAATGCCGAACCCCTCCATCACGCCACTGACGATCCACACGAAAAACAGGATCGCGGTGATCGTGCCGAGAACACTCAGCAGCCTGCTCGCCCGACCCATGACCCTCATGGCGAGGCTCCCCCCGCCGATGAGGATCAGGAGGAGCGTGAGAATCGCGCCGGTCGGCGTGAACACCCATGCGAGGAACACGCTGAAGAAATCGGCGGCACCCTGCCCGGCGATCTGCGCCGTCTGGTTGGCGGTGGATTCCATGGTGCCTCCTTAGATGCTCGTGCCGTCGGATTGGGTGGGAGTGTCGATGACCTCTGTCACGGTTCCGTCCATCACATTGATCGGGGTCGTCGGCGTGGAATCCGCCGCACCGTTCCGATGCTCGTGTTCCATCGCGTAACGGCGTTCCGCGAGATCGCGCAGGCGCCCGCTCACCATGTCGCCCTGCAAGGCGTCCTCGGCCTCCTCGCGGGTCATGTGCTGGTTGTTCATGTAATCGTCCATGAGACCGTTGCGCGCGTAGCTCATCGCGGACTCGCCGTCCGCGGTGAGGTTGCCGGCCTCGTCGCGCATGCCGTCCGTGTACGGCTTGTCCTCCGTCTGGAACGGGTTGCCGTCGCGGAGCGCCTGCCCGTCGGGGGAATACGCGGTCGGGTCGGGCGGATCCGCGTGAGGACTTCCCGGCGCGGACCCGAATCCGGGTTC
>OFMM01000248.1_pt1 | contig 40025 bp, 35 predicted proteins | sample 1541811 | NCBI WGS metagenome assembly OFMM01 (sample SAMN04209246, study PRJEB22552) | human gut metagenome | biome: gut; material: feces | host: Homo sapiens | place: USA: Oklahoma
TTAAATGAAAAAAAAACTAAAAATCAAAAAAAAAGCTTAGCTTGACAGCAATGCAAAAATAAAAAAAAGTAAAAGGTTATTCAACACCTTTTAATGATTCAACCATATTTAATTTTCTAATTTTTCCTGAAAACATTAAGTTAACCACTATGGATAATGAAAATGTTATTATAAAACTTAACATTAAGTTTCCAGGACTTAAGGTTATAGGAAATTGGAATGAAGGTCCTGCAGAATCCGTCATTGATTTCATTAAGAGATAACCGAATGGAATTCCCAAAACAAAACCCATTGAAGTAAACCATAAATTTTGCGTCAATAATAACTTTCTCAAATTATTTGTTTCAAATCCTATAACTTTTAAGGTAGCTATTTCCCGCTCAATTTCTGTAAATGACAACAATCCCAAATTATAAAGGACAATAACAGCCAATAATGCTGCAAAGAATATTAAAATAGATACCATTGAAAGCATTGATTCAGATATCTCATTCCAATTTGAAACAGCTGTATCTAAAGTATTTACTGCTTTGATTCCATTATAATCTGAAGTTACATTCTGAGATGTAACAATACTTGTTGGAGTATAATTCAATCCCAAATCTTCAAAATAATCAGGAGTCATTATTAATCCCTGAGATATAGGGTCTGCATGAATAGAGCTTACTTTGGTAGATACCCATTTGTCATTTCCTACAATATGCCATTTGATTGTGTCTCCTTTTTCAACACCCAAATTATCAGCCATCTTCATGGAAATGGAAACACCGTCATCAGGAATTTCTGTCGGATTTCTATGTTTATCTGTTGGAGTTACCAAACTGCTTTTATTTAAAACCAGCAGCGAACCTGAATCCCTATGGTCATTAACATCAAATTCTATTCTGCCTTCCATTAATTGAGTACCGTTAACCTCATCAGTTATGCTGTTGATTTGACTAATTGATGCATCATTATCAACAATTAATTTAGAGGAATAATGATTAATGTCTTCATATTCCCAGTCACGCAAGTCATTCATTCCGTCATACATTCCAAATGCTGAAACAAGCAGTGCAGTACATCCTGCAACACCTACAATTGTCATTAGTGACCTTGTTCTATTTCTTTTTGCATCCCTATAATTCCAGCGTGCATTAAAGCTGAATTTTTTCCATATCTTTGACTTTTCCAGCAATCCTGAAACTGCAACTTTAGGAGATTTTGGCCTGATTGAATTTGCAGGATTTTCTTTAGAAATACTTCTTGTTGCCCAGTAAGAAGCTATTAATGATACACCAACCATTAATGCTGCAACTATGACAAAACTAATACTGTATCCAACACTCCATCCAGGTAATGTATAAACAGCCTGCATTGATTCTAAAAACAATTTTGGAATAGTCAATGGCCCCAATATTAATCCCAAAATACTTCCTGCCAAAACTAGCCAGAAACCGTACGAAATATAGTGGAGCATTATAGTCCTGTCTTTAAAACCTACCGCTTTTAAAACACCAATCTGAGTTCTCTGATGATTAATTATCCTTGCCATTGTAGTTAACAGAGTTAAAACAGCAATCAATATGAAAACAACCGGGAAAATATCACCCATCATTTTATGCTGATCCAGTTCCTCATTAAATTGAGAAACACTTTGATGATCTGCCTGTTTTACAAATGAACTGTAATTTCCACCAATAATTGAATCCAAATCAGCTACATAATCATTCGGATTTCCATTAAAATCAACAAGCAATACATTATACTGTATTTGTGCTGGAAATGCCTTATAAGACAGGTAAGCATAACCTGTTTTATTGAAATCTGTAATAATTGAAGTATCTGAAGGAGTATAAACATTTTCAGGAGAATAACCAAGACCTTTAATTTCTTTATTAATGGTTAATCCGTTAACTGAAAATGAAATGTTATCCCCAACATTTAAATGTTTAGCATCGGCAAAACGTTTATCTAACCACACACCATCTTCATCATCAATATCAACATCTTTTCCTTCAACAAGATAAAATTTAGAAATATCATTATTTTCTACAAAGTGCAGCGTCACATCAGGGTCATTATCAAAATCACCTACCGAATTAATAACCAGCTGTCTTTCACTGGCTGTAGTTGCACTTAGATTATCAACTTTATCTACAGTAGAATTATCCAGATGACTGCTATAAATCCATCCATCCGCTAAATTTGTAGCATCATAATAATCATTTACACTTTGCTCAAAACCAGTGTATTCCCCACCGATTCCTGCAAATACAAATACTCCTAAAAAAGCCATTAAAAAGATTGAAAGAAATTGAGATTTATGATTTTTAATATCCCTAATCATCTTTTTAGACAACATAAAATCACCATTCCAAATCAGTTACTTTTTTAGGGTTTTCATTAATTGTTATGCTTTCAATTTTACCATTTTTAATTCTTATAACCTTGTCTGCAGCTTCAGCAAGAATTGCATTATGTGTAACAATAACTACAGTGGAATTGTTGTTAACACTCATATTCTGAAGTAAATTCAAAATTGAAACACCTGTTTTAGAATCCAGTGCTCCAGTAGGTTCATCACATAAAAGCATAGACGGTTTTTTAGCAACAGCCCTAGCTATTGAAACTCTTTGTTGTTCTCCACCTGACAACTGTGAAGGAAACTGATTAGCATGCCTGTCCAATCCGACAGATGCCAGAACTTTCATTCCATCAATATCAACATCTACAATATCCTTCATAAGTTCAACATTTTCAAGAGCAGTCAAATTGGGAATTAAGTTATAAAATTGAAATATGAAACCAACGTTTTTAGCTCGGTACTTAGTCAGCTGATTGTCATTGAAGCTTTCAATATTATTTCCATCTACAATAATTTTACCACTGGTGACAGTGTCTAAACCTCCTAAAAGGTTTAAAAGAGTTGATTTTCCAGCTCCCGAAGGACCTAAAATAACAACAAATTCACCTTCTTCAATAGTAAAATCGATATGATCAATAGCTGTTAAAATATGCTCTCCGGATTTATACTCCTTGACCACATTTTCAAATTTTACAATATCACTCATATTAAATCACTTAATAAGATATTAATTAAAATATTATATAAAAATATTATATAAATATTTAGTCATACCTAAATTTATTATTGGTAATATTATATAGATTTTTTCCAAAAAAGATTTGCATTTAACAGTAACTATTAAACTATATTAATTATAAAACATATTATAAACCAAAAAATTTAGTAATGGAGTTATAAATGTCATTTAAAAAAGATGAAATGTTAATAATGCCGGCAGTTGATATTAAAAATGGCAAATGTGTACAGCTAGTCCAGGGACAACCCGGAAGTGAAATGATAGCTATTGAAAACCCTGAAAATGTTGCAAAACACTGGGAAGATTTGGGGGCTGAAAATTTACATATTATTGATTTGGACGGCACGATTGACGGAAAAACCAGCCTTGATGTAATTAAAAAAATATTGAAGGAAGTTAGTGTACCTATACAATTAGGCGGAGGTATAAGAAGCATTGATTATGCCAAAAGACTTCTCGATTTAGACATAGAAAGATTAATTATCGGAACTATGGGAATTGAACATCCTGAAACCATAACCAAACTGTCTGATGAATACGGATCAGAACGAATAATGATTTCACTTGACAGTAAAGACAACCGGGTTGTAATTAAAGGATGGCAGGAAAATATTGATAAAAGTCCTGCAGAACTTTCAAATGAATTTAAAGAACATGGAGCAGGAAGTATTCTTTTTACCAATGTAGATGTTGAAGGTTTATTAGGAGGATTTTATACTGAGCCGGTTATTGAGCTTAAAAACTCTGTTGACTTGCCGATTGTTTATTCCGGAGGAATAACCAGTATTTCCGATGTTAAACAATTAAATGAAAGTGGTGTTGAAGGTATCGTAATTGGTTCTGCACTTTACAAAGATAAAATCGATTTAAAAGAAGCTTTAAAATACCAAAACAGGTAGTGAAATTATGAAAAAAGTAATGGCAACAGGTACATTCGATTTATTGCATCCGGGACATGGAATTTACCTTAACGAAGCTAAAAAACTTGGAGGCGAAGACGCTAAACTTTATGTAGTAATTGCTCGTGATTCAACTGTTGAAAAAAGAAAAAGATACCCCATAGTTGGAGAACAACAACGTTTAGAGTTAATAAAGATGATAAAAGGAGTGGATGAAGCTTATCTTGGTAATGAAAATGGAGACTTCCTTAAAATTGTAGAAGAAATTAATCCTGACATAATAGCTATTGGTGCTGATCAAAGACATGACATTACTAAATTACAAAAAGCTATTAACAAAAGAGGATTAAAAGCTAAAGTGGAACGTGTGAAAGCATACCACAATGCAGAATTAGACAGCAGCTGTAAAATTATTAAAAAAATAAAAAAAATGGATTTCAAAGGAAAAATAAACGATAATTGTGATTAGTGAGGTAAATAAATATGTATAATGTAGCAATAGTAGGAGCAAGCGGATATACTGGTGGAGAACTTCTCAGAATGTTATTAAATCATAGCGAAGTAGAAGTAAATGACATTACTTCAAGAAAATATGACGGAACACCTGCACATAAAATACACCCGCACATAAGAGATTCCGGATTAGTTTTCAAAAATAAACAGCCAAATGAATTGGATGCAGATATAATATTTACAGCCACCCCTCACGGAGCATCAATGAAAATAGTTCCGGACTTGCTTGAAACCGGAGCTAAAGTTATTGACTTAAGCGGAGATTACAGATACCGTGACACCAAAGTTTATGAAAAATGGTACGGATTGGAACATACCAGTGACATTAAAGGTGTTTATGGTCTTCCGGAAATTTACAGAGATGAAATTAAAAAAGCTGATTTGGTAGGAAATCCTGGATGTTTCCCAACAGGAGCAATATTATCCTCTTACCCTTTAGTAGATAATGATTTGGTTGACAGAATAGTCATTGATTCAAAAACAGGAGTTAGCGGAGCAGGAGTAAATCCTTCAAGTACCACACATTACCCAAATATTGCAGATAATGTCAATCCCTACAAAATTTCTTCACACAGACATGTTTCTGAAATTCAGCAGGAATTACATGGGTTTGAAGATGTTAAAGTTTCATTTACCCCACATTTAGTTCCAGTTATTCGAGGAATCCAAACAACAAGCCATAGCTTCTTAAAAGAAGAGCATTCAGACATTACTCCTGATGAATTAAGAAAATTCTATGAAAAAACATACGGTAAAGAATACTTCATTAAATTAATGGATGATGGAGAAATTCCTCATTTAAGCTCTGTTAGAGGATCCAATTTTGTTCATATTGGAGGATTTGAAATTGATGATACCGGAAGAATTGTAATGCTGTCCTGTATCGATAATCTTGTTAGAGGTGCATCAGGTCAAGCTATACAAAATATGAACATAATGCTTGGATTAGATGAAACAACAGGATTAAACCATTTTGGACTTAATCCATAAAATATATAACACCCTAAAACAAACAAATAAAATCAAAGAGAGGGAGATAATATGAAAACTTTAATAATTTATTATTCCCAACACGGAAGTACAGAAGTTGTAGCTAGAACACTTGCAAAAGAGTTAAAAACTGATATACTCGAGGTTACTGATTTAAAAAATAGAAGTGGATTTAAAAATAAACTAACTTCCTGTATTGACTCAATTAAAGAAACAAAAACTGAAATAGCTCCTTCTGAAGTGGATTTAACAGAATATAATTCAATCTACATAGGAACTCCAACTTGGGCAGGAAAACCAACACCTGCAATTATAACATTAATTGACAGATGCAATTTAAGAGGAAAAGACCTATACCTCTTTGCAACAATGACCGGCAGAGGGGGACAGGCTACAGTAGACAGAATGGCTGAAAAAGTAAAAGCACGCGGAGCCAGAGTTATTGAGACATTTACATTAAACACAAAGGATAAAGATATTGAAACTTTAATCAATGATACTGAAGTAATTATTGACATATTAGACTTAAAAATGTACAGTGGGTAAATTATGAGTGTTGATAAAAAATCTGAATTAAAAATTAGAGCTATTGAAAATGGTACAGTAATTGACCATATTACTGCAAACAAGTCATTACATATCCTTAAAATACTAGGGCTTCCAGACAGTGAAACTAAAAATGTTACAGTAGCTATGAATGTTTCATCAAAAGAAATTGGTAGAAAGGACATAGTTAAAATTGAAAACAGAGAATTAAACCACGAAGAACTTGACCAAATTGCATTAATTGCACCTAAAGCCAGTGTTAACATTATCAGAGACTACAAACCCGTGAAAAAAGATAAAATTATACTGCCTAATACAATTACTGGAATTATCAAATGTACCAACTCAAAATGCATAACCAATTATGCAAATGAACCTATAGCTCCTAAATTTAATGTTATAAACAACCATCCGCCAGTTGTCAGATGCCATTACTGTGAAAAATTAATTAAAACAGAAGATATCGAAAAACAATTCGAATAATCTTCCACTTATTTTTTTATAAAAAAATCAGCCAATTAAATAATCAGCCAATCTTTTAGATAATGCCAGGATAGTTAAAATCGGAGGTTTTCCCGGAGAAATTGGTAACACACTTGCATCATCAACAAACAAACCTTTAATTTCAGTTTCCAGGTTGCTGTCTACAAATTTTCCAATAGCTGCACTGCCGCCGGGATGTGCTCCTCTGTAAACTGTAGAAGCTATTGTAGCTGGATTAACACCTGCTTTTTCCAGAATAAAACCTGCAGCAGCTGCACCTTCAGCCAAATACCTGATATCATTAATAGTGTTTATTTTAACAACATCCCCATCATCAGTTATGTATCCTTTGCATTCATCAGATGTTTTAACCATGATACTCAATATATCTTTAGGTTCAGCATCCCCCCCTATTTTAGACGGAATGAATGATGAGTAATGAGGTGACAGAACAAAGTTTTTGCCAACAACAAGACCCGCCATCTGAACTTCAGTGTTGAAGTTAATGTCTTTTATAACTCCTCCTACTGAAACAAAGGGATCAAAGAACAGTTCTCTTCCGGCATCAATCCCTATTTTTCTTAAAATTAAAGCAGAACCAATAGCTCCGGCAGACAATACCACTGTATCAGAGTGCAATATTTCCTCTTTTCCATTTTTAATAAATTTGACTCCTTTTATCCGATTATCTTCAGTTATCAAGCCAGTGATTTCAGCTTCATCAATGAATTCTGCACCATTTTCAATAGCTATGTCAACAAAGTGTTTTCCTGTCCATTTTGCATCAACAGGACATCCAAATGCACACTGACCGCACTGAATACATTTTTCTTCATAAATAGCTTTCGGCATTTTAATCGGATTTAAACCCAGCTCTTCAGCTGCATCCAAAAATAATTGTGTTCCTTTGCCTATATGAGTGTCATCCAAACCATGAACCTTAATCAGATTTTCAACATAATCATATTCTTCTGAAAGATTAATTCCATAATCATATAACTCCTCATCTAATGCCCTAACCATGTTAGCCATTGAAACCATTGTTGAACCTCCAACACATGTAGCTGTAAGCAAATCAACACTTCCATTGTATTTATCATAATAATTAAAAGCATCTTTAGAGTCAATATATTTTCCTTTTTCGATTATGGTTACTGGCACATTAGATTTAGCTAATTCCATTGCTAATATTGCTCCTCCTGCTCCAGAACCTACAATTATTACCATTTAATCACCTTATAACTTTTAAAAAAAATCTATAACATGAGTTATATTTTTTATTGTATTTAAACACAAAGGATATATTTGGAAAAAGAAATAAAAAAAGAATTCCCTTTATTACAACACATATATTAAACTTAAACTCTAAAAATAGATAATAATATATTATCATGGATATGAAACAATGAATGAAAATCTTGATTTATTTGAAAAAGTCATTAACAAAACCATTCCCAAAGTAGATTATGTGGATATCAGAGGCGGAAACGGAAATAACACCTCCATAATCATGAAAGACGGAGAAGTACAGGAAATCAACACAGGAAACTCTTTAGGCATAAGAATAAGAGTTTTAAATAATGGTGCATGGGGATTTGCTTATACAAATGATTTATCAAAATTAGATGAAATAGCACAAACTTCTATAAAGATATCAAACTCCCTTAAAGGAGATGAATCATTGTCTAAAGCAGATATAATTCAGGATAAAGTATCTACTGATGTTAAAATACCTTTCAGTGATGTTTCAATAGAAGAAAAAAAAGAAATAATGTCTGAAGCCAGCAAAGCTGCCAGTTTAAAAGAAGTAACCAGCACTACTGTTTCCTATTCCGATTCACAAAGCCAGGAAGTTATCTTAAGCAGTGAAGGTACAAGCATTGAAATGAACACAAATAGGGTTGCAATGTTTTTAAATGCTGCTGCAAGTGATGGAACCATGATGCAAATTGGGCACAACAGTATTGGTGGAGTAAAAGGCTTTGAAGCTATAAGTGACGAAGACATTGAAGCTTTTGGAAGAAAAATAGGTGAAAAGGCTGTAAGATTATTGAAAGCTGAAAGTGCACCTTCAGGAAGATTCCCAATTATTGCTGACCCTAATTTAACCGGAGTATTTGTTCATGAAGCATTAGGTCATGCAGTAGAAGGGGATCTGATTTTGCAAAATGATTCAATTCTTAAAGATAAATTAGGAAGCAAAATAGGTTCAGACATTGTCAATATCTACGATGATGCAAGTTTAAAAGACGGATTCGGATATTATCCTTATGATGTGGAAGGAGTTAAAACCAAACCTAATCAGCTAGTAAAAGACGGTAAATTAATATCTCTTTTAAATTCAAGAGAAACCGCATCAAAATTAAATATGAAATCTTCAGGAAATGCAAGATCAATAATAGCTGACAAACCAATTGTAAGAATGAGTAACACTTACTTAAAACCTGGAGAGATGTCTTTTGAAGAGCTGATAGAAGATATTCCTGACGGAATTTATCTTAAAGGCTCAAGAGGAGGGCAAGTTGATACCGGAAAAGGAATATTCCAGTTCAATGCTGCAGAAGGATTTAAAATAGAAAACGGAGAAATAACCACTCCGTTAAGAGATGTTTCATTATCCGGAAATATATTAGAAACCCTAAAAAATGTTGACGCTATCGGCAATGACTTTGAACTAAGTGTTGGATTCTGTGGAAAAGACGGTCAGACTGCACCGGTAGGTGACGGCGGACCACATACAAGAATTTTAAATGCTTTAGTTGGCGGAAGTAGCTAATAAAGAGGTGTAATAAAAATGATAAGCCAAGAACATGGAGAATATTTGTTAAATATAGCTAAAAAAGCGGTAAAAACTTATCTTGAAACCGGCGAACAAATTCTTGTTCCTGAAGACTGTCCTGAAGAACTTAAAGAAAAATTAGGTGTTTTTGTAACTTTAAACAAAAATAATCAGTTAAGAGGATGTATCGGATATCCTGAACCTATTGAAAGTGCAATTCAGGCAACAATCAGTGTAGCAATTGCAGCGGCATCTGAGGACCCAAGATTTCCGCAGGTAATTCCTGAAGAATACGATAATCTGGAATTTGAGGTTACAGTTTTAACAAAACCCCAATTAATGGAAATTGCGCATCCAAGTGAATATCTAAACAATATCAAAATCGGCAAAGACGGATTAATGATTAAAAAAGGATATTCAAAAGGATTGCTGCTTCCTCAAGTAGCAACTGAAAATAACTTTGATGTAGAAACTTTTTTAGAACATACCTGTATGAAAGCAGGAATTAGTGCAGACAGCTATTTAGACGAAAGCTGCGATGTATACACATTCCAGGGGCAAATATTTAAATAGTGATAACTTCTGGCAAGAATTATTAAAAGTATACAACGAAAATAAAGACAAATAATAATCTAAAGTGTTATGTGGAATACCATTTATCCACATCAACTCTTTTAGGCTGTTTTTCATTAGCTATTTTTTCATAGCCTCCAGTGAATGCCACTACGCAGTCATCGTGAATAGCTTCATTTGGATATGCTGTTATTTTTTCTAAAAATTCCATAGCCCACTCTTTGGTGAACCCTGCCCTATCCTTGGCAACCATGTAAATTCCGTTCTTTTGAATATCCACTGAAACTCTTCTTGCACGGTCAACTTTATTCTCTCTTGAGTTGCCAGTACCTGTTGTAAATCCTCTTCAGTTCAATTCATCAATGATTAGCAAACCGAAATTCTTTCCTGTTGAACCGTCAAGTTCTATATACTGCACGTCTGATTTGTCACGTGCAGCAGTATTGATAAATTCGTTTATCAAGTTTCTTGACTTCGGCTGAAACTCGTATGAATCTACAATGTAGATATTGCCGTTTATATCTTTAGCAAGCAACACTCCTGCTGTATAATCCGAATCACTGCCTTTCAATTTATCATCGTTTAAGACTTCAGTTGCTGCAAGATCCCAATACCTAATGATGCGAATAATTGGAATTTTCAAAAAGTCGCTATTAGAAATCAAGCGGAAATCTGACTCATCAAATAGCTGGCCTTTGATAGTTGCATACCAATTACCGTTCATCAGCGGTTCACGAGTTACTCTGTCAAGTCCCATCAGGTATTCTTCATAGTCCTTTCTATCTAAATAAATATTATCGAGATAGCTGGAGCTGATGAACCTTATCTGTGATTTATCCGGAATATCTTAATCTATCTTTTCTATGAATCTTTCACGAACCCATTTGTTACCACGCTTACCGGGATTGCTTGAGCACATTAACTGTGTCAAAAGTTTGTTGTCTTTTATTTTTCTAACTCTTGACCTCATATAGATATATTTAAAGCGTTCTAATTGCGTCAACTCATCAATACCAATGAACTGGTATTCAGAACCTTGATAAGTATTGAGGTCGTTAATGTTTCTCAAATATCCGAAAGTTAGTGAATTGCCGTTGATATATATGGATTTTCATATACTCATTTCTGAAGAATAGCTTTATCCTTAGCACCCAAATAGAATTTCCCATTTTCATCATACATTATTATCATCAATCTGTTTTGCAAGAACCTCTATCTCATTCATTATATCCTTTGAGACATTTCAATTCTTTTGTCTTCCAGTTCAAGAACCCTGTTTTTGAATAGCCTGCCCATTTCATCCTTGAAGAGTTTATTTTTGGCTTCAAATGCTTTAACGGATAACTCCAGATATCTTATTTTTAATTCTTCCAAATCCAATAACTATCTTGGAAGGCTTTTATCATTGGCATTGTATCTTACTTCACACTCCAGCTTTTCAAAGTCAATTTCAATACCGACTGCATTTTTTGTTATTTTATTCAGGTTTTCAAGTCCTGTTTTTATGTCTGTGACCTGCTGCTGAAATATTGTATCAATTGCCATATCAATATTGTCCTCATAAACATTATTGTCTGTAATCTGTTTTTGTGCAATGGCTCTGTTTGTTAAAGCCTGCTTGTTGCTTGCTCTTGAATCTTTTTCATTATCTCTCAAGTGATATTTCTTTTTGAATCTTGAAAATGATGCTCGGCTTACTTCAAATTCATGTTCTTCAACAAGCCATTTTCTAACACTTGCATCTGTTGCTCCGGATGACTTCATAGCGATTATTTCATCAAGCATTGTTTCGAGCAAAAATTTAGTATAATTAATTACAGGAATTTCAAACTATGATACGGCAATATTTTCAACCCAATATCTTAATTGAAATTCATTATTTAAATGAAATGAGAAATTAAACCATTATTTTACTCTAAACAATATAATTATAATGCCCTTTAACATATTTTGGATATTTAGCTCCATTATTTCACCCATTAGCAGTTTATCACTACCTTTGTGAAATAACCGGCCCTTCATCTAAAGACCATTCTTCAATTTCATAGACAACATTATCTCTCCCATATTTTGTACATAATTCTTCTAATTCATCAACCCATAATTTATCGTGAGCAGTTATTATGAATTGAAAATCTTCAAATTCTTCCAATAGTAAATTTGCAATTTTTTCTTTGTGAATAACATCAACTGTTGTTAAAACATCATCTAAAACCATTAAACCTAAATTATTAAATTGTTTGTTGAATGCCAAAAATATACAAAGACCTAATGTATCAAGATGCCCTTCACTAGCAAATGATCTTGAATCAACTGATTCACCAAATGAATCCAAATGTACATCAATTTTTTTAGCTCCAGATAATAAAAAATCAGGACTCATTATTTCATCATCGTTATGGATATAATCATAGAAATATTTTATATCATCCCTTATTTCAAAGAGCATATTATTAATATATTCTTGTTTGGTATTTGTAAATATTTTAAAAGTTTTTTCAGCCTTTTTTAATTGGTTTTCTGATTCTTTAAGTATTTCATCATAATTTTCAATTTTGTTTTCAAGTTCTCTGATTTCTGTTTCCAATCGTATAATGCTTTTTTCAAAGTTTTCACTTTCAATTTTACGCTGTTGGATTTCACGGGTTTTATTTTCAATATCACATTCTCGTTGTTGAATTTGAGTTTTTAAACTTTCAACATCAACATCACTCTTTTTAAAAACTTCCAAATCAGTTAATTTATTTATTAAATTTTGATATTCTTCCTTTTCATCATCCAAATTAGTGTTATCAATGTTGAATTTGATTAATTTTACACCATCACAAAACTTATTAAAATCATAAGAATTGAAATCTGTAAGATGTTTTTTAAACTCTGAAAATTCAATCAAATCAGATTTTAATTGTGAAAAAATAGTTAAATCAATAGTTTCAATATCATTATTACTTAATTCATTTATTTCAACTATTAACTCATTTAATTTTTCATAATTACGAGTTTCATCATCTATCCCAGATATTAATAATTTTAAATTCTTTTTCCAGTTATTATATGCCTCATTGTATGAATTAATTTCTGAAATTTTTTCTGTGATATCATTAATGATATTTTCAGAATCAATATTATTGCTACAAACTGGACATATATCCGAATCAGTGAATTTTATATAATCTGCAGATGCTTTTAATGTTTTAATTAAGTATCTAGAAGATTTTAGATTGTCTGAAGCAACATTCTCATATTCTTCTAAAACTTTATTCAAATCATTTTCAATATCAAATTCTAATTTTTCATATGCATTGTTAAAATCTTCAATTTTATTGTCTAAATTAAATAGATTGGTAGAATATAATTTTCTTTTATAATCTTCTATATCTGTTTCTAAATCAATTAAATCCAAATCCTTTTCATTTAAAAGTTCATTAATTTCATTAATGTATTTATTATATTCATCTTCATTTTTATTCATTAATCTGGATAATTTTTCCATGTCTCCCATATTTTGTTTTTTATTAAGTTCAATATCTTTTAAAACAGCATCATTAACTTCTTTAATGTTTGATATTGATTGACAAGTTGAATCCAATGAATATTTTAAATCTTCTAATTCTTTTAAATTTTCATCATAAGTATCTACTTTATAATTTAATTCCCGTTTTAATGATTTGATAGAAGGAGATAAAACATCCTGAATTTTATCTAATTTTTTAATACCCAACAATTTCATTATTCGTTTATAACGATCCCCTGAACTGCCTTCAATAAATTCCAATAATCTGCTCCTATTTATAACAAAAGAAGCATTTTTAAAAAATGTGTTTTCTAAAATTTCATCAAAAGCAGCAGAATGAGATTTACGAGACCCATTTAATCTAATATATTCATTACCATCTAAATTTAACTCAATCAATACATCTTTTTTTGATGAACTTTCATTAACATAAGCTGATTTTTTAATTGTAGACCTGCTTAAAAATTCCAATTTTTGTACAAACAAATATTCTAAAGAATTAACAAATGAACTTTTACCCATTCCATTTTCACCATAAAGAATAGTGAAATCTTCCAAATCGAGAGAAATTTCATCATTAATGCCCCTAAAAGATTGAACAACAAGACTTTCAGCTTTCATACTACTCACCATGTATTGCTTTTAAATAACTGGATTTATTGAACTTATTTGAAGAAATTAACTGTTCAATAACATCAACAAATTCATCATCCATTAATTCTCGTCTTAAATTTGAATAAAATAATTCAAAAAAATCTTCTTGATTCATTTAAAAACTCCCATTAAATAATATAACTTTATTATGAAAATAGATAAAGGTTATGTTTATCTTGTTTTATTAACTACATGACAAATGAAAAGTAAATTAATTTTTTATACATTTACATACAATACTAAATAAAAGTTGTGACAAATAATTTAAATTTTTATTTATTGCAATATATTAATATCAAAAAAGCTGGAAAGTGACACCACATCATTTGCCATATTTTTCAAAAGGCAAAAATAAGTTTTATTGAATACTAAAATATTACAATTATTATCGAATAACCCTGTGTCTTAATATTATTAAAATAAAGTCTGTTGAATAGAAAGTGATGGAGGATTTGAATTTGCTTTACGTACCCATGCTCTTTTTTCAGATTCCGGAATTGCAATCCATAATATTTCTTTTGCTCTAGTCATTGCCACATAAGGGATTCTTAATTCTTCTTCTTTTAATAAATTGTACTGTTCGAATAATTTGCTATATTTTTTAGCATTTGGTGGTTTTTCTTTTAAAATTAAAAGTACATCTCTAAAAGATTTCCCTTTAACACTATGAATTGTGCCATAATGATTATCATCATTTGAATGTTCTAAATTTAATTGAATATCCTTAAATAATCCTTGGAATTTAGTATCGGTTATATTTTTTAATTTTATTCTCCAATCAAAGTTTGAATTGATGACATCTATCCAATTATTTATATCATCATTTGGTTTAGCTGTTGGAAGTTCATGTATGAATTTTAAAATATCCTTTCTATGGTTTAATAACCCTTTTTCTTCAATAACAGAATTAATTAATTCATTACTAACAAAATAAACATTTTCAGTTAATGTTAAGAAAGCTTTTTCTAATAATTTAAATCCTTCTTTAACATGACCTAAATCCCATAAATATTTTCCCAAAACAACAAATCTTGTGAACGTAGGTTCTAATTCATTACCTTTAAAAATCTCAAAAATAGAATATAATCCACCAGTTTTAAAATGATTTGCGAAATTTTGACCTCTAAATAATATTGCTCTTGAAACATCATCCTGAGGGATATCTATTGAATCACAATATTGTTTGAATTCCTCAATAATATTTTTAATATCCTGTTCATTATTGTATGTTTTAAATTGAGGTTCTAATTCTAAAAGATTATTTTCATTTTTTGAAACAAAATTAGTATGAGAAAATTTTGAAATAAACTCACATATTGATGAGCTACATCTAAAATTTTCATTTAATTCTATAGAATCGGATTTCCATTCCCGATATTTGTTTTCAAAAAGCATTGGATTAGCATCATTCCATTCATAAATCGCTTGTTCAGGGTCGCCTACTAATATTAAATTTTTCAGTCCGTTTTCAGTTAATTTATTTAGTATTTGCATTTGGATATCTGAAGTATCTTGAGCTTCATCTAATATAATATATGGAAAACGTTTAATAAGTAAATTTAAAATGTTTTTATGATTTTCCAAGACTTTTAAAGCATAATAATGCGCATCTGCACGATTTGCATAACCTTCTCTAATTAATTTCTTTTTTTCAATGATTAATTGAGGTTTTGATTTCCAATTGTGTTCTAATTTTGATCCCGGAACTTTAACCCAATCTCCATCCAAGTTACGGGTGATTTCTGTAAACTGTTGTTGGGCATAAAATGGATGAACCCAATTATTAAAAGGTTTTCCAATTAATTTTGGCCTACAATTACATTTCATTTCTAAATGGCTAAATGGTAAAAATATATAATTATTAATAAAACTATCTAATGTACCTATAAAATGAGGATATTGAATTTCAAAAGAACTATCAAATAATTTAAATGCTTCTTTCATTTCATCTACTGCAATATTTGTAAATGACAATAATGCTAAACCACCCCTAGAATCCCAATCTTCAATAATATCCATTGCTTTTTTAGTAATAGTGCTAGTTTTACCACTGCCTGGTGCTGCTTTAACAACAAATAAGCCATGTTTATTTTTATCTAAAATTTCATTTTGTTTATCAGTAAATTCCATCTAATCCTCTTTTAAAAATTCAAATAAATCATCAACAACCACTGGAATCTTAAAATTATCTAAATTTTCCCATTCATGTATAATCTTTAGGGGCAAATTTGTTTTTTTGAATTTAATGTTGTTTATATAATCATAAATCAAATTTTCATCGTATTGTTCTTCATTTAATTCATTTAAAAAATTTCTCGTAAATTGAATATTAGATACAATAGTGTTATCTAATAATAAATATTCTAAAAGATTTATATTTTCTTTATTAGCATTGATTATTTCAAATTCAAAATCTTTTTCTGATGTAAAGACTTTAATGTTGTTTCCATCATATTCATTCATTAATTTTAAACTAGTGTCCGAACAGATATCTTGAAGACTATTTTTATCATTATCAACTAATATTGCACATTTCTTTTTAAGATGTTCTTTTTCTTCATCTTCTAAGAATAATTTTGCATAGTGGAGTAGGTTATTGTTTCCCCCAGTTTCAACTAATTCTATGTTTTCTTTTTCGAAAGGTAAATTTTTAATTTTTGCAAAAAACGGCATTAATATCTTTTCAGAAGGACCTTCGACAAGAATAACTTTTTTAGAGAATAATATATTTGCTTTCATTGAATCAAAAAATTTTGTTAGATATTTTTTGTTTTTTTCATCCAAATTCAGATTATTCCAATTCACATCAGTAATTTCATTATTAATATTTTCTAAAATAATCAATGAATCTAAATTTGCATGTGAAACTAAAATTGGGGAATGGGAAGTCATGAAAATTTGGAAAGGATAATCATCATTTAAAAATTCAATTAGATAATTGAAAAATGATTTTTGTAACTGTGGATGTAAATGGGCTTCAGGTTCTTCAACACACAATGCAGTATAACTCTGTTCATCATCATTCGAATCTCTTAAATTTCCTAATAATATAGACATATAGATTAAATTATTATAACCTAAACCATTTTGTGATAATTCTAAATTTCCCCCATCTATAGGCAAAGTAATGAAAAAATTATTAACAAAATTATCATATTCTTCAGGAATTAAATTTATGTCAAATGCGGGAAAATTACTATGAGTCATTCCATCTAAATGAGAATCAATATGTCCTTCTTTTGAACTTTCAATAAAATTCATAATCCTATGTCCATTAATTTGTTCATTCAAATCCTGAATCAATTCATTTTTATCATATTCTGTTTCAACTTTTGTAAAAAACTTTCCTAAAATATTATTTCTACCCGGATGAAGATATCTTCCGGAATCTCTTAACGGGTCTAAATAAATATGGTATAACTCATGAAATATTTCATCAGGAACTTGCTGCCCTTCAAAGGATCCACCCCACACTTTATTATAAATTCTTTTCCGATTGTTTTTTACTTTAATATAATATTTGAAGTGTATTTCTAAGTATTCAGTTTCTGGATTGAAAATATCATAAAATAGTTCTTGTTCATCATGGTTTGCGTTAAAATATAATGAAAATCCAATAGATTCCGTTTCGGGCATTCCTATTGTGAAATCTTTTTCATTAATATAAATAGTCCTATCAATGTCTTTATAACCTAAACAAAGTCTTAATGCATCAATGATTCTAGTTTTTCCAGAATTATTTTCTCCAATGATAATATTCAATCCTTCATTGAATGTTAATGTTAGGTCATCAATTCCTCTGAAATTTTGTATTTTAAATTTCTCTAAATACATATCAATAAGTAAATTTATTTTTTATGGAAAATAAATGTTTAGTTAGTGAGTGCCAATTATTTTATTGATTTAATAGATAAATTAGATTAGTATTATCAATTAATGCTTATTTTTGTAAATTAGTTGGTATTTAATAGTTACAGAATCATCATCCGTAATAATTTCAACTTTAAATAAATCCCCTGGTTTGATATCATGTTCTGCACTTAGTTCAGCAGGAATGGTTAAATCTAATGATTTAGTGCCATGTCTTCCTCTAACTTTAACAAACTTTTCACTCATAAATAATACTTTGATTTTAATGTACATTAATTATTATTTTTGATTATTGTGAAAGATTACAACATAAACTAATGTTGTGATAATATGAATAAAGAAAATTGGGTTGCTTTACAGGAATATTTGCCTTTGTTTTCTGAACTTAATTTAGACATGTCTTTTTTATATATTACAGAAACTGGATATGGAAAAGGCATAATGGATGCTACCTTTCCTGTTAGGAACTTTTTAAGAAAAAATAACTTACACGATTATGAAAAACAAGGACAAGGACAAAAAGAAATGTCTGAAATTCTTGGGTGCTCTCATGGATATATTAATAAACGGCTTAAAAAGTTATCACTTAATTGAATATCCTTGCGATAAAAAAATTCATTATTTGAAAATTAATCATACTATTTAATTAATAAAAATAAATTATTAATCATGTTAAGTTCTATAATTAATAAAGAAATTTTTAATTGTTATGCCTGTATTGGTACTTTTTCATTTAATGACAAAAAATTCACATCTGAATTTTATTTAATACAGTATAATGACGGCAAAATTGATTTAATTATTGGAGGATTTTCTGCACTTTTATTTATGGAGCGTTTTAGTGTAAAAGATGATTATTGTTCCATTTCTGCCAGATTAATTTATGAACTCGCAACCGTGAAAATTGATGAAGCCGTAATAGCTAATATCAGTATTAATTCAGGTAATGGTAAACCCACATATGCTATTTTAAATGTTTATAAACCAGTTATCATAGAATCCAATAATGATGATAAAGAATTAAATCAAGATGTACTTTTAGTATATCTTACAAACTTTTTAAATAATCCTACAAAACAAGGTGATTTTGAAAAATTCAATATAGGAAATGATGATTATTTAATAGAATTTAAAGGAATTCATGATTATGACGAATGCAAAACCTTATTATATGAACGTAAAGAAGATATTTTAATAACTTCAATGGCAAAAATTAACTTAAAAAATAAAGATATTGATATTATTGAAGAGATGAACAGATTAACTTATTTAATATCATATATTAATAGAACACACATCTCTCCAGTTTGTTTTAATTTTTATGAAAACGGATATTTAATTAAAAGTATTTTATATCCAGTTCTTACAACTAAATTCTCAAATAAGGAAAAATTAATCGAAACAAATGATATTGGATATTTTATAGAAAAATGTTATCCTATTTTTTTAGAAAATTATCAGGATTTTTCTTTAAACATTGTTATTAGCATTTATTTAGAATCATTACTGAGCAATTATGTTGATAGTAGTTATATTTTGTTAGTCACTGCATTAGAATCTTTTTTATTATCCCATGAAGATCAATGTATAAAAAATGGGGAAATAATAAATCCAAGTTCGATTAATCGAATTAAAAAAGATATTGTGAAATTTTTTGATAAAAAAGACTATGATATTGTGGAAGAAGATTTAGAAGAGTTATCTGAAATGCTAGCTTATAACAATACCACTTTAGGTGAAAAATTTTCTTTATTAAAAAATAAAGATAAATTTAAGCCGAATTTAAATTTAAAATCAGAAGATTATGATTTCCCGACCATTAGAAATAAAATAATTCATACTGGAAAGGTTCCAAAGAAAATTAATTCTTCAAAGGGCGAACGGGAAATTAACATGGCAATAGAGTATAATAGGACATTATTTTTATTAGATAAAATTATTTTATCATTATTAGAGTATGATGGAGTATTTAATGATTATTTAAACAAGACCCAAGATAGTTTAGGGTAATATTTTTAAATATAACTCTTTAAAATTATAGTGAGGATATTTAATGTGGATTGATGAATTTTTTGAATTATTATATTCTAAAGATAGTACAAAAATTGAAAAAGCATATGATTTAAAAAATAAAAAAATGCCCAATTTCATTTACAAATATAAATCCATAACTGGCAATGGACATACATTTGATTTATTGGAAAATGATTTGATATATTTATCTAATGCAAATAATTTAAATGATTTATATGAAGGGGAATTTTTTTATAATGTTCAAGAATTATTTTATAATAATTTTGAACCTAAGATAATTAGTGATTTCATTAAAAAAGCAAAATTAAGTGATGAAGAAAAAGAAAGATTGTCTAATTCTGAAAAACCTTATTTAGAACTACAAAAATTAATTTATGAAACAGATCCAATTGTAAATACAGATATCCCCTTTGAAGAATTCAATAATCTTTCATTGAAAATAACTTTTGATGCCTTAAACAAAGTTTTTCAAGATGGAAACAATATCAGTAAAGAGAATACATATTTAACTTGTTTTTCTGAAGATTTTGATGTGATATTGATGTGGTCGCATTATGCCGACTCCAATACTGGAATCTGTATAAAATATAACATTAAAGATTTTGAAGATTTTATAATACGTGCCTGTTATCCGATTAAATATGAAGATGGATATGATTACACAGAAGAATTATCCAATATGAAAGAAAATATGCATAAACTCATGTTTGATCCATATTTAAGAAAAGAAACTATATGGAGATATGAAAGAGAGTGGAGAATATTATTTAATCATGAAATTCTTTTAAGAAGTGCAATAAAAATTGGTGAAAAATATTTTCTTAAATTACCCAAACCTTCCGCCATATATCTAGGTAAAAAAATCGCTGCCGAGAATAAAGAAAAAATTATTGATATTTGTAAAAAAAGAGAAATTTCACTTTATCAAATGGAAAAAGATACACGCGAAGCTAAACTTTATGAAACAAAAATTTTAAATTATTCTGAAGAATATTTGGGTGATGAACTGTTTATTATTGAATCTATTAAAAATAAGACCTGCAAATCATTAATTCATGAATATTTTTACTATTCAAAAAGTATTGGAGATATAAAAAAAGGATTTTCAAGAATTTTTGATTCATTTAAAAATTTAAATAATAAGGAAATACAATTCTTTTTAGATGAATTATTATTTAAAAACGATGTTTTTCCAGTTTTATATCCATATTACCATAATGTATTATTATTTTTGATAAAACTATATGATACTAAAACATTTAATTACATTACCACTAGTGACGGATTATCTGTTGAAAAAAACTTAAAAAAATGGATAGGATATTGTTTTTCAAGTTTCTATAATAAAAAAATAATAAGATATTTAATTTTCTTTGAAAGATTATTTATGCGATTTTATAACCGTTATGTGATTCTTTCTGATGACGAAAAAAAGATTTATGAACTTGAATTGTTTAACTATAACCTAAAAAATAAATATGTTACATTAATAGAAGAGGATATGTTTGATGAATTCAAGTTAATGCATCCATTCACAACTGAATACCAAACGGAATTAATTAGAAACAATATTTTAGATAATATTCAAACAGTTATTGATTTGTTTTATAATAATGGTGAATTTGATGAAGACCAATGTTATGGAGAATATATAAAACTAAAATCTGTTGTAGAAAAAATAGAGAATAATACTGAGTTAAAATATCAGAAAATTTATCCAAATTCAGAAAGATACTTACCAATTATTTATGCATGTTTATTTAATAAATCCTGTGATATTCAATTACAGGGTTCTGGAGGGATATTAGTAAGAAACAAACATATTTTACAATTGGTGTCTCCTGAAGACAAATTATTATTTGAAAATTTGGGAAAAATTAATTATAATCATAGAATTTCAAGTTTCATTTTTGAGTGTTGTGATGAATTGAATATAAACTATAAACAAAATATTTTAATAAATGTTGATGAAAAGTATTTTAATCCTAAAAATAACCCGTATACAATTTTAGATTAATAACAACAATTAGTCAGTGAATATGATAATTAAATATGAAATAATTAAATAGCTATTTAAATTTACCTCATGAACATTTTTCCAAAAAATTAAATATCAACATCCAATAAATTTCATAACAAAGTTGATTGAAAAGTATGTGTAAGTGGCACTACTTTTTCATGAGTTTTCAATATGATTAAAAACATTGATAAATTTTTAATTCCCATTTTATTTCACCACATTATTTTGCATTTTATGGAAATCATAATTTCGATATACACTAAGCAACTGTTTATTAAAATGTTATAACCAACTAGTAATTGGGACTTCATCCGCAAATTTAATTAATCATCCCAATCAAAAAGATTATTGTAAAAAAGGTAAGTGAAACCATAAAAGTAACTGATATTTTAGTGATTATAATGATGATACCTACAATACCCACTCCTGATGAATTACTTGATAAAGGATTTAGCAGAGGGAAAAAGCAAGCAGATTTAATGAGAACACAGAAAATACCAAAGCATCTGAAAGGAAAAAGAATTGAAGAAAGAAGAGTTATAACTTCTTGTCAGGTAATCAAAGACAAATTAAAATCCATTTTAGATAGTGTTCCGGATATAGAAGACCTTCCCCCATTTTATCAGGATTACATTGACATTACTGTTGGTGTGGATGATATGAAACAGGCTCTTGGAGGGCTTAACTGGGCTTATGGTATTTTAACACAACTTGAAAAAGAATACGGAAGTAAAATCAGGAAAAATCCGTCAGAAAAGGCAACTACCCTTCAAAAACAGGCATACGGTAGAATTGCATCTGTTGTAAACAAAATCAAAAAGGATTTGGATTTTCTGGATTTTGCAAAAGCTAACTTAAGAAACATGCCTACAATTGACTTTGATGCAACAACAATTGTAATTGCTGGATTTCCAAATGTGGGAAAATCCACACTTCTTAACCAGATATCTGGAGCAGACCCTCAAATAGCCAACTATCCTTTTACAACTAAAGGTATTCAAATAGGACATGTGGAAAGACATTGGAAAAGTATTCAAATTATTGACACTCCCGGACTTTTAGACAGACCGGTTTTAGAAATGAATGATATTGAATTAAATGCAATAGTGGCTTTGGAACATTTGGCGGATGCTATTTTATTTATTTTCGATGCATCTGAAACCTGCGGATTTGGTCTGGAAAGTCAGTACAATTTATTAAAACAGATTGAAAAAATATTTGACAACATTCCTGTAATCTACCTATTTAATAAAATGGATCTTATTGAAGACACCAGCTATGTGGAACAGTATGTTGATGAATTAGATAACTCCATTTTCATATCAGCTATTGAAGGAGAAGGTATTGATAAAATAAATAAAGTTTTAGACTCTGTTAAAAAAATAGAAAGAAATGAAGAAGAGGAATATTAAAGATACCTTTATATATTAAAAGTCCATAATAACAATTAAATTTAATTAAACATAATGGAGTCACAAATATGGTAGAGAAAGATATAATCGAAACCAAAATTAGCGAAGGCAAAGAAAAAGCTGAAGAAAAAATTGACGAACACAAAGAAAAGGCTGAAGAAAAAATCAATTACCGCAAGGAAAAATTAAACGAAAAAAGGGAACAGACAAAAAATATGGCTGGAAAAATGACAGAAGATTTATCCAGAGGCTTTGATGATCTTCAAGAAGGTATTAAATCAATCCAAAAAATAATTGATCAGAAAATTGATGATTATAAAAAAGCAACCATCCACAGCTTAGACGTTGATTTAATAGAAACTGAAGAAAAATACTACTTGAAAGTAGATGTTCCAGGTATTGAAAAAGAAGAAATTGATATTGAAGCTGGAGACAAAGACATCTCAATTGTAGCTACTTTCAAACCGTTTACTGAAGAAATTGAAGAAAAAGATAAAACTGTTTTAATTTCAGATATAAAACAAGGAAAATGCAGCAAAAGCATCAGATTCAGCAACAATATTGAAATTGATAAAATCAGTGCAAAATTCAACAACGGAACAGTTTTAATAACTATTCCTAAATTAAAAACACCAAAAAATAAAATTAATGTAGAATAAATTTTCTACATATTTCTTTTTTTAAAAAAAATTAATATCTGACTTTTCCGATATGTCTTGTAGCACCAGGATCTTCACCATTAAAATGCGCCAAATAATAAACAAACCATTCTAAAGGAACTACAAATATTAATGGAGATAATAACGGATTGATATCTGCATAATCTTCCAAATTATAAACAATAGACTTCAATTCTAAATTTTTAGAAAATTCAATAGCTTTGTCAGTTATTTCATCTGATTCAAAATCTGAACGCAGGAAAATAATTGGAACATCTTTTTCTGCACGTTCTATTAAACCGTGCCTAAATTCCGCAGAGTAAACAGGGCATGCATGTTTAATTGCTCCTTCCATAAGCATAGTCATAGCTAATTTAAATGAAAGGCCGAAGTTAGGTCCACTGCCTAAACAGTAGAAGATATCTTCATCTTTAAACTCTTCAGCTAATTTTTTATTGTCTTCTTCGGTTGTTTTTAATAATTCTTCAATAATATCAGGAATATGTTTCAAATCACCTAACAGTTCATCTGCCTTGCCATAGTTGGATCCTTTAAATAAAATCTGATAAAGACAGGCTAACTGAGTTACATATGTTTTAGTTCCAAGAATTGCTGTTTCCCTTTCACATTGTGTTATAATTGGAGTTTTAGCTTCTTTTATCATTGAACTATCAGGTTCATTAGAAATTGAAACAGTGTGAATTCCATATTCATTAGCTCTTTTAAGAGATGCTAAAGTATCTGCAGTTTCACCGGATTGTGATGTGAAAATAGCTATTGAATTTTCTCCGTCAGTTAATTTTTTATTATAATAAAATTCATAGCCTGTAAATACTTCTACACTCATATCACAGGACATTCTCAATGCATCCCTAACACTATAACATGTAGAAATAGAACTGCCACAACCAATTAAATAAATTTTATCTGCTTTTGATACAGCTTCTGAAACACTATCCATTTTAGACATTTCGCTTGCAAATGTCCTTCTAAGTGAATCAGGTTGCTCCATCATTTCATCATACATTTTATAGTTCATTGCTTAAACTCCTTAAAATTAATATATAATACTTATAATATTGTTTATTAACATATAAAAATGTTTTTTAAAAATCGATACTTTAATTAAGTAAATATTATCAAACTTATAATTATGGAAATAAATTTATCTTCAGTTGGAATGGAAAAAGGAAGACAATATGAAACAGTGATAACTACACTAAGCCCTGAGGGCAAAAGAAATGCAGCGCCAATTGGAGTTATATGTACCGGCAAAGACAGTATAATATGCCGTATATTCAAAGGAAGCACCACTTTAGAAAACATTATTTCTCAAAAAGAATTTACTGTAAATATTACTGAAAATCCGGAACTTTTTACACTTTCAACAATTGATAACCTTCCAGAAACTTATTTTGATGAAAACAATTCCATTAAAAATATTGAAAGCTATTTCAAATGTGAAGTTACTGACTTAATAGAAGCTGTTAAAAGAAGCGATCCGATTAAAAGTGACTCAAAAGCCATTGTCATAAAAGCTAAAGTTACCTCACATGTAATCAATAAAAATATAAAAGCAATTAACCGTGCTATGGGACTGCTTATAGAGACTTTAGTTAATTTTACAAGAATAGATATGGTTGATGAGAAACAGCAAGAATATTATCTCGGAAGATTTGGGGAAGCAAAAAGAGTAATAAATAAAGTTGGATCAAAAGAAGAGCAAAAAGCAATTCATGAAATAAAAAAAGAATTAATAAAAAAAGGGTATTCGCCCTAATTTTTAATTACATCAATAAATTCAAAGTTTATACAGTCAAATAAACCTTTATCAGATATTTTGATAGCTGGAATTACCAAAAGAGCCATAAATGACATGGTCATAAACGGAGAATCCAGTTTGCATCCGAAATCAGCAGCTGTTTTATGCAATTTCTCTAATTTTTCAGCTACTTCATGACTGTCTTCATTAGTCATCAATCCTGCAATAGGCAATGCCAAAGAATCTTCAAAATCACCGTCAACAATAGCAAAACCGCCTTCATTATCAATTAAACAGTTGACTGCATTTGCCATGTCCTCACTATTTGTTCCTACAACTACAATATTATGAGAATCATGAGCTACAGAAGAGGCTATTGCTCCTTTTTTAAGATTGAATCCTGTTATAAATCCGTTGGCTATTGAATTTCCACCATAACGCTCAACAACAGCTATTTTTAAAATATCCTCTTCCAAATCAGGCTGTACAAATCCGTTTTTAGTTTCCAATGTTGCACTTTCAGCTTCAGTTATTAATTCACCATTGAAACATCGGATTACATTAACATCTGCTGAAGGTTCATCACATGAGATTTCAAAATCTTCAGATTCTTTTTTGGAAACATCAAATGTATTTTTGAATTCCGTTTCTTCCACATCAAATAAAACATTTTCACCATCAAAAACACATTTGCCTGCAACATATGTCTTTAAAATATTTAAATCATTCAGATTATCTACAACAACATAATCTGCCTGCATTCCTTTTACAATAGCACCGGTATTTAAATTATAATGTGTTGACGGATTAACTGTAACCATTTCAATTGCACTTATAGGACTGATTTCCAAATCAATGGCTTTTTTAATGGATTCATTTAAATGACCTTTAATTAAGTCAGTGGTGTGTTTGTCATCACTTACTATAAAATCAAAAATAGGCAGATGTATTCTTTTTTCCAGAACTTCATTGGGCATTTTTCCGAAACTTTCGTGATTTTTCCAGTAGTCTAACCTGTCGCTAAAATCAAAAAGAGCTTCCATATTTTTAGCAGAAGACCCTTCACGAACCATTATTTTCATACCTTTTTCTTTTTTTTCAATAGCTTCTGCAAAATTACTGCATTCATGATCAGTAGATATATGTTCAGCTATATATTTATCCAAATCTTTTCCTGAAAGCAGAGGCGCATGCCCGTCTATAGGTTTTCCAAGTTCTTTTGCTTTTTCCAGTTTGGCCAAAACTTCCCCATCCCCATTTATCACACCTGGAAAATTCATCATTTCACCAAGTGCAACAGCTTCATCTTTTTTAAGAAGTTCTCCGATAGTTTCGCTGTCCAAAATAGCTCCTGATGTTTCAAAACAGGTTGCAGGAACACATGATGGAATTGAAAAATAAAAATTAAAAGGAACAGATTTTGAATTTTCAATCATGAAATATATCCCGTCAGTACCTGCAACATTAGCTATTTCATGAGGATCACAAACAACTGAAGTAGTACCGAACCTTACAGCCAGTTTTGCAAACTGTGCAGGAGTAAGCATGGTACTTTCAATATGAATATGAGAATCAATAAATCCCGGAAGAATAATCCCCGAAATATCCAATTCACTGTCGTCATTAATGACAATTGGAACTATCTCTTTAAAAAATCCACCTTCAACTGAAATACGTGCAGGATAAATTGAATCAGTTATAACGTCTAACATATATGCACTGAATTGCATCTAATCACTTTCATGTAGGGATTCATATAAAAGAGGTAAAAATGTACCAATATCTGTTACAATACTAACTACCTGAGCACTTCCCCTGTCAGATAATTTGGTAACAGTAGCAGGATTAATATCCACACAGATACTTTTAACTTTTGAAGGAAGTAAATTACCCATAGCTATTGAATGCAACATGGTAGCTATCATAATTACCATGTCAACTTCCTGAGCCTGTTTACGCATTAATTTTTGTGACTCTGCAGTGTCAGTTATTACATCAGGCAGAGGACCGTCATCACGAATAGAACCTGCTAAAACATACGGAATGTCCTTTTTAATACATTCATACATGATTCCGCCAGTTAAGGTGCCATCTTCAACAGCCTGTTTAATTGATCCTGAACGGTTGATTTTATTAATGGCCCTCATATGATGAGTATGTCCATGAGCTATAATTTCTCCTGTTTCCACTTCAATACCTAAAGAAGTTCCGAAAATATTGCTTTCAATATCGTGAGTAGCCAGTGCATTACCTGCAAGAAGAGAATCAATATATCCTTCCCTGATTAAAGCAGCCAGATATTTGCCTGATCCTGTGTGTACAATAGCAGGACCTCCAACAATAGCTATTTTACCTCCTTTACTTTTGATTTCTTTAATTTCTTTTGCAATTCCCCTGATTAAATTCATCAAAGGTTTTTCAGAAGAAACATCACTGTTCATAAATTCAAAGGTTCCGCTTTTTTCTCTGGACCTTTGAGGTGGTGTAACTTTTATTCCGTCACGACCAACAACAATCATATCTCCTGCCTTAATTTCCGCTATCGGTTTAACTGATGCACGAGAATTTTTTTCATCAACACAGATTAAACAATCCATCTCAATGTTTTCAACAACTATCCAATTACCTTTATAGAGAATGTGAGTTGTATGATTTGAAGTAGAATAAAAACCTTCCGGAGCAACTTTATCTTTTGAAGATGCAACTAATTCAACCTCTTTTAATTCAGATATTGATGCACCTAATACTGACAACTCATCTAAAATAGAATTTAAAAGGTCGATAGACTCTGCATAAACTGCCATCTTAACCTTACTAGTATCAGTTTTTCTTTTACCTACATCAAATTCTAAGAAATCAAAATCTCCACCTTTATCCATGATAATATCCAGAGCTTTTGGTAAAGTTAATGAATCAATAACATGACCAGAAAGTTCAATTGTTCTACTATTCATAATTTTTGCTCCTAATTATTAATTATTAATATTGTAATTTTACTTTAAGCTAATATTTAAATAATTCCATATTAATTTTTTATAAGAAAAGTAATAATTAACTAAAAATTTTAAAAAATAATGAACAAAAAATAATAAAAGTTAAATTAAATTAAAAGTAAAAACAATTTATCACAATAATGATAAAAAATCATAAATTATTTTTGAAGCGGAAACTGCAGTAATATCACCCAATCTGTCACCAGCTGTTTCAACAACATCCATCCCGACAACATTTTTTAAAGATAAAGTTTGAAGTATAGCTTCTATATGACCATATGATATTCCGTTGGGAGTTGGATTGCCTACAGTCGGAGCAATAGACGGATCAAAAACATCCATATCAATAGACAAATAAATTGGAGTGTCAATAGTGCTCAAATAATATTCTATATTGTCCAGATGATGAAATACATCATTATTTTTAAATGATGTGATATTTGACTGGTTTTTAACAAAATCTTCCTCTTCCTTTGAAGCTGACCTGATGCCAATCTGAACCAACTCCTTAACACCCCTTTCATGAACCCTTTTCATGACACTGGCATGAGAATACGGCTCCCCAATAAAAGTATCTGCCAGGTCCCTATGAGCATCCAAATGGACAACAGTCAGATCATCATATTTTTTAGTTAATGAATTAAGAACACCAATAGTCAAACTATGTTCTCCGCCAATAGTCAGAGGTTTGATTTTTAAATCAGACAGTTCATTAACAGTATCTTCAATTATTTCACATGTTTTTTTACAGTTTCCAAAAACAACATTTACGTCTCCGAAATCGTAAAAAATATTGTCCAATTGTGTATTAAAAATAGTGTTATATTTTTCAAACCCATATGAAGCTTCTCTAACTACTATAGGTCCAAAACGTGAACCAGGATGATAAGATGTTGTACTGTCAAACGGAACACCGATTATTCCCCAAGCACCCTCTTTAAGGTTGTTAAAATCAGTTTCTTCCTGGGAAAAAGCAAATTTCCATGGTTCATATGTGTTTAAAAGCATAATAAATCAAAAAAGAACTAAATAAAATTATTTAGTTCTCATAATTTTCATATTTCCTAAAGCTACGATGTAATCTACTTCAATACCTTCAGTGATTTGGTCTTTTAATTCTTCAGGCATAGGTAAATCTAAAGTGTCGTAGTTTTCCATATCCATTAACTGAACATTGTTACCTTGGATAGATAATACCTGACCAACCCTTTTATCGATAATTGGAATATCTACTTTGGTATCTACAGGTTTAACAATACTTCTTTTTTGGTTATCGAAAATACCTACAGCTTCTAATCTAGCTTTAGCAGCACCATGTTTACCTGGGGATGAAGTAGTTAAACTTGTGATTTTAGATGCTTCCCCACCTAATACGATATATTTACCAACTTTTAATGTTTTAATCTCTACAACTTTTGTTGACATTAATTTTCCTCCATAAATTAAAAAATAGATTTAAATAAGTAATCTATAATAAGAATTATTTTAGATTAATAATAATTCTATCCAACATTTTATATAAATTATTCGTTTTAACAAGTAGGACTTCAATAATAAATATTAAATAGAAATTACAAATTTAAAACAAAGTGATAAAAATGAAAATAGCTATTGTATCAGGAAAAGATGAGGGTCCAACAAGGTTAAATGCATTTGACAATGCACTAACTGCTGCTGGAATAGGAGACGTCAATTTAATTAAAGTATCAAGTATGCTTGGAAAAAACACTCAAGTTAAAGACCTGCCAAAACTCAAATCTGGAGCTATGGTTAATTGTGTACTTTCTTCAGTTACCTCAAGCAAGCCTGGAGATACAATAACTGCAGTTGTTGCAGTAGCTATTGGGGAAAAATTAGGCTGTGTAGTTGAAACAACTGGAACAAACAAGGACCCGCAGGATTTGATTGATGAAGCTAACTTCATGGTAAACTACATGATGGAAAAACGTGAAGTGGAAATTAAAGATATTATAATTGAGTCCGCCAGTACAACTGTTGAAAATATAGCTTCAGTTGTGGCTTCAGTTGTTTATTTGAATGATGAAATAATTGAGGGATAAAATATGGATGCAAAAGATAAAAAAATAGCTACAGACCTTTGTTACGAGATTATAAAAGAGGTAGGAAGAGCTATCAGACCATATGTCGGAAAACCTGAATCAGGAGAAAAAGTTAAAATGGGGGCTGACGGCACTCCAACATCATATATTGATGTTATAGCTGAAGATCAAGTAATTAACATTTTAAAAAATGCTCCTATACGCTCATACATCATTAGTGAAGAAATTGGAGAACTGAAAGTTGGATACGGAAAAAAAGAAAGTGTTGTTTTAACTCAGGAACTTAGAAGAACTGATTTAACTCCTGAACAAAAACCTAAATTCATATTCTTAATAGACCCTATTGACGGTACAAGCAATGCAATTAAGGAAATACCTGCATATGGAATTTCAATAGCTGTTGCAAATGTTCCTGATGGTAGATTAGCTACTTTAAATGATGTTGAATTAGGTTTTATCAGCAACTTCGGAAACGGCAATTTCTTTGAAGCTGAAAAAGGAAAAGGATGCTGGTTGAATAATGAAGAGGTGCACCCTTCAGATATTATAAACATCAGTGATATGTCTCTTGGAGGATTTACTAAAAGCGGGACCAAATCAGCTTCCAAATTAGTTGACAATGCAAGGCGCATGCGTGTTTTAGGTTCTGTTGTTTTGGAACTTTCATATGTAGCCAGCGGAAGATATGATGCATTTCTTGATTTGAGAGGCAGCAGAATAATAGATATTGCAGCTTCCAAATTGATTGTTGAAGAAGCCGGAGGAATCATCACCAACAAATACGGTGAAAAACTGGACAATAAATTAAGTATCTATGAAAGAACAATTGTTGTTGCAGCAAATAACAATATACTCCACAAACAGATAATCGATATCTTAAATGACAATGAAAGTGATGTTATCGGAGAAGTTGGAGTAGTAAGCCGTGTAGATGAATACCATGCAATATTATTCTCTGTAAAAATCATAGATTATCTTTTGAATAACGGTATTGATGTAGTCATTGAAAGGACACTGGCCAGAAAGCTTGAAAAACTTAAAAAAGACCCTAATTTGAAAAATATAATTAACACAACCATAAAAGAGCATCCTGAATTAAAGGACCAGTTGAAAAATTTAAACTTTAACATTGAATTTAAATTGCTCTCACAAAGTATACAAGACTTTAAAAGCGATATGGCAATTATTCTTGGTGGAGACGGAACCCTTTTAAGAACACAGACTAAAATGACTGAAGAAATACCAATATTTGGAATTAATATGGGTACAGTAGGATTTTTAACTGAAATTGAAGTTAATGAAACATTTGATTCACTTAAAAAAATATTAAAAGGAGAATATTACCTTGAAAAAAGAACAAAATTAGTTGTTTCCCATGAAAACCACCATTATTCTGCACTGAATGAAGTTGTTGTAATGACTGACGAACCTTCAAAAATGCTTCATTTCCAGGTTCAGGTAGACGGAGAAATCATTGAAGAATTCAGAGCTGACGGTCTTATCATATCAACTCCAAGCGGTTCTACAGCATATTCCATGTCTGCAGGAGGTCCGATTGTTGATCCGAATGTAGGAGGATTTATCATCATCCCAATTTGTCCGTATAAATTAGGTGTAAGGCCATTTATCGTGTCTGATGAAAGTGAAATTATTGTCAAATTACTTAAAAAAGGTAAAACCGCAGTATTTGTAATGGACGGCCAAATAAATGAGGAAGCAGAATATCAGGAAGAAATCAGATTCAAAAAATCAGACAAACACGTTTACTTCATAAGAAACTCAAATAAATGTTTCTATAAAAAAGTTAAAGACAAGTTAAATGAGGGAGGCATCAACAACTAATGAACAGCCTCGTAATTGACATGACTCACGGAGGAGTGAAAATAGCCGTCAGTCTTGCAAAAAAAGATGAAACAGTCTATGCCTATGACATTTACAACACTTTGAAAAGTGTTGATAAAAAAATGTTAGCGGTTTATAATGTTAAAATTATAGATTTGGACTATTTAAAAAACTTAAACGGAAATTTAAGAGTTATCTATCCTGTTCATTTACCTTTAACTAAAAGAGATATTGAAAAGTATAATCCCTCTTTAAATTATACTTTTTTAACCCATCACGAAATAATTAAAGAACTTCTGAAAAACTGGGGCAATGACATTCCCAAAATTGAAGTTACAGGAGTTAAAGGAAAAACCAGCTGTGTTTTTATGCTTAAAGAAATCTTAATTGATAAAAACCCACTAATTTTATCCAGCTTAGGTGCATTATTATATGAAAATGGAGTGAAAAAAACATTAAAACAAAATATATCAATTACTCCTGCAAATATTAAAGAAACAATTGACCTTGCATATAAAATAGCTAACCCTGTATGCGAAATAGCTGCAGGGAAATGCGATAGCCAAAATCTTAAAAAATATGGGTGTGCAATTTTTGAAAGTTCACTTGGAGCCAGCGGAATTGGAGATGTAGGGCTTTTAACAAACATAGTTGAAAATTATCCCATAGCTAAAAATAAAAGAACAGCCAGTGAAGCTAAAAGTCAGATATTCAATTGCAGCATCGTAGCTATCCAAAAAGAAACATTAGATGAATTCTACAAAAACATCGAACATAAAAAGATAAATACTTTTTCCCTAAATAACAATGCTGACGTAACTGTTAAAAATATAGAATATGATTTGGATAAAACACTGTTTGATATAAGTTATAACAATATAATAACTGCCAACGGTGAGGTAATCTCCGGAGAATTTAAGGTTGAAACATTTGCTCCAGGAAAACATCATGTAAAAAATGTTTTGGGAGTTATTGCAACTTGTTTATCATTAAACATTCCAAAAGAAAAAATAATCAAAGGACTGGCCAATTATAAAGGAATTAAAGGAAGAACCAATAAAAAAATCATTGAAAATTCAACAATAATAGAAGAAATCAATCCCGGAATCAATACAAAAGCTATTGAAGAGTCCATAAACATGATAAGAAATTTGGATGATTATTACATAGCCATTGGTGGAGATTACGGAATAACATGTGAAGAAATTGATGAATCTAAAGTCAGCACCTATCTGGACACTCTTGATTACAATATCATTTTAACCGGAGAAGTAGGTGAAGGAATTTTAAAAAAAATGAATAAACCGGTAAAATATTCAAAAAACTTCCAGGATGTTTATAAACAAGCTATACACAACAATAAAAACCTGCTTTTGATTTATCGCTCAGATTACAGAAAACTTAATAAAAGATAATCAAAAATGTAACATTAGTTTTACATAAAATTGAAACATTTAATAAATATTAGCTAAATATTATAATTTGTAATTTAATGATAGTTATATGTTAAAATTTATTATTAAATTAGAAATAATACTTTTAAATTGGAGATTATATTTTGAATGTTGGAACAAGAGGAAGTCAATTAGCACTTGCACAAACTAATCAAGTTTGTAAAGATTTAGCATCAATTACTAATGAAAATATTGATGTTAACATAATTAAAACAAAAGGCGACAAAATAACTAATTCTCAACTATATAACATGGATGCAAAAGGTCTTTTTACTAAAGAACTTGATAAAGCATTGCTTGAAGAAGAAATAGATTTTGCAGTACATAGTTTTAAAGATTTACCAACTGAATTAGATGAAGAACTTGAAATAGCAGCAGTTCCAAAACGTGTAGCTCCAAATGAAGTACTGATCTCTAATAAAAACTGGGATGAACTAGGCCATAATTCCAAACTTGGAACTAGCAGCCTCAGAAGAGAAGCTTTTTGTAATTACCACAATAAATGCTTTGAACTCAAACCAATTAGAGGCAATATTGAAACCAGAATCAGCAAAGTTAACGGTAGCGATTTAGATGCAACACTTATGGCTCAGGCAGGACTAATAAGATTAAATCTTACACAACACATAAAAACAGTGTTTCCCCTAGATTATATCACACCTGCAGCAGGTCAGGGTGCATTAGCTATCATAACCCGAAAAGATTCTGATAAAAAAGAAATTATTTCTAAATTAAATGACTATCAATCCCGGCAAGAAGTATTTGCTGAAAAACAAGTGCTTGAAGAACTAGGTGTAGGTTGTCAATGGCCAATTGGTGCTATAGCCCAAATGAAGGACAAACAATTTTGTATATACTCAATCCTATTAACCAAAGAAGGAGAAGTTCTAAAAGAACATACTGAAAAAGGATCAATAAGAGATGCTGTCCAATTTGGTAAAAAAATAGGAAAAGTTTTTAAGGATTATGTTTAATTGGAGGAATAAAATTGAGAACAGTAAATGTAGGAGTTATTGGAGTAGGTGCAATGGGATACAACCATGCACGTGTATATTATAAATTAGAAGAAGCTAATTTAGTTGCTGTTAGTGATGTAAGTGAAAGAACTTTAAATAAAGTAGCTAAAAAATATGATGCAAAAGGTTTCACTGATTATGAAGATTTACTCAAAGATCCTGAAATAGAAGTAGTTAGCGTATGTGTTCCAACTACCTTCCACCATGATGTTGTAATGGAAGCTATTAAACATGGAAAACATGTATTAGTTGAAAAACCAATAGCTTTTACCCTAAAAGAAGCAGAAGATATGATTGCTGCTGCAAAAGAAGCTGGAGTTATTTTAGCAACAGGACATGTGGAAAGATTCAATCCGGCTGTTCAAAAAGCTAAAGAACTCATTGATAATGATGTTATTGGAGATATCGTATCTGCATCTGCAAAAAGAGTAGGACCATTCCCTCCAAGAATAAAAGATGTTGGAGTAACTATTGATTTAGCTATTCATGATTTGGATGTAATGAACTACTTATTTGATGAGGATGTTATTCAGGTTTACGGAACCATGAACAGTATCCTGGAAAAATGTGAATTTGAAGACCATGCTGAAATCATGATTAACTTTAAAAATGAATCTACAGGAATTCTGGAAGTAAACTGGTTAACTCCATACAAAAGGAGACAAATTGAAATTACAGGAACTGACGGAATCATTTCAGTAGACTATATCGAACAAAGCATTGACGTATACGGTAAATTCGCTCAGGATATTGATATTAAACATGAAGAACCATTAAAAGAAGAATTAAGGTCCTTTTTAAATGCAGTTGTTAATGGAACTGAACCTGAAATTACCGGTGAAGACGGTCTTAAAGCACTTAAAATGGTAATAGCTGCTACAAAATCCTCCAGAGAACATAAACCTATTAGCTTTGATGAAATTGAATAGGTGATTTTAATGAAACAAAAATTAATTAAAAAAGCTCAAGAGCTTAGACAACATGGTTTTACAACTGGTGAAATAGCTGATGAACTTAACGTAAGTATGGATACTGCCAGATGGTTAACTCTCCAAAAACCTGCTGAAGAAAAACCAGAAGCTCCTGTTGACTTTTTTATAAATTGGAAAAGTTTAGGTGGAAATTCAACCCGTTTAAGATATGTTTCCGGAGCTTTAAGTGATATGGCATTATCACATGGAGAAGCTGAAGTAATTCTTGGAATAGCTGTCAGCGGAATACCATTTGCAACTATGATGGCTGACTTTCTAGAAGACATGAGTGGAGTTGAAACTTCCCTTGCAGTATACCACCCTCACAAACACAGAAAAGAAAAAGACGACGGCGAAGGAGCTATAAGTACCAATTTCGGATCTGTTGAAGGTAAAAAAGTTGTAATTGTTGATGATGTTATAACCAGCGGTAAAACTGTAAAAGAAGTTATTCATGCAGTAAAAGACCATGGTGGAGAACCTATAGCTGTTACTGTATTAATCGACAAATCAGGACTTTCTGAAATTGAAGAAGTCCCTATCGAATCTTTAATTAAAGTAGGTAGATTATAAACCTACATTTTTACTATTTTTTATAAAAAAAGAAAAAGAATAGTCATAAAGACTAATCATAATTTTAAATTATTCTTCGTTTAATTTTCTGCGTTTATATCCAACAAATATTAACAAAGCAACGATTATAATTAATATAATAGAAGCAATAATTGTATTCGGATTACTTTTCATTATATTTTTATCAATTTCATATGCTTTTACAGATTTGCCATCATCCCCTGCAGAACTTCCAGCACTTTTTGCATTTGATCCTGAAGAGGATTTTGTGCTACTTGCTGGAGATGGATTTCCGTCAAGGCTTGGACTGTCACTAGATGAAGTACTGCTATTTGTACGAACAGTTCCACCATATGAATTGGATCTTGAGTCTCCAGTGTCTGTATTTGAATTCAAGAAATTAATCAAAGCATCAAGTAAACTTACACCTAATTTGTTAGAATTTTTATCTGTACTACTAGTGCCGTTAGACGGATTTTTTGATCCTCCATCATCACCAGATAAATCAGGGACATCCACATAACCTGTATCACCGTCAGGCCTATCTGGAACATTTGGATTTTTATCATCACCATCATCAGGAGTTACAATAACACTACTTCCGTCACCAGGTTTAGGAAGTAAAGGATTTCTATTAGGGAAATCAGGGAACCATGGTTTTATTTTTGAACCATCAACCTTATTTGTCAAATTGTTCACATTAGTAGGAGTCGTATAATTAAATTCAGAACCTCCGTCAACATGATTGTAAATTTCCGCATAATAATCAAATGCATTGACTACACGATTATTATAATATGAAGTATTATAAAATTTTCCTTTCGTATTGAATGCATCATAACTGGCTTTCGCATCTTTCCTAGTAGATATTAATAAATTATCAACAATAACCGAATTCTCAGCACTTATTAGAGAAATCGCATATTTTGCATCACTAGTAACTGTATTATTTTTAATTACAAATGTATGGTTACCTTTAGTTGATTGAGAATAACTTATACCGTAAATATTGTCATTGTCCTTAACTTCCGCAACACTATGAACTTCAATTGTATTATTAATAATAGTATCGTTAGAATCCTGAACTTCTATACCTGCAACAAGTGCCCAGCTATCATTACCTGCCAATCCAGTCACGTTAATCTTATTATGAGCAATATACAATTGTGTATCACCATAATAATTTTGTGAATAGATTCCTATGTTTGGCCCGTTAGATATTGAATACAAATCATTATTAGTTATATTTATCTTCTTAGAAGGTCCGGTAATTTGTATAGGGTATGCAGTACCGGCAGATAACATTCCGCCAGTAGTTAAAATAGCTATATTATTAGAATCTAATGTCAAACTATTTACACGCCATACATCAATACCATAAAGATAATTATTAAGACCTGGGAAAGTTAAGAAATCTTCCATATACAAAGTATTGTTTTTAACAAGACAATCATTTGAATCGGCAATAATTATACCGTCCAATGTAGGGAAAGGACTTCCTGGCCTTTTATTAACAATACTTGCAACAATATTTCCGATAAATGTTAAATTATTACTGTACTCAATACCTACACTTGTCACATAATTAGAATTTAAATCAGCTCCAACTGCTCCGAAATTAACATCCCTCAACGGAAGCTGAGTATAAATACTGTTATTTGCAATTAATGCATTAGGACAGTTACTTACTTTTAAAGCATAATTATAGGTATTTGCCTTATAATTATGGCCTTCAAAGTTGATTATACAGTTAATAACTTCCAAACCACTAATTGGAGCAATTCTTCTTCCAACTGCAGAAATGCCGTAACCTTCACTATCACGAGGAACAGTATAATTTATAACACAATCACGTATATGCGTATTATTGGCCAATGTAAGAATTGCCGCACCATCAGCATCTTTGAAATCAAAATCATTAACTAATGTGAAATTAGCTAAGGTAACATCTTTACCATTAATCAAAAATGCAACATTTTGCAAAGTAAAATTATTACCTAAAATAGTTACATTATTTGCTTCAATTTTTAAAAGACCTAAATTATCAAAGTTTTGAGTTAATACAAATTTAGTATTAGAATGCTCAACCCCCAAAGTACCGTCAACAAAATATTCATCAATGTTAAATATGGTCAAATTAACTGTATCAGAATCATTTTGATCATCAATGTCCGGATTATCAGGATCAACTGGAAAATCCGGAATATCTGGAATGTCAGGCACATCTGGAACTTCTGGTGCATCACCAACAATTATAATATTAGGCACAGTAGTATTTTCACCTAATGTTGATAAATCATTTGCAGAAACGCATCCCATAATCACGAAAAATAACATTAACAAAGATGTAATTATTATTTTTCGACTTAATTTAATCTTTTTCACCTCTTTTTAGTTTTAATAAAATCTTTTAAAACTAAAATAAGTCATTTTATAAGATTAAAAAAAACTTATTTAGAGTTCAAACTAAAAGACAATTAAGTATATGTAAAAAATAGTTTATATATTTATCCTTAAAATAAAATCAAAAGAGATTAATTGAATAATCTCTTTTTTAAAATATTCGTATTGTGTTTCCTGTTTGGAAATTGTTCCAGTAGGAAGTTATGATGTATTCTCCAGGCATCAATCTAATGTTTAATTTGGCCATACCGTTATTGTCTGTGACTTTATAGTAAAATACTCCGTTTACATTAAATGATACGTTTTGGTTAGCCAGTGGTTTTCCCTGACCGTCTAATGTCTGTGCAGTAAAGCTGCTTCCGTCCAGGTATTTCATGTTCAAGTTTTTAGTAACTAATGTAGGCAATACAGTGACTTTGTTTCCAATAGCCAATCCGTCAAACATAGTTGTAATGATATATTCTCCAGGCCTTAGAGATATTCCCAGACTTGCAACACCATTACTGTCAGTTGTCCTGTGATAAAATACACCGTTGATGTTAAAGGCCACTTCCTTATTTACAGCCAAGCTCCCATCCTTGTTATAAATGGTTGCTTCAAATCTTGAAGCATTTAAATAGTACTTGGTTAAATCCTTTTGAACAATCAATGATTTTACAGTAATAATATTACTGGATTGCTCACCTGTAACAAGATTTATCACAGTTATAACATACTTGCCAGGATTTAAGTTAATGCCCATCATAGCTATTCCCTTATCGTTGGTGGTTTTGGTGTAAAAGACACCATTGATATTGAACTGAACGTTTTTGTTTTTAAGGAAATTACCCTGAGAATCAGTAAATATTGCATAATATTGTGTACTGTTTCTAAACATTTTAACAACATCCAATCCTTTAACAGTTGGTTCAATAGTGAC
>OFMM01000264.1_pt1 | contig 38835 bp, 26 predicted proteins | sample 1541811 | NCBI WGS metagenome assembly OFMM01 (sample SAMN04209246, study PRJEB22552) | human gut metagenome | biome: gut; material: feces | host: Homo sapiens | place: USA: Oklahoma
CCCCACTGCTGCCTCCCGTAGGAGTCTGGGCCGTATCTCAGTCCCAATGTGGCCGGTCGCCCTCTCAGGCCGGCTACCCGTCGAAGCCATGGTGGGCCGTTACCCCGCCATCAAGCTGATAGGACGCGACCCCATCCCATACCGATGAATCTTTCCCAGAAGGACATGCATCCAACTGGAGCATCCGGCATTACCACCCGTTTCCAGGAGCTATTCCGGTGTATGGGGCAGGTCGGTCACGCATTACTCACCCGTTCGCCACTCTCACCACCAAGCAAGCTTGATGGATCCCGTTCGACTTGCATGTGTTAAGCACGCCGCCAGCGTTCATCCTGAGCCAGAATCGAACCCTCCACAAAAAAAGCGAAAGGGAACCATTGATGACCCCAAAAATTGACGCGACTTCTTAATAAGGAAAAGAAGTCCGCACGAAAAACCCCGGCCCCCATCAAGCGCCCTCGCGCACCCACGGGCAAACACCCGCAGGCGGGAACCGGACTGGCATAAAATCAACCAAAAAAGTAGTACAAACACACTCTTGAGTTCTCAAACCGCCACACATCAACAAGCTTCGTTCTCAGGAGGAGAAGTCCGCCGTGCTGAGCAGCAAGAGATAAACATACACGGGATGGGCGAACAACGCAAACCGATGGGCGCAGGAAAGCTAGGAACCGTTGCAATGACGCGGTTCCTTCGGCGTGTCGCAGAAGCCTGTTTTTGGCCTTCTGATACCAGAATAGACCTCGAATACCGCTCCACACGGCACTACACTCACTGTATTTCGGCGTGTCGCGGATTGTTCACCGCCCATTCACCGCGTCCGCGTCGCCGCATGCCGGGTACAGCGCGTCCTAATGTTTCAGTATGAACGAACGAAACATCATCGAAACCCAACCGGAGCGCACGGATCTGCCGCTCATCGTGATTCCCGTGATCGTCGAATCAATGATCGAGCCGTTCGCCGCCAACTTCCCCCTGCTGCACGATATCGCCCGCATCCGCATGCACTGCGATTTCACGCTGGACACCGACACCATCCTCGAACGCACCAAGGATGCCGAAGCCGTCATCGTCATCGGCTTCCACATCACCGATGACATATTGGACGCGATGACCGTTCGGGGCCATGTCTCGTGCTTTGCGTTCGGCGGCACCGGCGTCGCCAGCTACATCAATCTTCCCATCGCGCGCGAGCGTGGCATCCGCGTGTGCAACGTCGTGCATTACGGCGACCATGCCGTAGCCGAGCACGCATTCGCCCTGATCATGGAGCTCGCCCGACAGGTCGGCCGGCTTGACGCGCAGGTGCGTCGCGGCGACTGGGGCGGCATCGACGGCATCGGGCTGCACGGCAAGAAGCTCGGTCTGGTCGGATTCGGCGGCATCGGCCGGACCGTCGCCCGCATCGCCAATGGTTTCGGCATGAAGACACTGGTATGGAACAGCCATGTGCACGGCATCGATGGGTTGGACATCACCCTCATTGACGATATGGATGAGGTGTTCGCGCAGTCGGATATCATCAGCCTGCATCTGCCGCTGCTCGACGGCACCGCAGGCATCATCACGTCTCGGCAGCTCGACCGGATGCGCCCCGGTTCGATGATCGTCAATACCGCCCGCGCAGAAATCATTGAACCGGGGGCGTTGACCCGCCGGCTTCAACGAGGCGACGTGCGTGCGGCCATCGACGTGTTCGACCATGAGCCGCTGCCGATGGACGACCCGCTGCGCTCCTTGGACAATGTCGTATTGACGCCGCATGTGGCATGGCGTGACGACGAGGCCTGCGTCAATCTGACCCGACAGGTGATCGACGCGGTGGCCTCGTATTTCACTGGCGGCGACTATAACGCCGTGCCGTAGCACCAGTCAGCCGTGGCGGCGCTTGCCGCGGCACCGCTACAGTGAGGCGGCTTCGATAAGACGAACCGTATATTCGGACTTGGGATCGCCCAGAATGCTTGCAGTGGAGCCGACCTCCACCACATGACCGTCGTGCAGCACGAGAATACGGTCCGCTATATGCTGCACGACGCCCAGGTCGTGCGAAACCATGATCAGCGCCGTGGACGGCCTGGCCTGTCGGATCGCGGCGAACGTCTCCAGGATCTGCAGGCGAGCCGGCACATCGATGGCGCTCATCGGCTCATCGGCGAGTATCACGTCCGGCTCGGTGATGATCGCGCGGGCGATGGCGACGCGCTGCGCCTGGCCGCCGGACAGATCCATCGGATATCGGTCGATGAACACGCCGGCATCCAATCCGACCCGTTCCAGCGCCGCGTGCACGTTCTCGCGAATGCCTGCGGGGTCGGGCCTGCTCCCCCGCCGTCGCAGGGACAACGGCTCGGCGACGATATCGCCGACCGTCCATCTGGGGTCCAGTGATCCGTAGGGATCCTGATATATCAGTCCGGAATCGTGGCGCAGCCGCCGCAGACCGGAGCCGCCACGCAGCACCGGCGTGCCGCGGTACTCCACAGTGCCGCCATCGGCGTTCCCCAACCCCAGCATGATGCGGGTCAACGTCGACTTGCCGGAGCCGGAGCCGCCGATCACAGCAAGGCACTCCCCCTCATATACGTCCACGTCCACGTCGAACAGCACCTGATGCGCGGCGGCGCGCCGGCCGAACGACTTGCAGATCGACCGCGCGCCCAATACGACGGCGGGCCTGTCGAGTTTCCGCTCGGAACCACTTGTTGACGGTTCCGTCATGGAGGGTGACGCGGCAACTTGGGATATACGGAAATCGCTCACGATGACTGCTCCTTATCCCCGGCATCCCCGGCATGCAATGTCAGTTCCCGGGCAGCCCCGATCAGCCGCCGCGTCCGCTCGTCGCGCGGCGAGGCGAGCACGTCGGCGGTGCGCCCTGACTCCACTATCCGCCCTTCGTCAAGCACATAGCAGTGTGTCGTCGCGTGGGCCAGCACGGCGAAATCATGGGTGATGAACAGCAGTGACGCGCCCATGTCATCGACCAGGGAGACCAGCAGGCGCACGATCTGCCGCTGGGTGATCGAATCAAGCGCGGTCGTCGGCTCGTCGGCGATGATGAAACGCGGAGAGGTAATCAGCGCAGTGGCGATGCCGACGCGCTGCTGCTGCCCGCCGGACAACTCGTGGGGGAATTTGCCGAGGACGTCGTCCGGCAGCCCGACCTTGCGGATCATCGCGCGGACACGCTCCCGACGCTCGACGGCGGTCAGGTCATAATGGAGCCGCAGCGGTAGTCCGACCTGCTTCTCCACACTCATCACCGGATTGAGGGATGCGGCCGGATTCTGGAACACCATGCCGGCGTAACGGCCACGGATGTCGGCAAGACGCCTGTCATCCGTACCGACCGTCTCCATGCCGCCCATCACTACCGAGCCGGACACCACGGCATGCGTCGGCAGCAGGCCGAGCATCGCCTTGGAAATCATCGACTTGCCGGAGCCCGATGCCCCCACCAGGCCGACGCGCTGCGCGTCGGCGATATCCAAGTCGACGCCGCGCACGATGGGCGCACCGCCGATGGCAATGTTCAGGTCACGAACCGTAACGCTCATCGCGCACCTCGCAATCGGGAATTCGTCAATGGGTCGGCGGCGTCGCGCAACGCATCGCCGAACAGGTTCAACGCGACCACCACGAGCGTGACGATCAGCCCCGGCCACAGCACGGTCAGCGGGTACACGTTGATGAACTTCACGGACGTGGCCAGGGAGTGCCCCCAACTGGGCACGCCCGACGGCACGCCGATGCCAAGGTACGTCAGACCGCTTTCGGCCAACACCGCGGTGCCTGCCGACAGTGACAGCTGCACCGTCAGCACAGGCGAGATATTCGGCAGGATATGGCGCGCCAGCACGTTCAGTCCCGAAGCGCCGTTCGACAGCGCCGACTCGACATAGGACGAACGCGCGGCGAGCATCGCCTGAGGGCGGGACACGCGCGCCAGATTCAACCCGTATCCGAATCCGCACGCGATCACGATGACGGCCACGGACGGACCGAGCGGCACGGCGAGAATCAGCGCGATCAGCACCGTGGGAATGGATATCAGCGCGTCGACGACGACCACCGATGCCGCCGAAAGCGCCGCGTGTCTGGACACCATCAACGCCACGATGGCCAGTCCGAACACCGCAGCGACAGCCACGGTCAGCACGACGATCAGCAGGTTGGTGCGGGAGCCGGCCAGCAACCAGCTGAACACGTCGGCACCGGTGCCGTCGGTTCCCAGCCAGTGGCCGCGCGACGGCTTCGCCCACACATGGTAGCCGTCGGTGCTCCACAGCGAATACGGGGTCCAGACCAGCGACACCGCGGATGATGCCAGCCATAGGCCGAGCACGATCAGCGAGAACTTGCCCGCGACGTGGCCCCACATCGTACTCAGAACGACACGTGCGGCGCACACGCCGCGGGCAGTGCGGGCACGGTCTTGCGCCGTCGTCGCGCTGTTCCCGGAAGACGGTTTTCCGGCTCCGGCTTGAGTCTTGGCATCGATCGGTCGCGTCATGCGTTCACCTCCGTGACATCGTCAGCCGACTTCAGCCGCGGGTCAAGCACCCGATGCAGCAGGTCGACCAGCAGGCCGATCAGCAGGAAAAAAGCCGCCAGCATGAACAGCTCGCTCTGCACGGCGATGAGATCACGGTTGCCGACATCGGTCACCAGACCGTTGCCGATGCCCGGCAGCGCGAACAGGTTCTCGATGACCATGACGCCGGTGACCATCTCCGCGAACGTCAGTCCGATGACGGAGACCAGTTGCGGCATGGCGAGGCGCAATCCCACGCGCAGCACCGCCTGCCGGCGGGTCATGCCACAGGACATGGCCATGTCGATGTAACCGGAGGATGCCAGTCCGCCCAATGCCGAGCGGGTGTACCGCATCAGCCCGGCCCCCACGATGATGCCCACCGAGCAGGCTGGCAACACCAGCGACATCAGCGCCGAACCGAAATCGGACCACCCGCCTTGGGGGAATCCCTGCGATGGAAACACGCCAATCAGTCCGGTTCCACGCGAGAACAGCAGGATCAGCAGCAGACCACCCCACAGCGCGGGCACGGCGCCGCCGATGATGGCGACCATGTGAAACATGCCGCGAGCGGCGCGGCTGCGGGCCAGTGTCGCCTCGCATCCCAACGGAATGCCCAGCCCCATCGCGATAAGCAGCCCGAGGACGATCAGCGGGAACGTCACCGATGCCCGCTCGCCGACCTGGGCGCTGATGGAGCGGCCGGTCAGAATGGAGGTGCCGAAATCACCGTGCAGCAACGCGCCGATCCAGTCGGCGTATTGCGCGATCAGCGGCCGGTCCAGACCGAGTTGCGAGCGCAGCGCGGCGACCCGTTCCGGCGGGGAATTCAGCCCGGCCATCACCGAGGCCACGTCGCCGGGCAGCACGCGCAATGCCGCGAACACGACGATGGAGATGCCGAACAGCGCCGCCACGAACAGCAGCAGACGGCGTATGACGAATCGCAAGTGGACTCCTTCCGGTGAGAGCGCCGCGCATCCCGTCACAGACCCCGAGACCCCGACGACCGGAATCGCCTGTGTCGGGATACGCGGCGATTTCAGCCGTCACTTGGTGTAGGCGACGTTGTACAGCGGCAACAGGGTCTGGTTGAGGTTGATCGGGAAGCCGGTGACGCCCTTCGCGTACGCGGTGGTGACGCGGTAGTTGAACAGCCAGTCGGCGGGGGCGTCTTCGGACACCTTGCGTGCGGCTTCGGCGAGCAGCTTGTCGCGGTCGTCGTCGTTCGTGGCGGCGACGGCCTTGGCGTACAGGGCCTGGACCTCCTTGTTGTCGTAGTTGTAGTAGTAGGTCGGGTCGGCCCACTGGTAGAAGTCGTGGCTTTCGTTGTGGTCAACGAGCGAGATGTCGTAATTCCTGTTCGTATACACGTCCTGCAGCCACGTGGAGAATTCGACCACGTTGACCTTCAGGTCGATGCCGATCTTCTTGAGCTGGCTGCGCAGCTGGTCGCCGATCTCGGTGCCGTATATGTTCGCGTAGGTCAGGCTCAGCTGCAGCGGCTTCGATTCGGAGTATCCCGCCTCGGACATCAGCGACTTCGCCTTGTCAAGGTCGTACGGGTAGATGCCGGTCAGGTCCTCGTAGCCGGGGTCGAGGGAGGGGATCGGGCCGCCGAGGGCGGTGTCCGAACCGCCGCGCGAGGCGATGATCTCCTTATGGTTGATGGCATAGCGAATCGCCTGGCGCACGCGCTTGTCGGAGGTCTTCGCTCCGGTGCCGTTGAACGCGAGCACGAATTTGTCGGTATCGTCGCCGGCCTTGACCACGTAATGGTCGCTGTCCTTGGTGAACGGTTCGGCCAGGTTCTCGCTGATCGGCGCGAGCACCTGCACATCGCCGGACTTGAGCGCGTTCACGGCCGCGTTGTCGTCGGTGAAATACCGCACGACGACCGTGTCGGTCTTCGCCTTGTTGGCGCCCCAGTAGTTGGGGTTCGCCTTGAGCGTTATGGACGAGTTGGTGACGAACTTCTCGACGGTGTACGGGCCGGAGCCGATCGCCTGGGTCTTCGCGTCGTGTTTCGCGTCCTTGTCGAACACGAGTCCGGGACGGCCGGTCAGCACCCACAGCAGGTTCGCGTACGGCGCGCTGAGCTTGAGTTCGACGGTGTTCGGGTCGCTCGCTTTGACGGAGACGAAGTTGACCAGCGAATCGGCGTCATGGTACTGCTTCGTGACAAGCTCGTTGATGGACCATGCCACGTCGTCGGCGTCGAGCTTGTCTCCGTTCGAGAACGTCATGCCGTCGTTGAGATGAAACGTGTATGTGGTGCCGTCGTCGCTGACATCCCATGCCTTCGCGATGGCTGGTACGACCTGATTGTGCTCGTCGCGCGCCACGAGTCCCTCGTAGACGTTGCCGATGAGTACCTGGTCGATGGCCGATCCGGCGGTGTTGCGGATGTCGAGGTTGGTGGGCGCGAGTTTCAACCCGATGGTGACCGTATCGTTCGCCTTGGCGCCCGTCGTGTCGTTTTTGCGTCCGGCGAACGCCGCGATGCATCCCGCGACGACGGCGACGACCGCGATCACGGCGACGATGGCGACGATCCACCATGTAGCCCGCCGGTGCCCGGCGGCGTTCTTGGCGCGGCTCTCCAGCTGCGCGTCCATGCTGGCCGCGGCGCTCTCGTTCGTCGCAGCGGTTTCCTGTGTGTTCAGATCTTCGTTGTCGGTTGCGCCGGCGTCGCCGTGCGCACCATGGTTTTCAGTCATGATTCCTCTTCATTTGTATTGTGATACTGCGGCTGGCCGCCCTTGCGGGTCGTCCGCCACAGGACATTGTAGCGTCAGGTCGAACCTGACTCGCGCGGATGCCGCGCTGGCGTTCTATCATGGGTGAAGGCATCCGTTCATGATGCGCCCACGCATCACGATTCATAAGGGGATTCGCATGCTCGTAGCGGTCGACATCGGCAACACCAACATCGTTCTCGGCTTTCTGGACGGCGACGACATCATCGGCACCTACCGAATCACGACGAAATCGAACCACACGTCCGACGAGTACGGCCTGATGATCACGCAGTTCCTCGCGCTGAGCGGTCTGCGTCCCTCTGATATCGATGACGTGATCATCGCGTCCGTCGTGCCGAAGGTCATGCACTCGTTCCGTGCAAGCATCATCAAGTTCCTGAACATCAATCCCATGGTGGTCGGCCCCGGAATCAAAACCGGCATCAACATTCGCATCGACGACCCGAAGTCGCTGGGTTCGGACTGCCTCGCCGACTGTGTGGGCGCGTATTACACGTACGGCGGTCCGGTGCTGGTCGCCGATTTCGGCACCGCCACGACGTTCAACTACGTCAATGACGAGGGCGTGATCACCTGCGGCCTGATCACCACGGGCATCCGCACGGCCGCGGCGGCCTTGTGGGGCGAGACGGCCCAGCTGCCCGAGGTGGAAATCACCAAGCCGAAATCCATTCTCGCCACAGGCACGAAGACCGCGATGCAGGCCGGACTCTACTACAACTTCCTCGGCGGCATCGAACGCACGATCCGGCAGTTCCGCATGGAGCTGGACGAGCCGTTCACCGTCGTGGCGACCGGCGGCCTGGGCCGCGTGTTCAAGGATGACACGGAGCTGATCGACGTGTATGACCCCGAGCTGATCTTCAAAGGCATGGCGCTGATCCACAGCCGCAACTCGCATCGCTGAATCACGCGGGCAGGCAACGGGTTCGCGTGACCGGCTTCGGCATTGGCCACGCCGGCGCAGGTCATTTGATGGTGAAGCCCTGATTGACGCCGTACTCCTTGAGGTCGCGCTGCCATGCGGCGATGCCGCTCATCAGCGTGATCTTCTTGCCGGGTCGGTCCGGCAGTGTAATCGGACCGCCATCGTCATTGGTCAGTCCTGCGTCCTTGCGCGCCTTGGCCCGGTCATATGCCTGCTTGGCCGCCGACCACGTGTATGCGTCTGCGGTGGTGCTGCGGAAGTCGCTGCGCGCGTACACTTCGAACGGCAGGTACTGGTATCCGACCGACACGGACTCCGCTGCCTCGGACAGCACCTCGTTGAACCGCTGCCCGCCGAAATACTCCACCTCGACGTGATGCTCACTGGTGACGGTGGTCTTGTTGAGGAATTCGCCGCTGTTCAACGTCGCATTGTCGGCCGGGAAGGCGCCACCATCGACGCGGGTCTTGATGCCGGATTTGTTGTGGCAGACATAATCCACGAAACGGAATGCCGCTTCAGGCTTGCGTGTGGTGTGCAGCACGCCCAGCGCGGAGCCGCCGTTCTCGGCATTGGTGACCGTGCCGTCCTGAGTCGGCATGCGCGTGACGCGCCACAGTCCCGATGTGCCCGGCACGTCGGCCAGCAGCAGCGACGGCATCCAGGCTCCGGCGAACACGGAGGCGACCGACCCGCCACCCAGCGCACGTTTCCAATCCTCGGACCAGACTTTGAGATGGGTGTTGACCAGTCCCTCGTCGATCATGCGCTGCCAGAATTCGGTGAACGTCCTGGTTCCGGCGTCGCCCTTGAGATCGACGGTCACGGTCTTGCCGTCGGATGACGTATGGAAAGGCCGACCGCCCGCGAGCCATATCATCGCATTGTAGAAGCTGGCGTCACCGGCGTCTGCGGCGATGTACACGCCGATGTTTTTCAGCTTTTTCGCGGCCTCGTAATAATCATCCCATGTGGTGATCTTGGTCGCGTCGACACCGGCCTGGCGGAACGCGTCATCGTTGTAGAAGAACGCCATAGGCCCGGAATCCATGGGTAGCGCGTACGTGCGCTGCGCGAGCTGCACCGACGCCCAGGTGCCTGGGGTGAAGAACGAGCTGTAGCTGCCGACACGACCGGTGAGGTCCATCAGCTGGCCGCTCACCGCGTACTGCGGCAGGGCATAGTATTCGAGCTGCACCACGTCGGGCGTGCCGTACCCATCCTGTATAGCGTTGTTGAGGTGGCCGTAGCCGCTGATGTTGTTCAGCTTCACGCGGACGTCTGGATTAGCCTTCTCGAAATCGGCGATCAGCGTCGTCATGCTGGGTTCCCACGACCAGACGGTGATGACGGTGCGTGTGTCCGGCTGCCCGCAGGAGGCGACCGCCAGCGTCATCGCACAGATCGTGAGCAACGCCGAGATACGCAGACGCAGCCGCCGCAACCGTGCCGATATCATCATGTCATCTCCTTAGCGTGCTCGATGTATCGGGAAGAATTCGCTCATCGTAGAGTCTACACGCGCGCTGCAACAGGTGAAGATACGTGAAGGCCCCTCCCTGATGAGGGGAAGGGCCTTCACACGAGGAGGGGATGACCGAAGGTCACCGTATTCCGGTCATTACCACGCCAGATTGTTTGACTGCGAAGGTTACTTGACGGTGTAGCCCTGATCCTTCGCGTAGTCCTTCAGAGCCTGTTCCCAAGCGGCGATGCCATCGCTCAGCTTCTGGTTGCCGGTGTAGGACTTGCCAAGGTAGTCGCCGAAGATACCGCGGGCCTTGACCTTCGGGTCGCCAGTCAGGTTGATGGTGACCGTCTCGCCTTCGGTGGAGAACGGCGTCGCACTGGCCAGCCAGGTCATCGAGTCGTAGAAGCCGGCGCCACCGGTGTCGGACGTGATGTAGTAGTTGTCGCCAAGGGTGTGAATCTTCTTGGCGTCCTGATAGAACTCGTCCCAGGTCTTGTCGCCCTGGCCGGTGTTCACCAGGTTGACATTGATGCCGGTCTCCTTTTTGAAGTCCTTGGCCACCTGAGTCAGCGTAGGACCTCAAGCCCACACGGTGATTTCCTTGACGTCGCCTTCCTGCTTCGGAGCGGAGCTGCTGCTTGAGTTGCCGCACGCAGCGACGCTGACCAGCATCGCCGCAGCCCGGTAAGCGCCAGCGCCTTCTTTCCCATAAGGCGTATGTCGCGTGTCACCGCAAACATACGCCTTTCCTAAGCCCTTACAGCCCAGTGTTTCCAACGATTATCGTCTGAGCACGACAACGCCCGTCGGATCGATGGTGGCCCGCCCGTCGTCGACATGCGCGAGCGAAGCCGCGATGGCCTCCCCTTCAACGTCGACGGTCACCGGTTCATGGGTGCGGTTGAACACGAACTCGAAGTGGCTCGCCGCCGCGGCGTCGGCGCGTTCGACACGCAGCACGCGGCCATCACCGGCGAGGTCCGACAGCCCCATGGAACCCAGCATCGCCGGCAGGCTCTTCGCAAGCCCCTGACGGCCCAGACGGCATCCGACATATACGGTCCGCCCGTCGCCATACCCGTTGGCCACGATGGCCGGCACCTCGTTCATGCCGGTCCAGCGTTCCGCCTTATAGGAGGCCAGTACCGTGGACGTGTCGGCCGTGGACGTGATCACATCGGCGAAGTCATGCGCCACCGTGCCATTGTCCAGGTCGAGGTGATCCAATGCGCCCGGCATATCGTTGCCCATCGGGGCGAACTCTTCGACGCGCACGCCGACGACGTCACGAATCGAGCCCGGGTAGCCGCCAAGCCAGATGTGGTCGTTCTCGTCGCCCAATCCGGTGTAGTATGTCACGAACAACTTGCCGCCGTTCGCCACGAACTCCCGAACCCTGCGGCTCGTCTCTTCGGACAGCAAATACACACACGGCAGCACGGCAATCTCGTAGGAATCCCAATCGGACCGCACCGGAACCACGTCGGCGGTGATGCCGTTGTCGGCAAGCGCGCGGAACCAATCCAACGGCTCGGTCCAATGATCGACCTGCTGGGTCGGGTTCGCGGTGTACTCGGTGGCCCACTGGGACTCGTAGTCGAACACGACGGCGACCTTGGACTTGACCGTCTTGGTGCCCATCAGACCCTCGTCGGACAGACGTCCCAGATCGGCACCCAGCTCGCACACATCACGGAAGATCTGCGAATCCTCGCCCGCATGCGGCACCATCGAGGAGTGCCACTTCTCCGCGCCGGCCTTGGACTGTCGCCACTGGAAATAGCAGATGGCGTCGGCGCCCATGGCGACCTGCGCGAGGGAGTCGCGCACGACCGAGCCCGGCTCCGCACGGTAGTTGATCGGACGCCAATTCACCGCGGAGGTGGAATGCTCCATCTGGAACCACGGTTCCTTGCGTGAAATGCCGTCCATCAGCGACGCGGCGTACGCAACCTCGTCGAAATGGGCCTCGCCCGGCGTGAAGTAGTGGTCGTTGGAGACGAAATCGACCTCCGCACCCCAGTCGTCATAGTCAAGCATCGAGCCGCCGGCGGACACCATGAAATTGGTGGTCAGCGGCAGACCCGGCGTGATGGACTCCAGCACGTCACGTTCGGCGATGTAGAGCTCCTTGAGCGCGTCGGAGCTGAACCGCTTGTAGTCGAGCAGCTTGCCCGGGTTCATGAAGTTGCCGTCACCGATGTAGCGAGGCGGGATGATCTCGGAGAAATCGTTCATGTGCTGGGCCCAGAACGCTGTTCCCCAGGCCTCGTTCACCGCGTCGATGGTCTTGTAGCGCTTCTTGCACCACTTCTGGAAGGCGCGCATGGCGTCGTCCGAGTAGTCGAAGCGGTTGTGGCAGCCGTATTCGTTGCTCACGTGCCAGGCCACCACGTATGGGTTGCCCTTATAGTGCTCGGCCATACGACGGCACAGGTTCAGCGCGTACTCGCGGAACACAGGGCTCGTCGGGCGCCAATGCTCACGGGCGCCCGGCCACACGGTGTCGCCGCGCTCGTCCTTCCACAGCACCTCCGGATGGGCCTGGGTCAGCCACATCGGCGGGGAGGCGGTGGCGGAGGCGAGGTCTACGGCGATGCCCGCCTTGCCGAGCTTATCGATGGCACGGTCCAGCCAGTCGAAATCGTACTTGCCTTCCTCCGGCTCGATCTTCGCCCATGAGAAGATGCCGACTGATACAAGGTTGACGCCGGCCTTCTTCATCAGACGGATATCATCGTCCCAGACCTCCTCCGGCCATTGGTCGGGATTGTAATCACCGCCATACCAGAGACGGGATTCGGCGCCCTTCAGCGGCTGCGGCCAACTGTGCTTTCTGCGTTTACTCATGTTCCGCTCCATTACTTGTTCATTGTCTGACGCCCCCGGCCGAACCGTCGCATCGACGAAAAATCAACTGTGACATGCGAACGGGCTGGTGCCATATCGCGCCAGCCCGCATCGCACACGGTGAGCGTCCCTCCATATCATATACATGTTCCGTATGGAGAGCCAGCCGCTAGGCGCACGTCAAGACCGTCAGACGAACGTGACGCATGCTGCAAGCGGACACTGGCCCTCCCGCGAGATCACTCCTTGACGGCGCCGGCGGCGAGGCCGGACTGCCAGTACTTCTGCAGGCACAGGAACGCGATGACCAGCGGGATGATCGTGATCAGCGAGCCCGTGATGACCAGGTTCTGGATGGCTTGGCCGCCCGCAGTGGACGCTTGGTCCTTCCACTGGTTCAGACCGATGGTCAGCGGGAACCAGTCCGAGTCCTTCAACATGATCAGCGGCAGAAAGCAGTCGTTCCACGTGGCAACGATCGTGAACAGGGCCGCCAGCGCGATGCCCGGCACCGAGATCGAGCCGATGATCACCGCGGACACGGCCTTGCGGCCCGGGAAGCGGAACTTCGCCAAAGCGTAGCCGCCCATGATCGCCAGCAGGGTCGCACCGCTCGCGCCCACCACCACGTAGATCAGCGTGTTGACCAGCCAGCGCGCGAAGATGCCGTCGTCATAGGTGAACACCGTCACGATGTTGTCCCACAGCGCGAACGTCTTGCCAAAGCCCAGGCCGAACGCGCCCGTGAAGTCCGATTGGGTCTTCGTCGCGTTGATGAGCATGGAGACGAACGGGAACAGGCAGCAGACCGCGAAGATCGGCACGATGAACACGAACACCAACGCGAACGGCCACATGAACTTCCAACCACGCCAATCCCGCTTGTGCTTATTCACACGAGCCAAAGGCGACACACTCACCGATGTCATGCCCCTCTCCTTCGAAGGACTCGAAGCGAAGCACACCGCACAGAACTTGCCACAACGCAACAGCTCATTGAACTTGTTCCGCGAAATGCACCCTCTATAAATGTTTGCGTTACCATAATATCAACATTGTTGGAATTGTCTACTTGATGGTACGGCAAGTCATCAGGAAATGGTCTATACTGATGGTAACCAAAACATAGAAATGCCAAGAGAAAAAACAAGCAGGAACCATGGATCATTCGCAACCCGCTTCCATGCAGGACGTGGCGAAAGCCGCCAGCGTGTCGCCCCAGACGGTCTCACGAGTCGCCAACGGAAGCAATGCCGTCCGGCCGGAAACACGGCAGCGTGTGGAAGCCGCCATGGCCAAGCTGGGTTACCGGCCCAACTATGCGGCCAGGGCGCTTAAGCACGGCAAGTTCAAGGATGTCGGCGTCGTGTTGTTCAACATGCTCACCTATGGCAACGCGCGTATCCTCGGCGGCATCGCCGACGCGGCGAACAGCAATGGCTACGCCATCACGATGCAGTCCTTCGCACGCAATCGGGAACGCACCCTGCATGCCGCCATCGAGCGTATGAAGCAGCTTCCCGTGGACGGTGTCATCGCCGTCATGGAGGAGCACGTGACGGACTTCTCGGAGTTCCGCCCGCCCAAGGAGCTGCCGGTCGTCATCATCTCCGAGGATCCCGCGAACTACTGCCCCACCATCGATGCCGACCAGTACGGCTGCTCAGCCGCCGTCGTGGACTATCTGCTCAGCAAGGGGCACAAGACCGTCTACCACATCGCCGGGCCGCCCTCATCGCGAGCCGCGGAAAGCCGCGCGCAGGGTTGGCACGACACGCTCGACCAACTGGGGCTGCGCATCCCTCCGACCTATATGGGCGACTGGGAGGCGGACAGCGGATATCAGGCCGGACTCGCGCTGGCTCACGACCCCGATTGCACCGCGATCTATGCGGCCAACGACCAGATGGCGTATGGCGCGATGCTCGGATTGCAGGCCGCCGGCAAACGCGTGCCGGAAGACATCAGCATCGTCGGAGTGGACGATTCGCTGAGCGGGACGATTCCACGGCTGTCGCTGACCACCATGCGCATGAAATTCAACGACATCGGACGCGAGGCGTTCTTCATGACCAAGCGTCTGTGCGAGGGCCTTCGAGTGCCTTCGGGCGTGAAGACCGTGGTTCCCGCGGAGCTGGTGGAACGCGGGTCGGTGCGCGACCTGGAATCCTAGACGACGAATCTCAAGCGATAATGGCCTCGGCCTCGCCGGTGTCGAACGGGCGAGACCGAGGTCATTATCCGTTCAGCGTCGGCGATTCGTCAGAGGTTCGCCGGCTACATAACGCCTTACGTTCTCCAATGCGATACATCCGGTCGATGCCTTCCGCCGTGCGGGTCGGGTCACGACGCACTCCCAGCGTGTTCGCGCCCATGGCCTTGCATATGCTGGCGAAATGCGAGCCGATGTCCCCGGTGCCGACCACCAGCACCGTGGAGCCGCGCACGCTCAGCGCACGGCCGACATCGTGCCATCGCCGCTCCCCTTGTTGACGGGCATATATCGACATTGTAGGCGCATGGAATATTGCCGCGACGCCGGTGTAAAAATGACGATGCGCCGGCCCGTCTTTTCTAGGAGACGGGCCGGCGCATCAGACGGCCGGAGAACCGATGTTACCGGTTGGACTTACGCTTGGCTTCAAGCGTCACGACCGCACCCGCTACCATCGCGAGTGCAGCGAAGACAACGCCCATTGTGGAGGCGCCGGTCTTTGCGATCACGTCGCCGGGCTTCTTGCCGTCGCCGGGCTTGTTGCCGTCACCGGGCTTCTCACCTTCACCAGGCTTCTCACCTTCACCGCCGGGGGTCGTCGGCTTGGTCTTCAGCGCGTCGATCGCCGCAGACAGAGCCGCCTCGGCGGCATTGACATCATCCTGGCTCACCTTGTCATCGTCATAGACCTTGAGCGCTGCGGCGAGCTTGTCATCAAGCACCTTGAGCGACTCGTCCGTATAGGCGGAACGGTCGATCGCCTGAGCCTTGGTGATCGTGGCGTGCAGCTTGTCCTTGTTGACTTCGGTCGGAGGCTTCTCGCCACCCTTCTTGGTGAACGTCAGCTCATACGTGACTGGGGACGTCACACCATCCGGGAAGCGGTATCCGTCGGCGGGCTCGGCGGTGACCGTGACGGTCACGTTCTCATCGCCCACGTTCACTACGGAACCAGCGGCCAACACCTTGCCGTCGACCTTGTACACGACTCCCTCGATGTCGGGGATGGTGTATGTATCGGCATTATCGTCCACTGTCGGCTTCTGCGGGGTGGCGACCTTGTCCTCCTCTACGGCCGTGGGCAGCAACTCGACATTCATTTCCGCCGCGGAGCCGAAGTTCGATCCGGAATAATCGGTCTTGATGACAAACTTGACGTACCGTCCGTTCTTGGGGGTCAGCTTGATGCGCTGCGTGTAGGCGACGTTCTTCAACGTGCCCGAGGCCACAGAGGCTCCAAAATCGTTGGGATCGTCGGAGACATACACCTCGTAATCCTTGGCGGCACCGTTATTGTTGCCGTCGATACGGGCGAGGTAGTCGAAGTAGGCGACGTTCTCACGCGATTCGCCGAGATCGAGAGTCACCCAATGCGGGGCGGACGCGGCGGTCGGGCTGTACTGGGAGTGCCAGTTCGTCGACGAGTCGCCGTCGAGCGCCTTCGCCGCCTCTGCGCCGGAGTTCTGCGACGACTGGGCGTGCACGCTGATCTCATCCTGCGGGACATACACGCGGGAGGCCGGTGCAGTGGCGGAATCGGCCACGACCCAGCCGGCGTCGTCCTTGCCGAGTGCCTTCAGCGCCTGCTTCAGCGTCAGCCCGGCGGTCATGCCGTCGAAGCTCGCGGTGGTGGCTTTGTCGCTTTTGCCGTATGTCGTCACGGTGATGGGCTCGTCCTTGGTGCCGTAGCCGAAGACGGCGAAGTCCCCGGTCAGCTCGGTGCCCGCCTTGACGAAGATCACGGAGCCTGGCGCGACGGTCACATCGTGCAGCTGCTCGATCGACGTCATGGGCTTGTCCTTCGTAAATCCATCTCCCGCGGTCTGCGCCGTCGGGTCGATGTAGTAGGCGCGGGCGCCGGTCTGAATCTCGGATTCGGTGTGGAACACCTCAAGACGGCTCAGACGCACCGGACCGCGGGAGGAGTTGACCACCAGACGGATGGCATCGATGTTCTGGGACGTGAAGCGAAGGTCGCGCTGCTGCCCGACCGTCGTCATAGTCGCCAGATTCGTCCATGTTCCATTGACTCGTCCCTGCAGGGTGGCGCTTTCGATCTGCTGGCCGGCATTGCGCACGTCCTCGGAGATCTTCACTGCATCCACGGCGACAGCGCTGCCCAGATCGATGGTGTACGTCGGCGTATTGCCCACGGCCTTGTCGGAGGAGAGCTTCGAACCGTCGGTCAGCTTCGGGGCCGCTACCGCGGTGCCGTTCGCGGACGCGGCGACGGTCGCGCTCTTGCCCAGGGCAAGATCGGTGCCGTAGCGTCGGGCGAGCTCCTCGCCCAGCCCCTTAAGTCCCGCGGCATCCGCATCGGCGAGCTTGCCGGTATCGGACGGTGGGACGTTCAGCAGATACTGCGAGTTGCGTCCCGTGGACTGCTCGTAGTACTTCACGACTTTAGCTACGGACGCCGGCGATTGGTTGGCATGGTAGAACCATCCGGGCCGGTTCTTGGCGTCGACTTCGGCCGGATACCAGTGCAGCTGGTTGGCGGCGCCGCTGCGGATCTCGGACAGCACGCTCGACATGGTGCCAAGCGTACCGTCGGGGGCCATCTGGCCAGGCTTGAGCGACACCTTGTCTACGCCGTCGTTGTATGCCGCCTGCGGGCTCCACTCGGTCTGACGGGCCCAGCCGTCCTCGTTGCCCACCCATCGGGCATCGTATGCGGCGTTGGCCTGAATTGCCTGGGGCTGAAGCTGGCGGATCATCTTGTAGAACACGCCATAGTCGTAATGCTCAGTGCCTGCGGTGTTGCCTTGGGCACCGTCGAACCAGACCTCGGAGATGTCGCCGTACTCAGTCAGCAGCTCATAGAGCTGGTTGAGCATGTAGGCGCCGTAATCCGTGGCCTTGTACTTGAACGTGGGCAGTTTGCCGGAAGCCACCTTGCCGGCGCGGTCGTCGTTCTCCACCAGCGTGGGGATCGTGCGCTCGACGCGTGCGGAGCCGTTGCCCCAGACGCCCTTCTTCTCCATGTAGGAATCAGCCGGCGAATAGTAGATGCCGACCTTCAGGCCGTATTTCTTCGCCGAGGCGACAATCTTGCGGAACAGGTCCTTCTCCCCCGTGCGCTTGGCGACGGCGGTGTTTGCCCAGTCGTGCTCGGTGTTGTACCGCGAGTCGTACAGCTCGAAGCCGTCATGGTGCTTGACCGTCACCATGATCATCTTGAAGCCACCGTCGGCGAAGGACTTCGCCCACTGGTCGGTGTCGAGGCCGGTCGGGTCGATGCGGGAGGGATCCTCGTTACCGTGACCCCACTCCTGGTTGTAGTACGTGTTGATGCCGTAATGGAGGAATCCGATCTGACCCCAGTCGATGTAGTCGGCCTGCCCTTCGGTCGGACGCAGCTTGGACAGCTTGGTCTTAAGCGCGGCCTCGCACTCGGCGGGCTTCACGTCGAAGGTATTCGCCTCCTTGATGCCCGACGTGTCGCAGCTGACCTGAGAGTAGACCAGCTTGAATTCGTTGGTGGTAAAGTTCGCGGAGGTTTTGGCCAGGCGGATCTCGCTCAGCGAGCCGACGAAGCCGCGGCTGAGCGCGGCGGAATGCACGTCGTTGCCGAAGCCGACCTTGCCCTTGATGTTCGAATTCAGGTAAGCCAGACCAGTGATGTCCTTGGTCTGGGCGTCGCCGCCATCCACGCGCATGACGAGCTTCGCGCCGGTGCCGGCCTCATTGGGCACGTACGCCACCGACACGACGTGCTCCGCACCCGTGGCGGCCGCGGACTCGATCTTGTGGTCGGTCCAATTATTGCCGGACTTGGTGGAGGCGCCGAACACAAGCTTGTTCGACTCGTAGCGCAGGAACAGGTTGCCGCCCGCGCCGAACAGGGTCTGGTTGTCGCCGGTCTGCGTCGGGGTGAAGCGCAGCTCCGCGACCAGCGGCGTGGTAATGGCCTCGTTGTCACCGAGGGTGAAGTCCGTGGGCGTGAAATCGAATCCGGCCGTGCCGCCGCCCAGCGTGACGGCGGAGTTCGAGATGGACGGATTGGCCGAGCGCGACACCAGCGAGCCCAGCATCTGCTCGCCGCTCGCCGCGGTATATGAGGTGCCGCTGAACGTGCCGTTGAAATTGACATGCAGCAGCTGGGATGCGTCAAGAATCTCCCACGGGGCGTCCGAATTGGCGACACGCACGCGGAACACGTCACCGGCAAGACCGCGGCTCGCCGCGCCGGAAGCGGGGTTCACCTCGTAGCCGATCCCGAACTTGTTCGTGACGGAATCGCTGACGGCCGCGAGCTCACCGGCCGCGGAGGTGGCGGTCTCGCCGGCCACGCCATCCACTGACAACTGCAACGTCGAGGCAGTGCCGTCGGCTCCCGGCAGATATGTCAGCTGGATGATGTGCTTCACATTGTTGGAAGGCAGCGTCACGGACTTTGTGTAGTCGTTCCATGTACTGCCGGAAGGGTTCGTGGAGAAGCCGTATTCGAGGTTGCTGCCGTTCGCCCGCACGAAGATGTTGCCCATGGCGGAGAACAATGTGGCGAGGTTGCTGGGCGTCTGCGTCGTACGGTATTCCATTTCGGCGCGGAATCCCTTGTTCACCTTCCCGCTCGCGCTGAAGCTCTCGGTCGAGGTGAAGGTCACGCCGTTGGTGCCGCCAGCGAGGGTGATGCCGCCGCCGTCAAGCTTGGTCGGTATGCTGCCGTGCTTGGTCACGGAGCCCTTCGCCACCTCGTCGCCACCTGTGGTGTAGGTGTCTGCAGCGAACGTGCCGCCGAACGACACATCGAGGTATTCCGTCGGATTCGCCGCCACCGCGACGTTCGGCAATGCCACGAACGCGAGCGCCGAGACCGCTATCAATGCGGTGAGTCTGCGCAGCCACGAACGCGAGCATCCTCTTGATGCTGTGTGTAGCATATTTCACTCCTCTATGATTTTGAACATTCTTGTACTTCTTGCCGGAATCTTTGCCCCGGAGGCACGACATCGTTCCGCCAAGTGTTCAGATTCCCGCAGACAGTCTATCAGATCAGGCTGATTTAAGGTACCCTATGCAGGAGTTCGACATATGACGGTGCCGGAGAGCATTGGACTCTCCGGCACCGGTCATGTTCAGCCCCTACGGCGCTTGATGGTCAGCAGCACCGTCGCAGCGCTGGCGAGCGCCATGACCGCGACCGATATCGCGGTCACGTTCACGCCGGTCGCCGACAGCGGAGGCTTGGGTTTGTCGCAGGTCTCATACCCATGATCGCTGGTTCTCGCATAGTACGTCGCACGCATTATCATCACCTCATCAATCGCCCGGTAACGCAAGCATACCGCGGAACAACAAAAGTGGTCCCGCCGTTGAACGGCAGGACCACTTCATGCATTCCACGCGCCCGTGCGTCACGCAGCGGGCGCGGTCGGCTCACCACGGCGTCACGCCTTGACGACCTCCACACCCAGCTCGGCACCTTCCTTCACCGCGAAGGAGGTGGCCAGCGTCTCATGGGCGATCAGATCGCGGAACCGCTCGACATCGGCCACATTGGCGGACGGCACGGTCAGCACCAGGGCGATGCGATCGGCGATGTCCAGGTCGGCGGCCTTGCGGGCGTCCTGCACGGCGCGAATCACGTCGCGGGCGTAGCCCTCGGCCTCCAGGTCGGCGGTCAGCACGGTATCGAGGATCACGAAACCGCCGGTGGGCAAAGCGGCCGACACGGAAGCGTCGGCCTCGGCGGCGTTCTCCTCCTCCACGCGGTTGATTAGCTCGTATTCGCCGGCCTCCAGCGCAACCTCGCCGTTCGGCGTCTCGACGACCGGAGCACCGGTCGCGGCATCGACGTGCCAGGCACCGGTCTTGGACGCCTTGATGGCGAACTGGACCTGCTTGCCGAGGCGCGGGCCGGCGGCGCGGGCGTTGACCTTCAGCTCGTGCACGATCTTCAGCCCCTGCGAACCGGCATCCTCCATCGTGCAGAACTCAATATCCTTTATATTAAGCTCTGACTTGAGAATTTCGTCGTACGCCTTGACGGCGTCCACATCCTCGACCACGACGGTGAGCTTGGCGAGCGGCTGGCGCACACGGATCTGGGCGGCCTTGCGCAACGACAGAGTGCCGGAGACGATCTCGCGCACCTTCTCCATCGCGTCCACCAGTGCCGGGTCGTCGACCAGCACACGGCCAAGCTCGGTCGCCTCACCGGTCTTCTCGTCCGCGACGTACGGCCAATCGGCCAGATGCACGGATTCGCCGCCGGTCAGGCCACGCCACACGGATTCGGACTCCATCGGGGCGAGCGGCGCGAGAACGCGCATGAACACCTCAAGCACGGTGTACAGCGTGTTGAACGCGTTCGCGTCCTCCTTCCAGAAGCGGTCACGGGTGTTGCGGATGTACCAGTTGGTGAGCACGTCGATGAAGTCACTTGCCGCATCGCACGCGTCAGAAATCGCGAACTCGTCGAGCGACTTCTCTACACGCTCTACGAGCCTGCGGGTGCGGGCCAGCAGGTAACGGTCCATCTCGGGCAGACCCGCCACCTCGTCCGCGCGCAGCTGACGGGCGTCGAAGCCGGCCCCGCCATTGGCCGCGTTCGCATACAGCGTGAAGAAGTAGTAGGAGCTCCACACCGGCAGCATGACCTGGCGCACGGTGTCGCGGATGCCCTCAGCGGTAACAATGAGGTTGCCGCCGCGCAGGATTGGTGACGACATAAGGAACCAGCGCATGGCGTCGGAACCGTACTTGTCGAACACGCCGTTCACGTCCGGGTAGTTGCGCAGGTGCTTCGACATCTTCTGGCCGTCGGAACCGAGCACGATGCCGTGGCAGATCACGTTCTTGAACGCCGGGCGGTCGAACAGCGCGGTGGCCATCACGTGCAGCAGGTAGAACCAGCCGCGAGTCTGGCCGATGTATTCGACAATGTAATCGGCCGGGAAGTGCTGCTCGAACTTCTCCTTGTTCTCGAACGGGTAGTGGAACTGCGCGAACGACATCGAACCGGATTCGAACCAGCAGTCGAGCACGTCGCTGATACGGTGCATGTGGCTCTTGCCGGTCGGGTCGTCCGGGTTGACGCGCGTGAGGTTGTCGATCCACGGACGGTGCATGTTGACGTTGCCGTCCTTGTCGCGCGGGTAGTCGCCGAAGTCGGCCTTGAGCTCCTCCAACGAACCGTACACGTCGACGCGCGGGTACTTCGGGTCATCGCTCACCCACACCGGGATCGGCGAACCCCAGAAGCGGTTGCGGGAGATCGACCAGTCGCGCGCGTTGGCGAGCCACTTACCGAACTGACCATCCTTGACATTCTCAGGAATCCAGTTGATCTGCTGGTTGAGCTCCAACAGGCGCGGCTTGATCTTCGTCACCGACACGAACCAGGAGCTCACAGGCTTGTAGATCAGCGGCGTGGCGCAACGCCAGCAATGCGGGTAGGAGTGCACATAGCTCTTCTCCTGGAACAGGATCGCGCGATGCTCGGCCGGGATCTCGGCCAGCGGGCCGTCTCCGTTGCGCAGGTTGCGCAGGATCGGCTTGTTCGCGTCGAACACGTACATGCCCTCGTAATCGGGGCACTGCGCGGTGAAGCGGCAGCCGGCGTCGAGCACGTCAGTGCTCTTGATGCCGTGCGCGTTCAGCGTGTTCATATCGTCCTCACCATAGGGAGCCTGGTGAACCAGGCCGGTACCCTCGACGGTGTCGACGTAGTCCGCGGTAAAGATTTGGTAGCCTTCGGGCCCCGGCACGTTGCCCTCAGACTCGGCTTTGTCGCCAGCGAAGTACGGGAACACCGGCCAGTAACGCCAACCGGCCATCTCGGAGCCCTTGAGCTCGCGCACGACCTCGTAATCCTCGCCGAGCTCCTTCTCGTACTTGGAGAGCAGGGGCTTGCCGAAGTAGAACTTCTTGCCGGCGTACTTGCCCTGCGTCGGGCGCACCTCGACATAGTCGATGTCAGCGCCGACGACGATCGCGAAGTTGGTAGGCACGGTCCACGGCGTGGTGGTCCAGAAGACCGCGTAGGCGTCCTCCTCGTCGCGCAGCTTCACGGCCACCGACACGGTGGTGTCCTGACGATCCTGATACACGTCGGCGTCCATGCGCAGCTCGTGCGCCGAAAGCGGCGTCTGATCCTTCGGGCAGTACGGCAGCACGCGGTAGCCCTGGTACGCCAGGCCCTTCTCGTACAGCTGCTTGAACGCCCACATCACCGACTCCATGTACGGGATGTTCAGCGTCTTGTACCCGTGCTCGAAGTCGACCCAGCGGGCCTGACGATGCACGTAATCCTGCCATTCGTGCGTGTACTTCAGCACGGAGGCGCGGCAGGCGTCATTGAACTTGTCGATGCCCATCTTCTCGATCTGGTCGACCGAGTCGATGCCGAGCTCCTTCTGCGCCTCCAGCTCGGCGGGCAGACCGTGCGTGTCCCAGCCGAACACGCGGTTGACCTTGCGGCCCTTCATGGTCTGGTAGCGCGGGATCACGTCCTTCGCGTAACCGGTCAGCAGGTGGCCGTAGTGCGGCAGGCCGTTCGCGAACGGCGGGCCGTCGAAGAACACGAACTCGTTCTGGCTATGGTCGCCGGAAGGGTTGCGTTCAACGGACTTGTTGAAGGTGTCGTCCTTGTCCCAATACTTCAGGACGGTTTCCTCCATGTTGGGGAAACTCGGGTTCGGCGCGACGCTGGCGGTCTCGCCGCCCTCGTTCGCCTTGGGATACACGTGGGAATTGGTGGTTTCGCTCACCATTGCTCTCCTCGATGTCGCATTGCACTGGTCCTACGGGAGCTGGCTATAGCGAACCATTCACGGGAAGAACAGGGATTGAGACGGCCGTTCGCCACACCGGCGGCATATATGCGCCGGCGATGTCCTCGCGGCCGGAACCCTTGTTCCGCCCGGAACGGCCGTCATGGCCATTCCCGCCTACGAGGACGATGATCGGCGGCATGCCCTCAGGCTGCCGACCGCCACCGCGGTACCACCTCGCTTGTCGCTCGCATCCGGCCATCCTAAGACGGCGAAAACTCGCGACCGCTTGTGTTCGGCTGTGACGGGCCGATCCCGTCGGTTCTACTCAGCTTCGTGCCGTCGACGTTCGATCGACCGTCATGAAGCTTTTCTTCCGAAGACTCCCCGCTGATAACGGATCATCGCCTTGACTTCGGTGCATATCCTAGCACGGTGTGTGGCCGACGGAACCGGGGTGTCCGCGAACGCCGTCGGCTCGCGGCCAGGCAATCATGCGAGGCCCGAAATCCGACCATCATGCCGGATGTACGCCGACGCTCAATCGCGCACGATGCTGCCGACGATCCCCGAGACAATGGACATGATGAGAGAGCCGAGCACCGCCCACCAGAACCCGTGCACCCGCACGCCAACACCGAACAGACTGATTGCCAACCATGAGGCGAGCCGCATGAACAGCCAGTTGATGACCAGATACAGCAGCCCGAACGTGAGAATCGAAAACGGCAGCGCGATCAGCTGCGTCACCGGCTTGATCGAGGCGTTGATCAGCGCCATGAACAGCGCGAACACTGCGATTCCCAAAATCGGAGGCTGCCCCACCGCGGTCATGCCGGGCAGAAGCACCACCATCACCGCGGCCGCAACCGTCAGCACCAGCCATCGTATCAGAAAATCCTTCATGGCATCCATCTTATGCCATCCAGGCCGTCACCGATCAGTTGCGATGTGCCGGTTCGGTGCATTCATCATATGTCGGGCACGATCATCGAGAACGATTGCACTTAAGGGCACAATCGCCGCCTAAAGACCCAGACCACCCTCAGTCGGCTCCGCCGACAGCTCCCGCCAGCAGGAGCCAGCATGCAACTCCAATACGACGTCAGGGCGGAAATCGTCGATTACGTTCCGCGGATTCTTCGGCTACCATGCAAACAGGAGGACGACGATGACTACAAAGGAAACGGCGGCGGCGACCACGACGAAGCAGGCGGCCGCCCGGCAACGGGCGTTCGCGCAACTGGACGCGACCTTCCGCTCAGGAGTCACCCGGCCACTGCGCTGGCGAAAGGCGCAACTCGACGCGATGGCCCGAATGCTGAGGCAGAATGCCACCGTCATCGCCCGTGCGGTACGCGCCGACCTGGGCAAACCCGCCGCGGAGACCGCGCTGATGGAAATCGGGCTGGTGCTCGATGAGATTCGCTTCATCAAGCCACGCCTCGGCAGGTGGGCGGCGCGGCATCCCAAGCCGATGCATTACCTGCTGCAACCCGCAGTCGGCTGGACAGTCGCCGAGCCGAAAGGCGTGGCGCTCATCATCTCGCCGTGGAACTATCCGGTGCTGCTCAGTTTCGAGCCTATGGCGGACGCGATCGCCGCAGGCAATTGCGTGTGCATGAAACCATCGGAGCTGTCTCCGCACACCAGCGGCGTGATGGCGGACCTCATCGCACGGTACATGGACCCGCAGGCGTTCCGCGTGGTTCAGGGAGGACCGCAGGAGACGACAAAGCTGCTGGAGCAGCCGTTCAATCACATCTTCTACACCGGCGGAGGAAAAGTCGGTTCGATAGTCATGGCCGCCGCCGCGAAGCATCTCACACCGGTCACTTTGGAGCTCGGAGGCAAGTCGCCGGTGTTCGTCGACCGTACCGCGAACCTCGACGTCGCCGCGCGGCGCATTGCCTGGGGGCGGTTCATCAACGCCGGGCAGACCTGCGTGGCACCCGACTATGTGCTCGCAACGTCCGATGTCATCGAGCCGCTGGCAGGAAAGATCGCCGAGGCCGTCACGCGGTTCTTCGGCTCAGACCTGCAACATTCCGACAGTTTCGGACGCATCATCAACACCCGGCATTTCGACCGGCTGACTGCGCTGCTGCCCGATCCGAAGAGCCCCGCCACCAGACGCACGGTATGCGGGGGCAATACCAGACGCGATGACCTCTACATCGCACCGACCGTGCTATTGGGCGTCAAACCCGATGCGCCGGTGATGCAGGAGGAGATATTCGGCCCGATTCTGCCCATTTTGGAAGTCGCCGACGCGAAGGCCGCAGTGGAATTCATCAACGCCCGGCCACGCCCGCTGGCGGCCTACGCGTTCACGGGCAGCAAGAGGGTACGGCGGATGTTCGAGCGCGAAGTCAGTTGCGGAGCGCTGGGATTCAACCTGCCGCTTGGCCATCTGATCTCCAGTCGGCTGCCGTTCGGCGGCGTGGGAGCTTCGGGCATGGGCTCATATCACGGCAAGGCCGGGTTCCTGGAGTTCAGTCATGTCAAGACCGTGGTCGGCAAGCCCGCGGTGCCGGATACGCTTTCGCTGGTGTATCCGCCGTATGACGGCTTGAAGAAGATACTGATTTCGGCGGTTAGTCATACGCCGAGAGTGCGGTAGCGGGACACGGCGCACCTCCCGCTGGCAGGAGGTGACGCGCAGCGCCAGTGGGTGGTGACCACCCCCAGTCGGCTCGGCCGACAGCCCCGCCAGCGGGGGCGTTACAGTGCTCCAGTCGTCTCCGCCGACAGCCCTTCGGGCCCTGCAATTATGGACGGGCTAAGCATGACTGTTCCGCTGGCTCACTGTCGTTCGCTCTTCGCCTACAAACAGCACCGCTGTTTGCTTGACGGCTCAGCCCGTCAACGGGGGCATAATGGAAAAGCCCCTCGCGATGAGGGGCTTTATCGATGAGTAGGACTTGTTACTTGGCTTCGTTGGTGGTGAGCATGGCCTTGGTGACCTGTTGGTAGAGATCCTCGTAGCCGCCGGGCGTGGAGGCGGGCAGCACGACGGTCTTGGTGTTGTTCGACTCGGACAGCGAGCGCATCACATCAAGGTACTGGTTGAACAGCACGACGTTGTTGACGTCGTTGATGTCCATGCCCACGGCCTGCAGGCTCTTGATCTGGTCGACGATGCCGTTTGCGATCTCACGACGGTAGTTGGCCTGGCCCTCACCCTGGAGTCGGGTCTTCTCGGCGTCCGCAGCGGCCTGCGTCTCGATCTGGATGCGCTGCGCCTCGGCACGCTGGCGGGTGGCCTCCTTCTCACGCTGCGCGGCGTTGATGGAGTCCATCGCGCTCTTGACCTGCGGGCTCGGGTCAATGGCGGTGATCAGCGTCTTGACGACGGTGAAGCCGAAGCGCGCCATCTCGGCGCCGACCGTCTTCTGCACGTCGAAGGCGACGTCGTCCTTGCGGGCGAAGGCGTCATCGAGGCTGAGCGCCGGGATCGCGGAACGCAGCGCGTCCTCCATGTAGCTCCTGAGCTGTCCGGCGGGATCGCGCAGCTCATAGTATGCGGTGGCGACGTTCTCAGGATTGACACGGAACTGCGTCGAAGCGACGACCGTGACGAACACGTTGTCGAGCGTCTTGGTTTCCAGCTGCACGTTCAGCTGGGAGACTCGCATGTTCGTCTTCGTCGAGATGCGGTCGACGAACGGGATCTTGGCGTGGATGCCGGCGAACTGGACCTTATTGTATTTGCCGAACCGTTCGATGATGTATGCCTGCTGTTGCGGCACGATGAAAATCGAGGCGCACAGCACGGCGAGGACGATGACGACGATGACGCCCAATATGATCAGAACATCCATCATTCCCATCAGAACACCCATCATTCCTCCTTGCCTGGTGTTGCCGCACCCTACCTCGGGCGCGATGTCTATTCCATCCTATCTGAAAACGACGGGCTTTCAGTGAAAGCTCACATAGAATTCAAGAGTTGTTCGCCGTGTGGCCCTTCTTCGTCTCACCGTACGGGACGGCGGCATGCCCACGTCTACTCCCCGTATGCGCCGGCTATGGCCCGGTCAAGGTCGGCCATCAGGTCTCCCGCGTCCTCAAGACCGATGGACAGACGAATCAGATCGTCGCTCACACCAGCGGCCTTGCGATACGATTCCGGCACCTCGCGGTGAGTGATGTTCGCGGGGTCGACGATCAGCGACCTTGCGTCGCCGATATTTGGCACGTATGAGAACAGCTTCACGCCGTCGAGGATGCGACGCACACGGTCCGCGCCGCCTTCCACCTTGAACGAGAGGATCTGGCCGACGCCTCGGGGGAAGTATTTCCCGGCGAGCGCATGATACGGCGAGTCCGGCAACCCTGAATAATTCACCGACACGACATGCGGCGTGTGTTCGAGGTGCCCGGCGATGGCCGTCGCCGTTTCGACCTGGCGGGCGACCCGCTGCGGCAGCGTCTCCAGTCCGATCAGCTGCAGGTATGCGTTGAACGGGCTTTGCACGGCACCGAACGTGCGCAGGTATTTGACGCGGATGCGCCTGATGAACGCTTCGGAGCCAAACGCCCCGGAGAAGCTGCGCCGGTTGCCGTCGATGTCGGCGATGACCTGCTCAGGCCGCGTGAATTGCAGGAAACGGCCGTTCGCCCAGTCGAACTGTCCGGCGTCGACGATCACGCCGCCGATGGCGTTGCCATGCCCGGTGATGCCCTTGGTGGTCGAATGCACAACGATGTCGGCGCCGAATTCGATCGGGCGCAGCAGGTACGGCGTCGGCACGGTGTTGTCGAGAATCAGCGCCAGCCCGTGCCGGTGCGCCAGATCGGCCAGCGGACGGATATCGGTGATGGCGGTGTTCGGGTTGGCGACCGTCTCGGCGAAGATGGCACGGGTTGCGGGACCGATCAGAGACTCGATCTCATGCAGGTCGTTGATGTCCTTGACGAAATCAGCGTGGATGCCGAACTGCGGCAGGAAGTCGCCGAGCGCATCGACTGACGCCCCATACAGGTTCGTCGGCGCGATGATGCGGCCACCGCCCTCCCCCGCGCACATCAGCGCGTATGACACCGCGGCCATGCCCGACGACACCGCCACCGCGCCGACGCCACCCTCCAGGGCGGCAAGCCGGCGTTCGAGCGCATCGACGGTCGGATTGGCGACTCTGGAATACTCGAACCCGGATATCTCACCGGCGGCCAGATCACGGCCACGAGCGGCGTTCTCCAAATCGAAGGCGGCGGAGGCGTAGATGGGCACGCTGACCGCATCGTCGTTGCGGTTCGCATTATACCCGCCATGAACCGCAAGCGTGCTGAAATCAGTCATTTCCAAATCCCTTTCATCCGCATGACCGCCAAAACAACGAACACCGACCGCCATATTTCTTCAAGACACGACAGTGCGGGCGTCATCGCCATGAACGTCGACGCCCGCACGGCCCGCACCGCATGATAGGCACGGTACGCGACCCTATGCGGCCACTTCCGTCGTCAGCCGGTCGAGCACCTGACCGCTTACGCCGTCGATGCCCAGCGCCTCGAACGCCTTGTCGAAGCCCTGCCCCAAATCCTCGATCAGGTCGGACACGTCCTCGATGCCCACCGACAGACGCACCAGCTCGTCGGTGATGCCCACCTTGAGACGCTCCTCGCGAGGCAGCTCGAAATGCGTCATGCGGCATGGCAGCTCGGCGAGGCTTTCCACCGCGCCCAGACTGACGGCGAGATGGAACACGTGCAGGTTGTCGAGCACGATGGACGGGTCGACCCCCGGCACCACTTCGAAGGACAGCACGCCGCCGAACCCCTTGAGTCCATTCTCGGCGAGCAGACGGTTGCGGTCGCCATACACGCCCGGGTAATGCACGGCCCGAACGAGCGGATGCGCCAGCAGGTATTCCGCCACGGCCTGCGCGTTGCGCTGCTGACACTCCATGCGCAGCGCCAACGTCTGGATGCCACGGCGCACGTCGTTGCATTCGGTCGGGGCGAGCACGCCGCCGAACCGGTTCTGCGCGAAGTAGATGCCATTGCCGACCTCATCGTCCAACACCACCACAAGGCCGGCGTTCACCTCGGAATGGCCTGCCAGGTATTTGGTGGCCGAATGGATGACGATATCCGCGCCCAAATCGAGCGGCTGCTGCAGGTACGGGGTGACGAACGTGTTGTCGACGATGGACAGCGCGCCGTATCGGTGCGCGATGGCCGAGATGCGGTTGACGTTGTTGATCTGCAGCAGCGGGTTGGTCAGCGTCTCAAAATATACGGCGCTGGCCGCGCGGCCGCCTCTGTCGCGCCCGCTGATCGCGGCGTCGAGCGCCTCGTAGTCGGCGGTGTCGACGCTGTCGAACTCCAGCCCGCGCTCGGCGAAGTACTCGTTGAACAGCGAATACGTGCCGCCGTAGATGTTCTTGCCGACCACGATGCGGTCCCCGGGTTTGAAGATGGACAGCACCGCGTGAATCGCGGCGAGTCCGGACGCGAACGCGAAGCCGCGAGTCCCGTGCTCCAGCTGGGCGATCTGCTTTTCCAGAAAGTCGCGGGTCGGGTTGCCGCTGCGCGCATAATCCCAGCGGGGCATGGCGTTGACCGATTCGACAGCGTATGTGGATGAGTTGTAGATGGGCGGGTTGACGGCTCCGGTGTTGTTGTCGTTGACCGGCAATCCGTGGACCAGCTGAGTGTTGAACCTCGTCATGAGCACCCCCTGCGGTTTTTTCTTGGCGGGTTTCCCGATGAACCCCGCGTGACCCTTATGAAGGTAGTCAGCGGCCGGCAGCCTCGCAACCCGGACGGCATACACATTATTTATAGGATGCTCAAAACCCTTGCAGACACTGGATTTTCACGACTTGCACGGCATCTTTGACGACCGGCAAGAGCCATTTGCGACACGCACGGAATATTCTGGCGGCAACCAAGGCGCGATAAGGGCGACATGGCTTCGCGCAGAAACCAACGCCACGACCCATCGGCCATCGTGATGTTCGTCACATCCGGGCCCTGTAGGGCATTTGGCCTCACCCTGGCAGCGGAACCGGGCGATATGCTGGAGTGACGCCGGCGGGATTCACGCGCCGGAGGGACCCAAGCAAAGGAGCTCGCCCATGACCACCGTAGCCATCGTCGGATGCACTCACGCGGGAACGTTCGCCGCCACATCCATCCTCAAGCAGCATCCCGACTGGACGATCCACGTATTCGAACGCAACGACTCGCTGTCGTTCCTTTCCTGCGGCATCGCGCTGTGGGTCGGCGACCACGTGTCCGATCCGAAGCGCATGTTCTATTCGTCGCCGAAGGCCCTCGCCGAAGCCGGCGCCACGATGCATATGCGCCACGACGTGCTCGATGTGGATGTCGCCGGCAAGGTGTTGCGCGCCCGTGACATGAACACCGGGGAAGTCGGCGAATACCGATACGACAAGCTGGTGATCACCACCGGTTCCGCGCCCGTGGTGCCGCCGATCGACGGGCTGGACGAGGCGCTCGAATCGGGACGCGTGCTGCTGTGCAAGAACTGGGACCATGCGATGGCGATCAAGGAGCGTGCGGGCAGCGCGAAATCGGCCGTCGTGATCGGCGCGGGGTACATCGGCGCGGAGATCGCCGAGCAGTTCAGCGAAATCGGCGTGAAGACCACGCTGGTGGATGCGCTGGACCGCGTGCTGGCGAACAATTTCGACGCGACCATCACCGATGACGTGGAGCAGGCGTTCGACGAGCATGGCGTGACCCTGGCGCTCGGCCAGAAGGTGACGGCGTTCCGGCCGGCGGCCGGCAGCGACGGGATCGAGGGCTCCGGCGTGACCGTGGTCACCGAGAAGGGCGAGTACACGGCCGATATGGCGATCCTGGGCGCCGGATTCCGCCCGAACACCGCGTTGTTCGCGGATCAGCTGCGTATGCTGAAGAACGGGGCGATCGTCATCGACGACTACATGCGCGCCTCATTGCCGGACAACACGGTGCTCGACGACGTGTTCGCGGCGGGCGACAGCGCCACGGTCCGATACAACCCGACCGGCGCGGACGATTACATCCCGCTCGCCACCAATGCGGTGCGGCAGGGGCTGCTCATCGGCGAGAACATCGTCGCCGCGACGAAGCGGTATCCCGGCACGCAGGCCACCAGCGCAGTGCAGTTGTACGATCTGGCGATGTCCGCCACGGGACTCACCGCCGGCGGCGCGAAACGCCGAGGCATCGCCGCGAAATCGACGACGATCACGCAGGATTACCGCCCCGATTTCATGCTCACCACCACGCCGGTGACGACCACGCTGGTGTGGAGCCCGGTCACCCGACGCATCCTGGGTGCGCAGTTCCTGTCGAAGCATGACATCTCGCAAGCGGCGAACGTCGTGTCCGTGGCCATTCAGGCGGGGTTCACGATCGATCAGCTCGCCGGCGCCGACCTGTTCTTCCAGCCGAACTTCAGCCAGCCGATCAATTTCGTCGGAGCCGTGGCCATTCAGGCAGTGGCCGAAAGCTGACCCCAATCGTTGACTCGCGCTCAACGCGGACGCGAAAGCCCCGATCATTGGGAAACGGCCATTCCGGTTCTCGTATCCGCGGCTAATGCGAGCGCACGATTCGCATCAGCCGCGTGACCTGTTCGGCGGTGCGGGCCACGTTCGCACGGGCGTCGCGCAGCAGCTCATCGAGGCTCGCGGCACCCGGCGCGGCACCGAAGACCGCATCGATGCCGCGCCCGTGCAGACACTCGATGCCGTCGCCGACGTGGCCGGCGATAGCAATCACCGGTTTGCCGTGCCGCTTCGCCACGGAGGCGACCCCGACCGGCGTCTTGCCGAACATGGTCTGCGCGTCAATCGAACCTTCGCCGGTGAACACGATGTCCGCCCATTGCGCGGCGGCATCCAGCCCGGACTGCTCGATCACCAAGTCGATGCCCGGGCGAAAATCGGCGTGCAGCACGGCGAGCAGCGCCATGCCGATGCCGCCCGCCGCCCCGGCTCCGGGATGATCGGCGATGGGCGTGCGGGTACGGTGGTCAGGACGGGAACGGTGGCCAGGAGACGATGATTCAGCCACGGCCGCTTCGACTTTTCCGCCATCGCCATTCCGTTCGGCGGGCACCTGTTCAGCGAGCGCACGTTCGATGACCGACGAGACGTGCCGCAGGGCGCCGTCCAACAGCGTCACGTCTTCGCGACTCGCGCCCTTCTGCGGGCCGAACACCGCGCTGGCGCCCTCGGGGCCGGTCAGCGGATTGGTCACATCGCAGGCGGCGATGACATGCACGTCGCCAAGCCGTCTGTCCAGGCCGCTTAGGTCAACGCGCTCCACTTCGGCGAGCGCCGCCCCGCCCGGCCGCACGTCACGCCCGTCATGGTCAAGCAGCCGCACCCCCAACCCCTGCAGGAGACCGCAGCCCGCGTCGTTGGTGGCGCTGCCGCCGAGCCCGACGATGATCGTCTCGGCGCCGGCGTCGAGCGCGGCCCGGATCAGTTCGCCCGTGCCGTATGACGTCGTGGCCTTCGGGTCGCGTTCGGATGGGCGCAGCAGCGCCAGTCCGCTGGCGGCGGCGGTCTCCACGACCGCGGCGCGGCCGTCGCCGAGCAGCGCGAACCCGGCCTGCACCGGGCGTCCGAGGGGATCGTGCGCGCCGGCCGTCAGCATCGTGCCGCCGGTGGCGTCGGCCAGCGCCCGCGCGGTTCCCTCTCCCCCGTCAGCCATGGGCAGGCATCGTATTTCGGCGTCGGGGTCACCGCGGCGGATGCCTTCGGCCATGACCCGTGCCGCCTCGGCGGCGGTCAGGCTCTCCTTGAAGGAATCAGGCGCACATAGGTATCGCATCGCCGGATCACACCTGCTATTCGGTGCGCAGCGCGGTGGCCGGGTCCTGCTTGGCGGCCTTGCGCGACGGAATCAGGCCGCCGATAAGGGTGAGCACCATGCTGAGCACCACCAGGATCACCGCTCCGGCCACCGGCAGCGCGGCGTTCACGTCGTTGGTGCCGATGAAATGGTGCAGCACCTGGTTGCCCGGTATGAGCAGCAGCAGCGTCACGCCTATGCCGATCAGGCCGGCGCACAGGCCGATGAGTCCGGTCTCCGCGTTGAACACCTGCGACACATTGCGCTTCGAGGCGCCCATCGCGCGCAGGATGCCGATCTCCTTGGTGCGTTCCAGCACCGAGATGTACGTGATGATGCCGATCATGATCGACGACACCACCAGCGACACGGACACGAACGCGATCAGCACATAGGAGATCACGTTGATGATCGTCGTCACCGAGCTCATCATCAGGCCGACGTAATCGGTGTAGACGATCTTGTCGGCCTTGGGCACGGTCTTGTTGTAGTCGGTGATGGCCTTGGACACGTGGTCCTTGTCCTCGAAGCTGTCGGTGTAGATGTTGATCGTCGAGGGCGCGTCCCGGCTCACCACGCCGAACGCGGCGAGGTTGTCGTCATACGTGCCGGTCGAGACGTACTGGTCGTAGATCTTGACCAGCACGTCCTGCGAGGCGGTGGCGATGTACTGGTCGAAGCTGTCGGCGAGCTGCTGCTCGCTCATCGCCGCCATCCGCTGCCCGCCCGCGGCTGACTGCCCGGCCTGCCCGGGCTGAGCCGACTGCGCTGACTGCGACTGCATCACGGCCTTGGCCATGTTCGCCTTGTCGCTCACGCCGAGCGAGGCCACATAGGTCTTGGCATCAGCGGCCTTCGCCGCGTCGTCCAACGGCGAGAACGCCAGGCCGTTGAGCACGTCGCGGGTCTTGTCCTTCTCCTGGTCGGTGACGATGGCGCTGGAGTTCGCATGGTCGATCAGCTCGTCGGTCAGTGCGCGGGTGTAGCCGATTCCGATGGCCAGCGGCGTGGCGGAGGCGTCCTTGATCGGCTTGACCACGCCCACGATCTTCAGCTGCTCCGCCGAGTCGAAGCGCTCTGCGATGGCGTCCGCGTCGTCGCCGATGTACGTGTAGTCGCCGTTCGCGTCCTTCACGTACTGGTCTGCGGCGGGTATCATGGCCAGCTTCTGCCCCATCGCCGTCGCGTAGTCGATCTTGCCGGTGGGTGTCTTGACCGTCTCGCCGTCGTTGAGCTTGTTCATCATGTCGGTGTAGTCGCTGGCCTTGAGCAGGCCCAGCTCATACAGCGTGGTGAGCGGTACCTTGTTGTCGTCGTCAAGCACGAGCACGACCTGGTCCTTGCCGGTCGGCCATGCGCCCTTGACCACGCGGTAGTTGTCGGTGATGACCTTGCTGATGAGCTGATCGTCCTTCGCCCCCGGCATGATTTCATGGAACGAGTTGGGCGACGCGCTCGTGTCGGTCTTGCCGGTCAGCACCGTCATCTGCATGCTCGTCATGTCGGACATGCTCGACGACTGGCCCATCGAGCTCATCCGCGCAGCGTTCGATGTCGAATCGGACTTGGCACCGATGGTGACGCCGTTCGCGGTGACCAGCGTGCCGTCGGGATCGTGGCTGAACACGGAGAACTTCACGTCGTACGTGTATTGGATGCCGGTTTCGCCGACATATTGGCGAACCTCGCTGTTGGGGTCGTCCAGATACTTCTTGAAATCGGCGAGGTTGTTCTTCGTGATGCTGCTCGTCAGGCTGGAGGCCTGCTTGATGCTGCGGTCGTCCGGGTAGATGCCGTCGTTCTTCGCCGATTTGCCTCCGGTCTCCTTGCCGCCCGCCTGGGCGCCCATGATGCTGGTCATGTCGAAGGTCTGCGAGTCGATGGTGATCGGATAGGCGGTCATCGTGTCGCGCTGGATGCTGTCGATGTACGCGTTAACGCCGGTGGAAACCGACAGGATCAGGGCGATGCCGATGATGCCGATAGACCCGGCAAACGAGGTGAGCAGCGTACGGCCCTTCTTGGTCCTCAGATTGTTGAAGCTCAGCGCGATGGACGTGGCGAGCGACATCGAGGCCTTGCCCAGCCTCTTGTGTACGGGTGCCTCGGACGCGCCCTCCTCGACCTCGTACGGGTCGGAATCGCTGCGGATCACGCCGTCGCGCAGCTGGACGGTTCTGGTGGCGTACTGCTCGGCGAGCTCGGGATTATGTGTGACCATGACCACCAGACGGTCCTTCGCCACCTCCTTGAGCAGGTTCATGATCTGCACGGACGTGTCGGAGTCGAGCGCTCCGGTCGGCTCGTCGGCCAGCACGATGTCCGGGTCGTTGACCAGGGCGCGGGCGATGGCGACGCGCTGCATCTGCCCGCCGGACAGCTGGTTCGGCTTCTTGTTGATGTGGTCGCCCAGCCCGACCTGTTCGAGGGCCTTGCGGGCACGCTCCCGCCGTTCGGTACGGGATACGCCGGAGATCGTCAGCGCGAGCTCCACGTTCGACAGAATCGTCTGGTGCGGAATCAGGTTGTAGCTTTGGAACACGAAGCCGATCGTGTGGTTGCGGTACGAATTCCAGTCACGGTCCTTGTACCGTTTGGTGGAGACCCCGTTGATGATCAGGTCGCCGCTGTCGTACCGGTCCAGGCCGCCGATGATGTTGAGCAGCGTGGTCTTGCCGGAACCCGACGGGCCCAATATCGCCACGAATTCGCTGTCGCGCAGGTTCAGGCTGACGTCATCCAACGCCTTCTGCACAAAATCGCCGGTCTTGTATTGCTTGGAAATCGACTTGATCTGCAGCACGATGCTCCCCTTATTACCCATGGGTGGTTCGTCGTATGTCTCCATGATTTGCGGTATGACACCACTGTATCCGACCCGTTCCCCCAGCGCCTCGTGATTCACCGCAAGCATGGGGAATAAAACCGACAACAAACGACTTTGCGTCGCTTTGACATGACGGAACCGTGACGGCCCTCGCGCGTCAAGTGTGTGTATCAAGCATGCTTTGCGTTTTTTTAGCGCCCCCCTCAGCAGTTTTCCCATACAGTCGAAACCATGACAGGACTCACTACATCTGAAGTCGAAGAACGCCGCGCGCGAGGCGAGGGCGAAACCGGGGCGCGAAGCGTCACCAAATCGACAGGCGCGATACTGCGCGAGAACATCTGCACGCTGTTCAACGCACTGAACTTCGCTATAGCGATACTGCTGTTCGCGGTCGGCGCGTACTCCAACATGCTGTTCATCGCGATCATCATCCTCAACATCGTCATCGGCATCGTGCAGGAATTCAAGGCGAAGAAACTCGTCGACGAGCTGACGATCCTCAACCAGCCGCACGCGGTGGTGCTGCGCGACGGCAAGGAGACGACCATCGAGGCCGGCGACATCGTCAAGGACGATGTCATGGTGCTGGATTCCGGCAAGCAGATCTGCAACGACGCCGTGGTCATCGACGGCCGTCTGGAAGTCAACGAATCGCTGCTGACCGGCGAAAGCGACTCCATCGACAAGACCGCCGGCAGCGAGCTGTATTCCGGCAGCTCGGTGATTTCCGGCCGCGCGTACGCCCGTGTGACGCACGTCGGCGACGAGAACTACACGAATTCGCTGATCAACGAGGTGCGCCAGGAGAAGCGCGTGCACTCCGAGCTGCTGGATTCGATGCGCAAGGTCACCCGGTTCACCAGCTTCCTGATCATCCCGCTGGGCGTGCTGCTGTTCGTCGAGGCGATGTTCCTGCGGCACTCCGGCACGTACGACGCCGTGGTGTCGTCCGCCGCGGCGCTGCTCGGCATGCTGCCGAAGGGACTGGTGCTGCTGATCTCCGTGTCGCTGGCCACCGGCGTGATCCGCCTCGCGAAGGCCAAGATCCTCGTGCAGAACATCTATTCGCTGGAGACGCTGGCGCATGTGGACGTGCTGTGCCTCGACAAGACCGGCACGCTGACGGACGGCAACATGAGCGTGGACCGGATCGTGCCGCTCGGCGAGCGCGGTGCCGCCGAGGATTCCGACGCGCTGCTGCGCGCCTACCTGGAGGATGCCGGTTATCAGACCGCCGTGGCCGGGGATGGCGTGGCAGCCCTGGCCCTGTTTGGCGGACAGCCTTTCGACCTGGTTTTGTTGGACCTGATGCTCCCGAAGATCGACGGCTTTGGGGTCTGCGAGCTGATTCGCCAGCAGTCACAGATCCCCATTTTGATGCTCACCGCCCTGGACGGGGAAGAATCGCAGCTCCGGGGCTTCGGCATGGACATCGACGACTATGTGACCAAGCCCTTCTCTATGCCGGTGCTGCTGGAAAAGATCCGGGTCATCCTTCGCCGCCGTGGAAACACTGGGGAGGATAGCCGTCTGCGCTACCGGGATTTGACTTTGGACCTGGATACTCGGGAGGCCCTGCTGGACGGCCAGCTCCTGGACCAGGCGCCGGAGATCCCGGCGGCGCCGCCCCATCCCCAGGCGGAAAAGTCCGATTTGCCGGCGGGACTGGACCACCTGCTGCGGGATACGTCAAAGGAGGACGGTAACCCATGAAAAAGAAGAAAATTTGGATTCCCATTGTGAGCTTGGTGCTGGTAGCGGCTCTGGGTACCGGACTGGCTCTGTATTTCACCCGGAAGCCCGGCAAGACGGTGGGCGTCTATGATTCGAACCAGCTTACCATGACATATTGGGGGGACGAGAAGACCTCCTCCGGCCCTGTAACCACAGACAAGCTGCAGACGGTGTTCCTCTCAGCCACCCAGGAGGTGACTAAGGTAAATGTGCAGCAGGGGCAGAAGGTGAAGAAGGGCACGGTCCTTTTGACCTATGACACCACCCTGTCCCAGCTCTCCTTGGACCGGAAGGAACTGGACATTCAAAAGACCAAGCTGCGCTTGGAGGATGCAAAGGACCAGCTGGCAGATATTAAGAAGATGAAGCCCATCTCCTATAATGATAACACCAAACCTACCACGAAGCCCACAACAAAGCCTTCCACCACCTCCTCCGGGTCTGTGAAGCCCAAAGAGGAGCTGGGGAACAAGAGCTTCCTGGAACTGGGCGGCGCAGGTACGGCGGGAGACCCCAAGATCTTTTGGGTTCGCCAGAGCCAAGTATTTAACGACAAGTTCATTGCAGAGCTTCTGGGAGAAGCCAAGGAGCTGTATACCATTTTGGAAGTCCGGCGGAATGACAAGGCGGCAGGAGTCATCGTGAGCCGCACCGGCGTGTTGTTCCAGGCCGTGGAGGAGACGGTGAGTACCGGCTCTGCCGTTTCCACCGCCTTTGCCCAGGAGGGGGAGAGCTATGGCGTCCACCTGCTCACCGATGTGACCCAGGACCCTGTGGAGGACCCCAGTCAGGAGCCTTCGGATGAGCCCTCCAGCGAGCCGGAGCCCTCTGAGGACCCTTCCACCGACCCGGACCCTTCCACAGATCCCACAGATCCAGATCCCACGGATCCAGGCCCCACGGATCCAGACCCCACAGCTCCAAATCCGACAAACCCGAATCCCACGACTCCGCCGGAGCCGG
>OFMM01000266.1_pt1 | contig 38566 bp, 32 predicted proteins | sample 1541811 | NCBI WGS metagenome assembly OFMM01 (sample SAMN04209246, study PRJEB22552) | human gut metagenome | biome: gut; material: feces | host: Homo sapiens | place: USA: Oklahoma
CCGAGAGCGTGTGGGACAACCGCTTCCGCTATGTGGACGAGCTGCGCAAGATGGGCGCAATGGTGCAGGTGGACGGTCAGGTGGCCGTGTTTGAGGGTGTGGACAAGCTGAACCCCGCCCCCCTGCGTGCTTCTGACCTGCGTGCCGGTGCGGCCATGGTCGTTGCTGCCCTGATGGCAGACGGCACCAGCGAGATCGAGGAGATCGGCCACATTGAGCGCGGCTACGAGAACATCGTGGAAAAGCTGCGCGGCCTGGGCGCTGAGATCAGCAAGGTGGAGCGGATGCCCGCCGCACTGGAATCGGCAATGTGATCATTCAGAACCTCTCAGTCTGTTTTGCAGAAGTTCCCCTGACAGGGAGCTTTTGTGAAGCAACGACGGAGAGGTTCGTTTCTTGAGGTTTGAAATGTCTGAATTCATCTCGTTATACTCTGGTTCCTCCGGCAACTGCAGCGTGGTGCGCACGGGGGAGAAGTACATCATCATCGATATGGGAAAGGGCGTGCGCACCACCTCGGCGGCGCTCAAGGAGCTGGGCCTGAACATCAGCGATTGTGCGGGCATTCTGGTCACCCATGAGCACTCTGACCACGTCAAGGGGCTGGCCACCTTCCTCAAAAAGAATCCGCTGCCGGTATACGGCGCAGACGATACGCTGGATTTTCTGGATGCAAACGGCATCGTGCCCGCCAGCTGTGAGCTGCGCACCCTGTCCGGCGGGGAAGAGGATGTGGGAGATTTCGGCGTGACGATGTTCCCCACCAGCCACGACGTGCCCTGCGTGGGCTACCGCATCCACACCCCGGACAACAAGACCATGACCATTGCCACCGACCTGGGTGTCCTGACCCCGCCGGTGCATCAGGCCCTGAGCGGCTGTGACCTGGTGGCATTGGAAAGCAACTACGACCTCCACATGCTCCGCAGCGGGCGGTATCCCTACTACCTGCGCTCCCGCATCGAGTCCAACCGGGGCCACCTCTCCAACGATGAGTGCTCGGCAAAGCTGCTGGAGCTGATCCAGGAGGGATGCAAGAAGTTTGCTCTCTGCCATCTCTCGCAGGAGAACAACACCCCAGCGCTTGCTTTGCAGACCATGTTCAACACCCTGGGTGCGGCAGGTGTCGTGCCGGAAAAGGACTGCATCGTGCAGGCCCAGCGCCGCAATGAGATCAGCCCTGCACTTACATTTTAAGAAAAAATGGCCCTCTCCATCATTGCTTTGCAAAGCATGACGGAGAGGGCCTTTTTTGTTGTTATGCCAGATCCGGCAGGATATCGGGCCAGAGGGCCTGCTCCTGCCGCAGGTCGGTGAAAACGCAGTCCAGATAGATCTTGTTCACAGCCGAGATGATGGTGCTGCGCAGGAGCTTGCGTGCATCATCAACATCCGGCTCCAGCTCGGAAAAGCTTTTGGTCAGGCCGAACACATAGGGCAGGTAGTTCTCCAGCTCATCGCAAAAGGTATCATACGCCTGCGCGGAGGTATAATGCGCCTGCTGCATCTTGAACAGGCTGTCGATGTTTTCCATGGACAGGACATTTTTAGAAACTACGATGTAGATCAGGCAGGCCAGCTGATCCCGGGTATACTTCTTTTTGATGGGGTGGCTGATGATCCCTTTCTTAACGTAGTTGCTCACCATGGAAGCGGTGAGCTCCACCCCCTGAAATGTGCGGAAACACCCGTTGACAAACTGTACACTCTGATCCAGATAAAGCCCTACGGTGGGGAGTTCTGCATACCGGGGCAGGGCAAACCCTGCGGCGCAGGCCGCAACGCGGCGGTTTGATTCTAATTTCATGCGGACAGTATACCATGTTTTGGAAATGTGGTCAACAGGAAATTAAAAACTTTTGAAATAATTCAAGAAAACAGTTGACAGGTTTTTGAAAAACTGATATAGTGATTCAAACAACAGGAAAAACTGCGGCATCCTCTGCCGCCGGAATGGAGATAAATGCTTATGAACACCAAGATTGTTGTGGATTCCTCCGCCAGCCTGTACACCTTGCAGGGCGTGGATTTTGAATGCGTTCCCCTGAAGATCATCACCGATGATGCCGAATATCTGGACAACGGCACGATGGATGCCCTGGGCATGGCCCAGACCCTGCGTACCTATAAGGGCAAGACCTCGACTTCCTGCCCCAACGTCAGCGATTGGCTGGCCGCCTACGAGGGAGCCGACGAGGTGTATGCCATCACCATCACGGGCACTCTGTCCGGCAGCTACAATGCCGCCCAGCTGGCCGCCGAGGAATACCAGCAGGAGAACCCCGGCAAGCGGGTGTTTGTGCTGGACAGCCTTTCCACCGGCCCGGAGCAGCGCCTGCTGGCCGAGCATCTGCGGGATCTGCTGGCTGAGGGCAAGGAGTTTGACGAGATCTGTGAAGAGATGCTCCGCTACCACAAGCACACCCATCTGCTCTTTTCGCTGGAGTCGCTGGCCAATCTGGCCCGCAATGGCCGCGTGAAGCCTGCCGTTGCTGCTGTGGCGCGGATGCTGGGCATCCGGGTCATCGGTCAGGCAAGTGAGGCCGGAGAGCTGGATGTTCTCTGCAAGACCCGTGGCGAGCATGGTGCGCTGGAACGCATCGTGCTGGAACTCAAGGAGCACGGCTACACCAACGGCAGGCTCCATATCTCTCACTGCGGCAATCCCGCCGCCGCCGAGCGCCTGAAGCACATGGTAAAGGCTGTGTTTGATGGAGCAAAGGTGGACATCAGCGAATGCGGCGGTCTGTGCAGCTATTATGCAGAGCTGGGCGGCCTGCTGGTTGGTTATGAGGACGCGGAAGCATAAGCGAACGGCCCTCGGAAAAATTCTGCCCACGATTGAATAGGCGCTCATAGCGGGGAAAGCCGTTGTGGGCGCTTTTTTGTTTGCAAAATCCTCCGCTCTGCGCTATACTAACAGCATCAAAAATCGCCGTGGGCGGCAGGGGAGGGATACCACATGTTCAGATTGCCTATCGTCAAGTTTTTCAACCGCATCTTCAACCGTGTCACGATCACAGTGGTGCTGGTGGCTTTACAGGTGCTCTGGCTGCTCTGGGCGTTCTGGTCGTTCACGGCGGGGCGGGTCTGGCTGAACGGTGCCCTGAAGGCGCTGAGCATCCTGATCGTGCTGTATCTGGTGCGCAAGGATGAAAACAGTGCTTATAAGATCGGCTGGATCGTTCTGATCGGCCTTCTGCCCCTGCTGGGCGGCGCGCTTTATCTGGCTTTTGGCAACAAGGCCCCCGCCAAGTATCTGCGGGAGCGGATGCAGAAGGTGGAACAGGCCCATCAGATTGAGCTTGCCCAGCCCGATGGCCAGACCGATGCGCTGGATATCTCCAGCCGGAACCTGAGCCGCTATGTGGCAAAGTTCGGGCCGTATCCGGCCTGGAGGGATACCGCTGCTCACTACTTTTCCTGCGGGGAGGAGATGTATCCCCAGCTGCTGGCAGATCTGGAAAAGGCGGAAAAGTTCATCTTTCTGGAATTCTTTATCCTCCGTTCCGGCAAAATGTGGGACGGTGTGGAGCAGATCCTCCGCCGCAAGGCCGCTCAGGGCGTGGATGTGCGGCTGATCTACGATGATTTTGGCAGCCTGCTGGGCCTGCCCAGTGATTTTGTCATCCGCATGGAGAAGGCACATATCCGCTGCATCCCTTTCAACCCGGTGGTGCCGCTGGTCTCGCTGGTGATGAACCACCGCGACCACCGCAAGATCGTGGTGGTTGACGGCAATGTGGCCTACACCGGCGGCGTGAATCTGGCGGATGAGTATATCAATGCTGAGCAGCGCTTTGGCTACTGGAAGGATGCGGCCATCCGGTTGGAAGGAGCCGCTGTCTGGAACTTTACCGTGATGTTCCTCAATGTATGGAATGCCTTCCGCCCGCAGGAGACCGATTACACCGCCTTTGCGCCCACCCGCCTGCCCGCAGTGCAGGATGGCGTGGTGCAGCCCTACGCGGACAGCCCGCTGGATGAGGAACCGCTGGCCGAGACGGTCTATCTGGACATCCTCTCTCAGGCCCAGAGATATGTTTATATCTACACGCCCTACCTGGCCGTGGGCGAAGAGATGCTGGATGCTCTGAAAAGTGCGGCCAAGCGCGGGGTGGACGTGCGGCTCATCCTGCCCGGGATCCCGGATAAGAAGCTGGTGTTCCGGCTCAGCCGTTCCTACTATCTGCCCCTGCTCAGGGCGGGTGTGCGCATTTATGAGTACACGCCCGGTTTCCTCCACGCCAAGTGCTATGTCAGCGATGACCGCGTGGCCGTGGTGGGCAGCATCAATATGGATTATCGGAGCCTGTTTCTCCACTTTGAGTGCGGCACACTGCTCTTCCATAACAGCCAGATCGCCGCTCTGCGGAAGGATGTGGAGCGCACCCTGCCGCAGTGCCGGGAGATCATGCGGTCCGACTGCCGCACCAATCTGCCGGGCACAGCACTGGACGGCGTGCTGCGGCTGCTGAGTCCGTTGATGTAAGCGGCTGCGCGCAGCACTCGGGGAGCTTTTCCGCGCAAGTGAAACGGGCCATTCCATCGCCCGCCCTATTGCCTGCGGCAACAGGGTCCCACCCCAGCGGACACTTGCTTTGGAAAACTCCCGTCGGCTGCGTAATCTTACGCTCTTCTGGACATACTATGGGACAAAGGCCCAACGGGCCGTGTGGAAAGGGAGCGTATCTATGAATCAGAACCATCGGGCTCTTTGGAGCTGTGCCATGGCGGCGGCGCTGCTGCTGACCGCCTGCGGCAAAACGAACGCCGGGTCGGGCAGCTCCGGCAGCATGAGCGGAAGCAGCGGCACATCCTCCGCACAGACCCAGACAGCGGCATGGAAAACCGGTCTGGGTGTGGTGACAGAGGCTACCGATCAGGACAGGGCAGGGAAAATTGAACTGGCAGCGGCCGCTGTCCTGCTGGATGGCGAGGGCAAACTGGAAAGTATTCTGCTGGACGAGCTGGAAGTGTCTGTTTCGGCGGACAGCACCGGCCATGTGACCCTGCCCACCGACTGGCGCACCAAGCGGCAGAAGGGGGGCGATTACCCGCTGGCCGAGGTCTCTTCCCTGAAAAAGGGCTGGGCGGAACAGGTAGATGCCTTTTCCAGTTACCTGATCGGCATGACCCCGGAACAGGTCTCCATGCTCAAAGTGGATAAGGATGGCAAGCCCACGGATGCCGACCTGCTGAGCGGGTGCACCATTGCTGTGGATCGCTACCGGGATGCCGTGACCCGGGCCTGCGCCAATGCCAGGGCACTGGGTGCCGCCAAGGGCGACAGGGCTGCGCTGGGCATCGAAGCGGTGAACGGGACTTCGGACATTACCGCCACTGATGATAAGGATGTGAATGCGCAGGTGGATGTGAGCATCGTGGCACTGACCACCGATGCGGATCACCGTGTAACAAGTGCCGTTGCGGATATGGCTGAGCCGGCCCTGACGGTGGTGTCAGACGGCGGTGTGACAGCCCCGGACCTCGTCAAGACCAAGCTGGAGCTGGGTGAGGACTACGGGATGCGCGGCGCATCGGCGCTGGGCAAGGAGTGGTATGAGCACAGCGAGGGCTTCTGTGATGCCCTCAAGGGCAAGACCCGCACCGAGATCGCTGGGCTTTCCGGCGGCGATGCCGACCTGAAGGCTCTGTGTACCATTGACATCACCGATCTGCAAAAGGCGGCGCTGGATGCCTTGAGCTGAGGAGGAAACCCTTTTCGGTCTCGCAATCGCGCACCGGCTCTCCCGGATAGGGGGACGGTGGCATTCCGCTGCGTTTTCAGAGAGAAACCCTCTCGCCGCGTCTGGCAGCTGCCGACGCGGCGTTTTTGTTTTGTCAAAATGACCGCTTTGCCGTGGTAAAGCGGTAAAGATTTGAGCAAACTGCGAAAAATCGGTTTTCCCCCTTGCCAAATGGCAGAAAACGCGCTATTCTATAACCACAGTTTAGCAATTTATCATGGTAAAGCAATAAAACGAAGCTGCTTGCCACTGAGGGAGGAACCGTATATGAAACGTCTTGTATCCGCATTCCTGGCCGGTGCCATGGCACTGAGCCTTGCCGCCTGCGGCGGTGCCGCTTCCACTTCCACTGCCGCATCTGCTTCGGCCTCTGCTTCCGGCAGTGCTGCCGCATCCCAGGCTGCAGGCAGCGACCTGGATTACATCAAGGGCAAGGGCAAGCTGGTCATTGGCTACACTGTTTACGAGCCCATGAACTACACCGATGCCGATGGCAACTTCACCGGTTTTGATACCGAGCTGGCCACTGCTGTCTGCGAAAAGCTGGGCGTGGAGCCGGAGTTTGTGGAGATCAACTGGGATACCAAGGTCGTGGAGCTGGATGCCAAGAGCATCGACTGCATCTGGAACGGTATGACCCTGACCGATGACATCATGCAGAACACCGCTACCACCAAGGCTTATGCAAAGAATGCACAGGTGGTCGTTGTGAAAGATGGCACCGATTATACCTCTACCGCTGACCTGGTGGGTAAGACCGTGGTCGCCGAGGCTGGTTCCGCCGGTGAGGCCGCCATTGAGGGAGACGAGAACCTGGCACAGGCTGATTACGTTTCCAAGAGCGTTCAGACCGACTGCCTGATGGAAGTTGCCGCAGGCACTGCCGATGCCGCTGTGCTTGACCTGACCCTAGCCAACGCCATGATCGGTGAGGGCACTGACTATGCCGACCTGAAGATCGTGGACGAGCTGAACGCCGAGGAGTACGGCGTGGCATTCCGCAAGGGCAGTGATGCTGCCGCCGCTGTGGATGAGGCCTTTGATGCACTGAAGGCCGATGGTACTACGCAGGCATTGGCCGATAAGTACGATCTGGCACTGGCTGACTGAATTTGTTGAACAACTCCTTCCGTCATCGCTATGCGATGCAACCTCCCTCGGTGAGGGAGGCTTTTTGTTGCCGATGCGTGAAAGGCTCCCGAGCAGAGGGAACTTTCACCGGCTGTGATGGAAGGGGAATATGGATTCTGAATAAAAAAGGTGTGTTTTTGTGTCTGTGATTCTTATGCGCCTGTCCGGCGCGTTCCTGCTCAACTGTGAACTCTTTGCCCTGACACTGCTGTTTGCACTGCCGCTGGGGCTGGTGGTCTCGTTTGGCTCCATGAGCCGCTGCAAGCCGCTGGCCGGGGTGGTCAAGACCTTTGTCTGGATCATCCGCGGCACCCCGCTGATGCTGCAGATCATTGTGATCTATCTGGGCCCCGGCCTGCTGGGCATGAACAACCCCTGGCCCTCCGGCTCCGGCGGACGGATGGTGGCGGCGGTGGTGGCTTTTGCCATCAACTATGCCTGCTATTTTTCTGAGATCTACCGCGGCGGCATTGAAGCAGTGCCCAAGGGGCAGACTGAGGCCGGGCAGGTGCTTGGCATGACCAAAACACAGATCTTTTTCAAGGTGACCCTGCTTCAGGTCGTCAAGCGCATCCTGCCCCCCATGGGCAACGAGATCATCACGCTGGTCAAGGATACCTCGCTGGCAAACACCATTGCCAACAAGGAAATTATTATGATGGCCAAGGAGTATAGCGCAAAGGGCCTGATCTGGCCGCTGTTCTCCACCGCGCTCTTCTTCCTGGTGTTTGTGGGCGCACTGACCATCCTGTTCAACTGGGCTGAAAAAAAGCTCGATTATTTCCGCTGCTAAGGAGGCAGATAGATTATGGCGTTGCTCGAAGCTTCCGGTATCGGGAAAAATTTTGGCGAGACCCATGTGTTGAAGGACATCTCCCTGGATCTGGAGCAGGGTGAAGCGCTGGCGATCATCGGCTCGTCCGGTTCCGGCAAAACAACTCTGCTGCGCTGCCTGAACTTTCTGGAACGGCCTGACACGGGTGTGATCAAGGTGAACGGCGAGACCATGTGGGATGCCGCCGACCCTGCCACCCAGAAGGAAAGCGAGATCCGCAAAAAGCGGCTCCATTTTGGTCTGGTGTTCCAGAACTTCAACCTGTTCCCGCAGTACACGGCCTTACAGAACGTGATGCTGGCAGGGGAACTGCTGGCAAAGGAACGTCCGGAATATCAGGCAAACAAAAAGGCCATCCACGCGGAGCTGGAACAGCAGGCGAGAGAACTGCTGGCGCAGATGGGCCTTTCGGAGCGGGCCGGCCACTACCCGCATCAGCTCTCCGGCGGCCAGCAGCAGCGTGTGGCCATTGCCCGCGCGCTGGCGCTTCACCCGGATATCCTCTGCTTTGATGAGCCCACCAGCGCCCTTGACCCGGAGCTGACCGGCGAGGTGCTGAAGGTCCTGCGTGATCTTGCCGACCGCAAGACCACGATGATCATTGTCACCCATGAGATGCACTTTGCCCGCGATGTGGCCGACCGCATCCTGTTCATGGATGGCGGCGTGGTCGTGGAAGAAGGCCCGGCCAAACAGCTCATCGACCACCCCCGGGAAGAGCGTACCAGACAGTTCCTCGCACATTATTCAGAATGACCCGAACCGCCCCAGAGTGCAGAGACGCACGCCGGGGCGGTTTTATCTCTTGCACTCTGTGGGTGTTTTTTGGTATACTGATAAAAACAGGGGGGCGGAAAAATGACAGTAGCACGGAAACGAGCACTTGCAAACGCAGTTGCATCGGCCCGGATGGAGGGGCTGGAGATCTCAGAGCAGGAAAAGAGAGACTGCCTGCGCTATCTGGATGGAAAAATCGACACTGCAACCCTTGTAAGAGAAGCATTGAAACGTCAGAAAAAGCAGGAGCTGTCCCGGAGGTGACGAATGTCTTATACCATCGAAGCGGCTCAGGACGGCTGCTATCCGGGAACGACAGTCCTGGTCAATAAATTTGATCTGCACACGCAAAAAGAGCTGAATGCAGTAGAATCGGTTCTGGTTACGGCCAAAACGATACAATGGTCAGAGAACCCCCGATGTGCAGCATTTGATTTTGAGCACTATAAAGCAGTCCATCGACATTTATTCGGTGAGTTGTATGATTGGGCGGGACAGGTACGGATGGTCAACCTGTCCAAAAAAGGAACGCAGTTCTGCCCGGTGGAGGAAATCCCACGGGTGAGTGCGGCGATTTTTAAGCGTCTTGCGCAGAATAATCTTCTTTGTGGGCTTGCAAGGAATGATTTTATCGCTGCATTGGTGGATCTTTATCAACGAACCAACGAGCTACACCCGTTTCGGGAGGGCAATGGGCGAACACAGCGCGTCTTTTTGTCACAGTTGGCAGAAAATGCGGGGTATGATTTGGATTTCACTGCGGTAGATCCGGACGAGTTGATGATCGCAACGATTTATGCGGCGCAGGGAATCGAAGCGCCGCTGCAACAGGCATTTGAGAAAATCGTCCAAAATGAAGAATGACCCGAACCGCTCCGGAATGCAGAGATGCACGCCGGGGCGGTTTTGCTGTACAGAGCAGGTTTGGGCTGCATAACTACATTGCATTTTGTGAACGGAAATCTGAAACTTTTTCACATCTGCGAAAAAATAACGCTTTGTGCAAAAATCAGTGATAATCATTTTGGATTTTGTGCTATAATTGAAACACGAATTAGACCCATTCTCAATTTGAGGAGGCTTAACAAAAAATGAAGTTGAAATATGCATTCCAACGTGGTGTTGCATCAGCACTGATTGCAGGGGTTGTCCTTACGGCGGGTCTGCCCGCACTGGCTGCCAGCGGCGCAGAGACTGCGAAAACCGAAAGTGCGGCAGTGGTTCAGGTGGTTTCCCCTTCGGATGAGGGGGCTGCTCAGGACGAATATGGTGTGTCGGCTGCTATGGACATCACGGAGGATGATACGCCGCTGAGCATTCCGGATGAGGAGACCCCGCCTTCGGACAATGCCGGAACGGGTTTCTGGAGCATTCTGTTCCAGCTGCTGAAGCATCTGGCCGGGAAGCACTGAAAAATTTGAAAAAACCTCTTGAAAAATCATCGCAACCTGATATAATACCCACATGAACAAAAACGTCCTGCCCATTGCGCGGCAGGGCGTTTTTGTCGGAAAAAATTCGTGTGATAAGGTCTGTGATGCTTTCCCAAGGAGGAACGTGCGTATGACGAAAGATATGACGCAGGGCAGCCCGCTCAAGCTGATCCTTGCCTTTGCGGTGCCGCTGATGCTGGGCAGCCTGTTCCAGCAGTTCTATAATCTGGCGGATACCATCATCGTGGGCCGCTTTGTGGGCGTGGAAGCCCTGGCGGCAGTCGGCAGTGTGGGTGGTCTGAACTATCTGGTGCTGGGCTTTGTCAACGGCATTGCCTGCGGCTTCTCCATCCCCATCTCATGGACATTCGGTGCGAAAGACTATGTGGAGATGCGCCGCTACACCGCCAATGCCGTCTGGCTGAGTGTCTTTTTTGCTGCAGTGCTTACCGTGGTCACAGTGGCTATGACCCGTTCCATTCTGGTCTGGACCAATACCCCGGACAACATCATTGATCTGGCGGACATCTACATCCGCACCATCTTTATCGGCATCCCCTTCACCCTGCTGTATAACATGACCAGCGCCCTGATGCGCGCTTTGGGCGACAGCAAGCGGCCCCTGTACTTCCTGCTGGTGGCAAGCTTTCTGAACATCGGGCTGGATCTGCTCTGTATCATCGTCTTCAAGATGGGCGTGTTCGGTGCGGCGTTCGCCACCGTGTTCAGCCAGGCAGTGGCCGGTCTGGGCAGCCTGTGGTACATCCTCAAGCATTATAATGAGCTGCGCTGGAACAAAGAAGAAAGCCACCTGAGCAGACAGCACTGTGTCAAGCTGTGCGGCATGGGCATCCCCATGGGTCTGCAGTGCAGCATCACGGCCATCGGTTCCGTTGTGCTGCAGGGTGCAGTCAATGGTCTGGGCAGTGACATCGTGGCAGCACAGACTGCAGGCGGCAAGGCGGCACAGTTCCTGTCCGTCCCGCTGGAGAGTATTGGCACGGCTATGACCACCTACGCCAGCCAGAACATGGGTGCCCACGACCTGAACCGTGTGAACAAGGGCGTGAACACTGCCCTGGGCATCGGCTGTGTGTACAGTGTGGCATCCTTCCTGATCCTGCGCGTGCTGGATAAGGCGTTGATCGGCCTGTTCCTTGAGAGCAGCCAGACCGAGATCATGGCCAACGCCCAGAGCTTCATCTTCTGGAACAGCGTGTTCTATATCCCGCTGGCGGTCCTTATCATTTACCGCTACACCATTCAGGGTCTGGGTTATTCCAGCCTGGCCATGTTTGCCGGTGTGGCAGAGATGATCGCCCGTGCTCTGGTGGGCTTCCTGTTCGTGCCGCTGTGGGGCTATTTTGCCGCCTGCATTGCAAACCCGGTGGCCTGGTTCTTTGCCTGCTTCTTCCTGATCCCGGCGTATATCGTTGTGTTCCGGAAGCTGAAACAGGAAAAAGCAAGACCGCACGCAAACCTGTAAAAATTGAGCCGCTCTTTTGCGAAACCGCAGAAGGGCGGCTCTTTTGTTGCCTAGTAGGGGAGGCCTTGGCGAAGAGGGAAAGCCTCATGCAACGCCAAAGCTGAGAGGCTGTATAGAGCAGGGCCTGCCCAATTCCTTTACAAATAACACCAAAACGATTATACTATAAATAATTATGTCACAAGGGGGTGAGGAGCATGGAGCTTGAACAGATCGAGGGAACGGTGGAGGACATTATCTACGAGAACCCGGACAACGGCTACACGGTGTTTGAAATTTCCGGCGGCGGCACGGTCACCGTGGTGTGCGGGATCGTGGGCGAGCTCCATACGGGCGAGAGCGTGGTCTGCCGCGGTAAATATGAGAACCACGCCACCTATGGCCGCCAGTTCCACGCCCAGGAGTGTGAGACTGATATGCCAAAGGATCTGGAAGCGGTATACGCCTTCCTTGCCAGCGGCTCCCTGCCTTATATCGGGGCGCGCACGGCCAATAAGATCATCGACAAATTCGGCGCGGCGGCGCTGGAGGTGATCGCCAACGACCCCGCCCAGCTCACCCTGATCCCCGGCATCTCGGCGGACAAAGCTGACCGCATCCAGCAGGAGTTCAAGCGGATGTTCGGAATGCGGGAACTGATCGCCTATCTGGCGCAGTTCGAGATCAGCCCCCGCCGCGCCATGGAGGTGTTCCGCGTCTTTGGCCCCAGTGCCATGCAGGCTATCTCCCAGAACCCTTATCTGCTCTGTGGGGAACCCCTGCAGCTGGATTTCCGCCATGCCGACAGCATTGCACAGTATTACCACATGGAAGGGGACTGCACCCAGCGGCTGGAAGCAGCGCTTCTGCGTACCCTGCGCCACAACGCGGGCAACGGCCACACCTGCCTGCCCCGTGCGCAGCTGCTGGACACGGCATCCCACTTCATCCAGCAGCCGCCCGAAAAGCTGGCCCGTGCGCTGGACCACTGCATTGAGACCGGGCAGCTTGGCGTAAAGATGCTGGAGGCGGTGCCGTATATCTATCTGCCTGACCTGCTGGAAGCAGAACAGGCCATTGCCGACCGGCTGGCCCTGCTGGCGAAACGGGAAAAGCAGACAGTGCGGGACCTTGATAAAAACATTCAGGTGCTGGAGCTGACCCAGGGCTTTGCCTATGCGCCCCTGCAGCGGGAAGCCATCCGCAAGGCCATGACCGAAAACTGCCTTGTGCTGACCGGCGGCCCCGGCACCGGTAAGACCACCACGGTCAACGCCATTCTGCAGCTGCTGGAACATCAGGCCGACCGGGTGGCGCTTTGTGCCCCCACGGGCCGTGCGGCCAAACGGCTGAGTGAACTGACCGGCCGCAAGGCCTCTACCATCCACCGCCTGCTGGAGGTGGACTACTCCGGCGGCGTGGTCAGCTTTATCCACAATGACAAGAACCTGCTCAAATGCGATGTGGTCATTCTGGATGAGATGAGTATGGTGGATGTGAAGCTGTTTCAGGCGCTCATTGCAGCCCTGCGGTACAGCTGCCGCATTATTATGGTGGGCGATGCCGACCAGCTGCCCAGCGTGGGGCCCGGCAACATTCTGGGCGAGGTCATCCGCTCCGGGCTGGTGCCCACCGTCTGCCTGAACGAGATCTTCCGGCAGGCTAAACGCAGCCTCATTGTGGAGAACGCCCACCACATCATCAGCAGTGAGCCGCTGCAGAAGGGCGGCAAGACAGACGATTTCTTCTTTCTGGAATCGGACGGCGATGCGGCGAAGAAACTGGTGTGCGATCTTGTCACCACCCGGCTGCCCCGGAGCTATGGCTTTGACCCTGTCCGGGATATCCAGGTACTCTGCCCCACCAAGCTGGGACCCACCGGCACCCAGGCGCTGAATGTGGAGCTGCAAAACCTGCTCAACCCGGAGCAGAAGGGCAAACCCCAGCTCCAAAGCGCCTCCCGGGTGTTCCGGGTGGGCGATAAGGTGATGCAGGTGCGGAACAACTACGAGATCGTCTGGAACCGCATTGGCGGGGAGCAGGGCGTGGGAGCCTATAACGGTGATATCGGCATTGTGGAATCCATCAACATGCGCGACCGCTCCATGGTGGTGCGGATGGATGACCGCCGCCTGCTCTACCCGGCGGAAAACCTGAACGAGCTGGAGATCGCCTACGCCATCACGGTGCACAAGAGCCAGGGCAGCGAGTTCCCGGCGGTGGTGCTGCCGGTGGCGCAGGTGCCGCCAAGGCTCTGCTACCGCAACCTCTTCTACACCGGCGTGACCCGCGCCCGCAAATTGTGCATCGTGGCCGGGCGGCGGGATGTGGTGAACCGGATGATGTCCAATGTCCGGCAGAACCTGCGGTACAGCGGCCTGTGCGAATTGCTGAAAGAAAATCTGCCACCGGAACAGATGGCGGCAGAATAACCTCTCAGGCGCTTTGCGCCAGCTTCCCTAATAGGGGAGCCAGGCTGCTGACTTGCCTCTCCTACTAGGAGAGGTTTGGTCTATACTTTTTTACTGGCTTATGCTACAATATAAATTGATTTGATTTCCCGCCTGAACGGGCATTTGCGATAGAAAACAGGGGAGCAGAGAAAGGAACGTTTCATTATGGCACAGAATGACATCGGCATCGATCTGGGCACAACGACCATTATCATTGCACAGGCAGGGCAGGGGGTCGTGCTCAACCAGCCCAGCGTGGTGGCAATGGATACCCGCAAGAACTCCGTGCTGGAGGTGGGCGACAAGGCCCTGGCCATGGTAGGCCGCACCCCCAACTATATTTCCGCCATTTTCCCGCTGAAGGACGGTGTCATCAGCGACCACACCATGACCCGGGAGCTGATCTGCCGGTTTGTGAATCAGGTGTACAGCTCCCACATGGTCAAGCCCCGGGTGGCTGTCTGCGTGCCCGCTGCCATCACCGGCATTGAGAGTGATGCCGTGGTGGAGGCCGTGATGGCCGCCGGTGCCCGTCAGGTCTACCTGATCGATGAGCCCATTGCCGCTGCACTGGGTTCCGGCATCGACATCACCCAGCCCGATGGCCGGATGATCATTGATATCGGCGGCGGCACCACCGATATCGCTGTCCTGTCTCTGGGCGGCAAGGTCAAGGCCACCAGTGTCCGTGTGGCGGGCAACCACTATGATGACGAGATCCTGAAGCATGTCCGCAACAAGTTCAGCATTGCCATCGGCCAGCGTACCGCAGAGCAGCTGAAAAAGAACGTCGCCTGCTGCCCCCAGAAGGCTGATTTTGACGAGACGATGGAGGTGAAGGGCCGCAGCCTGCTGACCGGCCTGCCCATCAAGGTGAATGTTTCCACCAGCGACCTCTACGAGCCTGTGATGATGCTGAGTGAGCAGATCGGCACTGCCGCCCATCAGGTGCTGGAAAAAACCCCGCCCGAGCTGGCAGGCGATATCTTCCGCAATGGTGTGGTGCTGACCGGCGGCGGCGCACAGCTGCACGGCCTGCCCGAATACCTGAGCCAGGAGCTCAAGGTGGATGTGACCGTCTCGCCCGATCCCGTGAACTGCGTGGCGTTGGGCACTGCCATGAGCCTGGGCCTGAACGATAAGCTGGAGACCGGCTTCCTGGATGCGACCCCTCGCATGGGCCGCCGTTAACTGGGGCCCTGACCCGGCTCGTTAAGAAATTGGAAAAGTTGCAACAAAATTTTGTTCATACTTGTTGAATCGGGTCGGGAAATATTGTATAATATTGTCAAATCGCTTTTTGCGCGCCGGGGCCTGCTCCGGAGTGCGGAGTAAATTATTATTAGGAGGAAGACCATGAATCTGGGTTCTGATGTGGTTATCACCATTACCGGTATCGTGCTGGTGTTTGCCATCCTCGTCCTGCTGATGCTCATCATCACGCTGGAAGGCAAGATCTTCGACGGTATGGCCGCCAAGAAGAAGGCAGCCAAGGAGCCTGCTGCTCCCAAGGCTGCCGCAAAGCCCGCCGCCCCCGTGCAGCAGGCTGCTCCCGCCCCTGTGGTGGAGGAAGGCATCCCCGGCGATGTGGTTGCCGCAATTATGGCAGCCATCCACGCCATGGGCAATGGCAAGTACACCCTGAAGGCCGTGCGCCGTGCTGCAAATGGCTGGAGCAAGGCTGGTGTCAACGACACCACCGCACCTTTTTAACACAGGAGGAAAAACATGACACAGTTTATCGATACTCTGGTCGGTATTTTCCAGAGTTCCGGCTTCGCACGGTTCGGTGAGCCGGGCGGCTACCTCTACGCGATTATGATCTGCGTGGGCTGCTTCCTGCTGTACCTGGCCATCGTGAAGGAATTTGAGCCCCTGATCCTGCTGCCCATGGCATTCGGCATGATCCTTGCCAACCTGCCCGGCAGCGGCGTTATCCACATGCAGTACTTCGTTGGTGATGGTCTCGAGCACCCGATGTGGATCGAGATCCTGAACAACGGCGGTCTGGCCGATATGCTTTACATGGGTGTCAAGCTGGGCATTTACCCCCCGCTGATCTTCCTGGGCATCGGCACCATGACCGACTTCGCCCCTCTGATCTCCAACCCCAAGAGCCTGCTGCTGGGCGCTGCCGCTCAGTTCGGTATCTTTGGTACTTACATGGGCGCTCGTCTGCTGGCCGCTACCGGCATTGTGGACTTCACCCAGAAGCAGTCCGCTGCAATCGCCATCATCGGTGGTGCAGACGGCCCCACCGCCATCTTCGTTACCTCCCGTCTTGCACCTGAGCTGCTGGGCAGCATTGCCGTTGCGGCGTACAGCTACATGGCTCTGGTGCCCGTGATCCAGCCGCCCATTATGAAGGCGCTCACCACCAAGAAAGAGCGTACGGTCGTAATGAAGCAGCTGCGCACCGTGTCCAAGACCGAGAGGATCATCTTCCCCATCATGGTCACCATCATTGTTTCTCTGATCGTTCCTGATGCTGCCGTTCTGGTCGGTATGCTGATGCTGGGCAACCTGATGAAGGAGTCCGGTGTTGTGGATCGTATCCAGAAGACTGCCGGCAATGAGCTGATGAACATCATCACCATTTTCCTGGCTCTGTCTGTAGGCTGCACCACCTCTGCAAACACCTTCCTGAACAGCCGCACCCTGTTCATCATCGTGCTGGGTCTGATCGCCTTCTCCTTTGGTACCGCTGCAGGCGTTCTGTGCGGCAAGGTGATGTACGCCCTGACCGGCGGTCAGGTCAACCCCCTGATCGGCTCCGCTGGTGTTTCCGCTGTTCCCATGGCCGCCCGTGTTTCTCAGAAGGTCGGCCAGAGCGAGAACCCCTCCAACTTCCTGCTGATGCACGCCATGGGCCCCAACGTCGCTGGCGTTATCGGTTCCGCAGTTGCTGCCGGTATCCTGATCAACATCTTCGGCTAAGTTTTATCTGAACACTGCCGCCCCTCCTGTGCTATGCAGGAAGGGCGGTTTTTATGTACAACCCTCTTGAATTGTGATATACTTATAAAGTAAGTGATTTTATAGAAGAACAGGTGAAACAATGGCAGCAAGTCTCCAACAGGAATTCTGCGCTCTGCGCGATACCTATATTGAAAAGCAGTTTGGCCGCCTGAACGATATGCAGCGGCAGGCGGTATTTACCACCGACGGCCCGCTGCTCATTCTGGCCGGTGCAGGCAGCGGCAAGACCACTGTTCTGGTCAACCGTATCGCAAACCTGATCCGGTTTGGCTCAGCCCATGGCTCTGACTGGACCCCCCGTGAGGTGACCGAGGATGATGTCAAGGCCCTGAAAACGGCAATTATGACCGGCACCGATGCGCCCGCCTGGCTGGACGGGATGCTGCGGCAGAACGCTGTCCGCAGTTGGAACGTGATGGCCATCACCTTTACCAACAAGGCGGCAGGGGAGCTGAAAGAGCGCCTGCGCAATATGCTGGGCGGCGAAGAGGGGGACGAGGTGTTTGCCTCCACCTTCCACTCGGCCTGTGTGCGCATCCTGCGCCGCTGGGCAGAATCCATCGGCTACCCCCGCAGCTTTACCATCTATGATACCGATGACTCCCAGCGCGTGATGAAGGCGGTCTATAAGGAACTGAGCATCGACGATAAGTTCTTTCCGATCAAGAGCGCCATCAACCAGATGAGCCGCTGGAAGGATCAGCTGGTCAGCCCGGAGGAGGCGCTGCGCACCCCGGCCCGGGACACCAAGGGAGCCATTGCCGCCAAAGTCTACGCCGCCTACGAAAAAAAGCTCAGGGAGGCAGGAGCCTTCGACTTCGACGACCTGATCTATCAGACCGTTCAGCTGCTGGCGGAGCACGAGGATGTGCGGGAGTTCTACCAGAACAAGTACCGTTACCTGCTGGTGGACGAGTATCAGGATACCAGCGTGGCCCAGTTCCGGCTGGTCAGCCTGCTCACCGGCCCGGAAAAGAATATCTGTGTTGTCGGTGACGATGACCAGAGCATCTACCGTTTCCGCGGTGCCACCATTGAGAACATTCTGAACTTTGAGCGCATCTTCCCCGGCACCAAGACCATCCGTCTGGAGCAGAATTACCGCTCCACCTCCAATATCCTGAATGCTGCCAACTGCGTCATCCAGCACAACACCGAGCGCAAGGGCAAGACCCTGTGGACCCGGAATGACGAGGGCGACAAGGTGCAGGTCTACACTGCCGAGAATGAGCAGGACGAAGCCATGCACATTGCGGATGTCATCGGTGAGCACCTGAAAGAGGGCGGGCATCTGGCGGACCATGCGGTGCTCTACCGCATGAATGCCCAGTCGGCTCCCATCGAAAGCTACTTTACCCGCGCGGGCATTCCCCATAAGATCGTGGGCGGCCAGCGCTTCAATGACCGCAAAGAGGTCAAGGACATCCACTCCTATATGTCCATCGTGGCGAACGCCCGGGATGATGTGCGCCTGCGCCGCATCATCAACGAGCCTGCCCGGAAGATCGGCAACACCACCGTCGATGTGATCGCTGACCTTGCCGCCCAGCAGGGGATCAGTATGCTGGAAGTCATCTCCCACGCGGATGCATACGCCAAACTCAGCCGCGCCATTATGCCGCTGTTGAAATTCTGGCAGATCTACGAAAAACTGCAGGAATCGCTGGAAACCAGGACACTGGACGAATTTGCCCAGGATGTCATTGAGGTGACCGGCTACAAGGCCATGCTGGAAGCCGATGCGGCCAAGGGCCACGAGGATGCGGCAGACCGCCTGCAGAACCTGGGCCAGCTGGTCAACAACGTCAAAAACTACTGCGACCAGCACGGCGAGGAGGCCTCACTGGAAGGCTATCTGGAGGATATCGCCCTCATCAGCGACATTGACAGCTACAACGAGAGTGCCGATCAGGTGGTTCTGATGACCATCCACTCTGCAAAGGGTCTGGAATTTCCCTATGTGTTCCTCATTGGCATGGAGGAGGGGGTGTTCCCCAGCGAGATGAGCAAATACTCCGAGGCAGATCTGGAGGAAGAGCGCCGTCTGGCCTATGTCGGCATCACCCGCGCCAAGAGGGAGCTGTATATCTCCAACAGCGTCTCCCGGATGCTCTACGGCCGCACCCAGCGCAACGAGCCCAGCCGCTTCCTGCGCGAGATCGAGCCTGAGTATATAGAAGAGACCCGCAGCCCGGCGCTGGAGCGCCGTTCTTCCATGGGCTGGGGCTCCAGTTACAGTGATACCGTTCCCGGCGGGGCCTCGGGCTACTCCGGCGCGTCCGGCTGGGGCCGCAATTCCAGCAGCTTCGGCGGCCGCACCGGCGGCAGCTACCTCAACCGTGAATACAATGCCTCTGAGCGCGGCGGTTTCGGCTCCGGTTATGCAGGCCGTGGCAGCAGTGCTTCCGGGTTTGGCAGCGGAAGCAGCGCCCCGCGCGCGTCCGGCTCCTCCGGTTTTGGCGCGGGCTATGGCCGCCCCGCGGCCCCCAAGGCAGCGTCCAAACCCGTGAGCTTTCCGGGAAGCCCGGCAGCTTCCCGCCCGGCATCCACCGGCCCGAAGCATTACGAGGTGGGCGACATTGTGGAGCACAAGGTCTTTGGCCGGGGCAAGGTGCTGGCGGTCAAGGCTGCTGCCGGAGACCAGATCGTGGAGATTAACTTTGAAAAGGTCGGCGTGAAGAAAACCATGGCAAATTTTGCGCCGTTGACGAAAATCACGGAGGAATGAGAAAACTATGATGACCGTTCGATTGATCGCATATACCCCTGAACCGGAAAAGGTGGTGGCGGCAGCGGCCAAGCTCTGCTACTCCGATGCCCATATCACCGACCTGCTGGACGGCCTGACTGAGGAGAAGACGGCCAAGTTCCTGACCATGCTCAGCGACCTGGGCCATGCCAGCCCCATTGAACATGCCAGCTTCACCTTTGGCATTGAGGGTGTGAGCCGCACGCTGCTGGCCCAGATCACCCGGCATCGCATCGCATCCTTCAGTGTCCAGAGCCAGCGGTATGTCCGGCTGGACGACTTCCACTATGTCATCCCGCCGGAGATCGAGGCCATCCCTGAAGCAAAGGCAGCCTTTCTTGAGAGCATGGATGAGGACGCGAAGCGCTACCTGGACCTTGCAAAAAAGCTGGAGGACGGCCACACTGCCCGCCTGATGGCGGAGGGAATGCCGGAAAAGCAGGCCCGTGCCAAGGCCTCCAAACAGGCCAACGAGGATGCCCGCTTTGTGCTGCCCAACGCCTGCGAGACGAAGATGGTCGTGACCATGAACGCCCGCAGCCTGCAGAATTTCTTCCATCTGCGCTGCTGCTCCCGCGCTCAGTGGGAGATCCGTCAGCTGGCTGAGGAGATGTTCCGGCTGGTCTACCCGGTGGCACCCCATATCTTTGCCAAGGCCGGCCCGGCCTGTGTCAGCGGCCCCTGCCCCGAGGGCAAGATGTGCTGCGGCAGAACTGCCGAAGTCCGCGCAAAGTATGAGGCCATCAAGCAGGAGGCAGGTGTATGAGCAAAGGCAAGCTGATCGTTCTGGAAGGGCTGGACGGCAGCGGCAAGGGCACGCAGGCCAAGCTGCTGGCAAAGCACCTGACGATGACGGATCATCTGGTAAGAGAGATCACCTTCCCGGATTATGACAGTGATTCCAGTGCGCTGGTCAAGATGTATCTGGCCGGGCGGTTCGGCGATAAGCCTGACGATGTCAACGCCTACGCGGCATCCAGTTTTTATGCGGTGGACCGCTATGCGGGGTATAAGTCGGATTGGGGCAAGTTCTACGAGGAAGGCGGCATCTTGATCGCTGACCGCTACACCACCTCCAACGCCGTGCACCAGTGCTCGAAGCTCCCGCCGGAGCAGTGGGACGCATTCCTGCAGTGGCTTTTTGACTATGAATACCACCTGCTGGGCCTGCCTGCACCCGACAAGGTGATCTATCTGCAGGTTGACCCGGCGGTGAGCCAGCGGCTGATGACTGCCCGCTACCATGGCGACGAGACCAAGAAGGATGTCCATGAAAAGGACACCGAATATCTGGCCCGCAGCCGCCGGGCGGCAGAATACTGCGCCGCTCACCTCGGCTGGGATACCGTCCACTGCACGGCAGGGGAGAAGATGCGGAGCATTGAGGATATTCAGGGAGAGGTCAGAACTCTTGCTCTCGCTGTTATTTGAAACAAAAGGAGGCATCCTATATCATGTACCGTTTGATGCAGCCGTCCGATTGGGCGGAGGTGCTGGCCCTGTGGCAGGCTCAGCGCGGCGACACGGAGGAGTTTGTCCGTGGCGCTGTGGAACGCTTTGCCGGGGTGCAGAATGTCTACGTCGCGGAGGAAAACGACCACATTGAGGCTGTGGCACTGGCTGTGCCGGTGACCCTGCAGGGCCGCCCGGGCAGCTATCTGTTCAGTCTGTGCGGGCAGGGCAGCCTGCTCCTTGCGGGCCTAGTGGATACCCTGTGCGCCCAGCAGAAACTGCGGGGCGCAGGCTTTGTGGTGGCAGTGCCCACCAGCCCGGAACAATCAACGCTGCTGCAGGATAAAGGCTTCCAGAAAGCCTTTGCCCTGCGCTGCCTGCCCCGGGAGGTGGAGCGCAACCTGTGGAGCCAGGCGGAATTCGATTCCGTGACGGCGAAAAAACTCTGCGAGCTGCGGGCAAAATACTGGCCCGACACCGTTCAGCTGCCGCCGGAGCAGATGGGGGAAGTTCTGCGGGACCTGTATTCCCGTGGCGCGACCATCGTATCCAGTGAGCAGGGCTACGGCATCTATTTCCGCAGGGAGGATACCCTTTACTTTGTGGAGATGATGGCGGAAAATGACCGTGCTGCCGAGGTGCTGATGGAAGCCGCCCGGGAGAAAGAGGTCATTGTGGAAAAGGCCGTCATCACGGTGGGGGCTGCCCAGAATCTGTTCCTGGGCGAGGGAACCCGGCAGGAGTATGGCCTCATCCGCTTTGAAGGAGAACCTTTTGATGTTTCGGAGAGCTACATGCGCCTGATGATGGACTGAAAGGAACGTGGATATGGCAGAGAAACACCAGAAAAAGAAAAAAGGCAGTGCGCTGAAGATCCTGTTGGCCGTGCTGTTGCTGCTGGTACTGACAGTCGGTGCGGCAGGCGTGTTTGCGTATAACGAGATCAACGGCAATGGAGGAAAGCCCGGTGCAGAGGTGACCGTCAGCATCCCCCAGGGCAGCGGCGTTGCTGCCATCGCAAAGGAGCTGAAGGAGGCTGGAGTGATCCGTTCGGCCTATCTGTTCCGCTGGTATGTGGGGCACAAGGGTGCCGCCGGAAAACTGCAGTACGGTGATTTTACGCTGCAAACCGGCGGATATTCCTACGATGGCCTGATCACAGAGCTGTCCACGTATGCCAAGGCGGATTCGGTGCGTCTGACCTTCCCGGAGGGAACCACTGCCATTGCCATTGCCCGGAAAATGGAGGAAGCCGGTCTGTGTACTGCCGAGGAGTTTTTGGAAGAAGCCAACACCGGAGATTTCAGCGAGTACACCTTCTGGCAGTATGTCCCGGACGATGTCCCCAATCGCTTTATGAAGTGTGAGGGCTACCTCTTTCCGGACACCTATGAGTTTTTGACGGACGATACCGTGCATCATTATGTTGCAACGTTCTATGCACACTTCGATAAGCAGTTCACAGCTGAGATGTACAGGGAACTGGAAAAACAGGAGCTGACCCTGCCCGAGGTCATTACACTGGCCTCTTTTGTGCAGGAGGAAGCGGGCAACGATCAGGATTCCAATGTGGCGCAGGTGTTCCGCAACCGTCTGGCCGAGGGTTCGCCTTACCCCAAGCTCCAGAGCAACACCTCCAGCTATGTCCAGAGCGATGAGGACAATAACTACCTCTGGAACTGGGTGGCACCGTATTATGGCGGCTGGGAGGATATCCCCGAGAACATCCGGAATGCCTACGATACCTACACCTGCACCGGCCTGCCCGCCGGGCCCATCTCGAACCCGGGCCTTGCCGCGATCCAGGCTGCTCTGGCACCTCAGTGTGATGAGGAAGTCAGGGACTGCTATTTCTTTGTTACGGACCTTTCCGGTCACTACTATTACGCCAAGACCTATGCTGAACATCAGGCCAACTGCCGGAAAGCGGCTGAAGTCAATCAGAGTTTGAAGAAGTAAGTCTCTCTCAGTCGGCTTCGCTGACAGCTCTCCCAAGGGGCGAACCAACTGCGGCTCCGGAGTCAGGTTTGCAGAAACCGATCCGGTGAGGCGGCATCGCGTCAGCGATGACAGAGAGGGTGTTAAAAAGAGAGGACGATTTTATGTTACAGATCCCGGAACTGCTGGCCCCGGCAGGCGACCTGGAGCGCCTGCGTTATGCCATCAACTATGGAGCAGACGCTGTTTATTGCAGCCTGCCGGAGTTCGGTATGCGGTCGGCTCCTGCCAATTTTACGCCGGAGCAGCTGGCCGAGGGTGTGATCTATGCCCATGCCCGCGGCCGCAAGGTCTATCTGACCATGAACACGCTGCCCACCAATGAGGAAGCTGACCGCCTGCCCGAAGCCATCAAGGCTGCTGCTGCCGCCGGTGTGGATGCCTTTATCGTGGCCGATCTGGGCGTGCTGGAAGCCTGTAAGCAGTTCGCCCCGGAGATCGATGTCCACATGTCCACCCAGACCGGCATCACCAACTGGGCCGCTGCGCGTGCCGCTTACAACATGGGTGCAAAGCGTGTGGTGCTGGCTCGTGAGATGAGCCTGCAGGATATCGCCACCCTGCGCGATAAGACCCCGCCGGAGCTGGAGATCGAGGCGTTTGTCCACGGAGCCATGTGCATGAGCATTTCGGGCCGGTGCCTGCTCTCCAATTACATGGCAGGCCGGGATGCCAACCGGGGCCAGTGCGCTCAGCCCTGCCGCTGGAAGTATTACCTGAGCGAGGAGACCCGCCCGGGCCAGCTGTATGAGATCGGCGAAAATGAGAACGGCAGCTATATCCTCAATGCAAACGATCTGTGCACCGCTCCCTTCATCGACCTCATCTGCAAGGCAGGTGTGGACAGCCTGAAGATCGAGGGCCGCGCCAAGACGTTCTACTATGTCGCCAGCGTCACCGCCGCCTACCGCAAGGCTCTGGATCAGTATCTGGCCGACCCGCTCAACGATAACTTTGAGCTGAGTGATGACGTTCTGGCCGAGCTGACCCGTACCAGCCACCGGCACTACTCCCCGGGCTTCTACTTTGGCCGCGAGCAGGCCCGTCAGACAACCGACAGCGCTACTTATATCCGTGAGTGGGAGTTTGTGGGCACTGTGGAAAGCTGGGAGAATGGTGTTGCCTCCTGCCAGCAGCGCGGCAAATGGAGCCTTGGGGATACGTTGGAGGTGCTCTGCCCGGATGGCCGCAGCATCCCGCTGCACCCGGAGTGGATCAAAAACGAGGCAGGGGAGAGCGTGGAATCCACCCCCCACGCCATGGAAAAGTACACCATCCCCACCCCGGAGCTGTCCCCCATGAGTCTGCTTCGCCGGAAGGTAGAAACTCTTGACAAATGATTCCAGAAGCAGTAAAATAATAAAGTCAAAATGAACGATGTCCTCTGGCTCTAGTGGTCAGAGGACAGTTGAGGGCTCGTAGCTCAGTTGGGATGAGCGTTCGGTTCGCATCCGAAAGGTCGAGGGTTCGACTCCCTTCGAGTCCATACAGCAGAAAACCGCTCTGTCGTAGCTATACGGCAGGGCGGTTTTCTTGTTCGCAGTTCTAAGAGACGGTGAAGATTATTCTGGCAGATCTGGAGCTGGTTCGAAGGTGGAAAATTACTGCTCTTCAAACCTTGAAAGTGCTAGAAATCAAGGTTTCATGCGGGTTAATGCCGTGATACATTCACAATGGCTTGAGGGTTGCGTTTGTTACATCGTTTTGGTATAACAACTCACAACCTCGGTATGACTTTCATTGTCCAAACACAGATCGATATCGCTTTCAACGATAGGCGGTCGGAATTTGATGGATTTGAGCCACTGACCGTTGGGCTGACGCTCTGGGTAGATTTGAATTTCAGAGATCAGATGTTCCATCAGCTTTTTGCGTTCAAGGGGATTCATCACATTGTAGAGCTTTTCAAAGCAGATGAGAACTTTGTAAATGTTATCGCCCGTGATTTTATCCGCTTCGATAGCCTGCTTCTTTGCCCGGGCATCCATCAGGTTGTTTTCTGCTTCCTCGATTTTATCGTACATCCTGTAAAGCCGCTCGTCAAGGTCAGATTTGCGGATGATGTAATGCCGGCCATCCGGATCAAGTGTATCGATCTCCTCCATGATTTTGGATTTGACGGAGTAATACTGCCGCAGCATTTTTTCGGCGGCGGCAATTTCCTGTTCAATGGCGGTGGTGTCTACTTTGCTGTTGATCTTTTCCTGCATCATAGCGGCAAACTTTGGATTGCTGACCAGTTTGATGATAACCTCCACCACGGCGTTGTCCAGAACTTCTTCCTGAATTTGCTTGTTGAAATCGCATTTCTGCCCACGCTGCATCTTGCGGTGCTTGCAACTGTAATAAGAGAAAGATTTATAGGGTGTGCCATCTTTCTTTCGTTTGGTGCATTTGTTGCTGTACATTCCAGCACCGCAAATGGGGCACTTGACAAGGGCGGATAATAAATGCGCCTGTTCCGTCTTGCTGCGGTTGACTGGTTCGTATCGTTTGGATTGCGCCAACAGCTTGACCTGTGCAGCGTTCCACAATTCTTCTGATACGATGCCCTTGTGCAGGCCGTCCACCAGCAAATAATTCTCCTGTGGAACCTGATGATATTCGTTCCGGGTGCCGTGGATCTTTTCGAGTTTGCGGCGACCAAAGGCGATTTTTCCGCAGTAGACGGGGTTCTTCAGGATGGCACGAATCAATGTTGCGCTGAAAAGGGGAGAGGTGCCATTTTGACGAGCAAGTTTCTGAAAGCCGTGGGTCTCCAGATATTTGGAAAGACCATTTGCACCTGTGTCCGTGTTTACATATTGCTCAAAAATCGTACGAATGGCAGGGGCTTCATCCTCATTGATTTGCAGCACACCGTCAACCAAACGATAGCCATAAGGCGCAAAACCGCCGTTCCAGCGACCTTCCCGTGCCTTCTGGATGCGGCCTTCCATGGTTTGGACACGGATGTTCTCACGCTCGATTTCAGCGACAGCGGACAGAACGGAAATCATCAGTTTGCCGGCGTCTTTGGAAGAATCAATGCCGTCCTCCACGCAAATCAGGTTCACACCAAAATCCTGCATTACCTGCAGGGTAGACAGTACATCGGCAGCATTGCGGCCAAAACGGGAGAGCTTGAACACCAGCACATGGGCAACGCCATCCTTGCCGGATTTGATGTCCTCCATCATCCGGCAGAAAGATGCACGGCCTTCAATGGATTTGCCCGATTTACCGGCATCCTCATATTCGCCGACGATCTGGTAGTCGTTGAAGTCTGCATAGGCTTTCATACGAGCTTTCTGTGCATCCAGCGAGTATCCATCAATCTGCATGGTCGTGGAAACACGGGTGTAAATGTAAACCTTTGTCTTTTCTTGTGACATAAAAACCACACAAAACAGTTATTTCTTGTCTGCTTTCTGCTCCAGAAACTTAATGGAATCCAGATAATCCTGCTCCACATCGCTGAGGGTTTTAGCCTTATATTTCCGATATTCGGTAGTAGCTTTGTCCACTGCCTGCTTGTGGGTCACACTGCCATTGCCAACAAGCAGCTGCTCACCGCTCATGGTTAAAATGCGGTCAAGGTGGTTTGCCCAATTCTGCATGGTCATGGGCTGTTCACGTTCTGCCTGACGTTCTGCGAAATCCAGATAACCGGAGACCAACTGCCCCATAGCACGAAGCTCTTTTTCGTTCAGATAGTTTTTGGCAATAGTAGCTTCTCGTAAAGTGGGCTGGTTTCCTGCAAAAGTGGTCAGACCCATAAATTCCTTTTCGGCATCTGCACGATTGTAAATGACCTCGGCGGCAGTCTGACCGTGGATGGCATAATGAATTTTATTCTGAACTTTTTTGAAGAACTGGACGGAGATTTCAGCTTTCGGGTCATAGTCGATGCTGGTTGCATAGATTTCCAGAACCTGACGGTAGAACACCTTTTCAGAAGCACGGATGTCACGAATGCGCTCCAGCAGTTCTTTGAAATATCCACCGCCGCCCAAATTTTTCAGGCGTTCGTCATCCAGCGCAAATCCCTTGCGCATATATTCCTTCAGGATGCCAGTTGCCCAGATACGGAACTGTGTGCCTCGTTTGGATTTGACACGATAACCAACAGAAATAATGACGTCAAGATTGTAGAATTCGACCTGATAGGTCTTTCCGTCTGCGGCAGTTGTTGCAAATTTTGCAACAACTGAATCTCGTTCAAGCTCACCCTCTGCAAAAATGTTTTTGATGTGACGGGAAATTGTGGATTTGTCACGTTGGAACAACTCAGCCATCTGGTCAATGGAAAGCCAGACAGTGTCACCGTCAAAGGTAGTATCGATTTTGGTCAGGCCATCTTCTGTGGTGTAGATGATGATAGAATTATTGGGAGAGTCATCTGGACAATTCATTTTAAGCACCTCGTTCCGTGTATGTAATACAGTGGAAGGGGAAACCTTACCACTGCGTTGGGACAAATATTACAAGAATATTATATCATGCTGCAAGAGCGGTATCAACAGCATCTTGTTGATTTTCGTTGTTGGTTGAGGATACCGCGTTGCCTATTTCCAAGACCGATGCGTACTTCTCAATCACATCAGCTAGAAAGGCTGCGAATTCGCTCCATTCATCAAGTGTGGGCGTAGAACATTGCGAAGGGGCAGGGCTGGTTTCTGTACGGTGGCAATTATTCAATAGGCGGCTCCATTTCCTTGTAGCAGAACTTAGGACGTCCTGCGGATTCCTTCAGAAATGTTTCTGATCTATCCGATTAAAATTTTTAAGCGTTCCAGCTTTTCCTGTGCGTTCTCCTTCCGTATGGTTCTAACACATTGTCAGCCATTGGTAAACAACTTTTTCCAGTCAAAAAAGAAAATAGCGATGATTAAAGATGAACATTACGGAAAAATGTGATACAATAGAAAATGAAAATCCAAACAACAGGAGGAACCCCCTCGTGGCAAATAATGTGAACGTCAAAAAACTGGAAACTGACCTGTGGGAGTCGGCAGATCTGCTGCGTGCAGGCTCTAAACTCACCTCGAACCAATACTGTATGCCGGTATTGGGACTGATTTTTCTGCGGTATGCGTACAGCCGCTTCAAACTGGTAGAGCAGGAGATCCTGAAAGACCGTCCCGTGCGCGGCGGTCGGGTGCTGCCGGTGGAACAAAGCGACTTTGCCGAAAAGAGTGCACTGTTTCTGCCCAAGGAGGCGCAGTACAATTACCTGGTCAATTTGCCCGCCAACATCCCGGAGCAGGGGCTGACCGGCATCGAGGGCAATCCGCTGAACAGTCTGGGCGAAGTGGTGAACAACGCCATGGAACTGGTGGAGCAGCAGAGCGAGCAGCTGCAGGGCGTTCTGCCGAAGGACTACACCATCTTCTCGGATGAACTGCTGGGGGAACTGCTGCGCATCTTCAACAATGATGCGTTGGACGATGTGGGCGGCGATGTGATCGGCCGTATCTACGAGTACTTTTTGAATAAGTTTGCCAAGAATGTGGCACAGGATGACGGCGTGTTCTTTACGCCGAAATCGCTGGTGAAGATGATCGTCAATGTGCTGGAGCCTGCCCACGGCGTTCTGCTGGACCCGGCTTGCGGCAGCGGCGGTATGTTTGTGCAGACCGGCGACTTTGTAAACCATGCGGGCATGATCGCCAACAACACCATGACCTTTTACGGACAGGAAAAGGTGGAGTACAATGCCAAGCTCTGCCTGATGAATATGGCTGTGCATGGCCTGACTGGCGTGATCAAGTCCGGCGATGAAGCCAATACCTTCTATCACGATGCCCACAACCTGAACGGCTGCTGCGACTATGTGATGGCAAATCCGCCGTTTAACGTGGACAAGGTCAAGTCGGAGTCGGCGCAGAGTGCCGGGCGGCTGCCGTTTGGCCTGCCCGGCGTGAACAAGGCCAAGGAGATCGGCAACGCAAATTATCTGTGGGTGTCCTATTTCTACTCCTACCTGAATGAGCATGGCCGTGCGGGTTTTGTGATGGCGTCCTCGGCTACCGACAGTCAGGGCAAAGACAAGGACATCCGTGAAAAACTTATCCAGACCGGCCATGTGGACGTGATGATGAGCGTGGGCAACAACTTCTTCTACACCAAAAGCCTGCCCTGTTCGCTGTGGTTTTTGGATAAGGGCAAGCCGGAACAGCTGCTGGACACCGTACTGTTCATCGATGCACGCAATTATTATACCGTGGTGGACCGCACCCAGAACGAGTGGAGCGACTGGCAGCTGAAGAACCTCAACGCCATTGTCTGGCTCTATCGCGGCGAGGTGGACAAGTACGAGGGGCTTTTGGCGGAATATCACGCAGAGCTGGCAGACGACCGCCCCTTTGCAGAGATTCAGGCCGCACTGGAACAAAACGTGCAGGCCAAGCGGGAAGAAGCCAAAGCTGCTGTGGAGGCAGCACCCCGCAAAGAGCGCAAAGCTACGCAGGAAAAGTTCGACAAGGAGCTGGAAGCCCTCAACGAGAAGCTGACCGTTGCCAAGGAGGCCGTCTGGCTCACCGAAAAATTTGGCGAGGGCGTTTATCAGGATATTCCCGGCCTGTGCAAGGTGGCAAGCCGCGACACCATCCTCAACGAGAAAGGCGCATCCCTGACGCCCGGTGCCTATGTGGGCGTTGCACCTGTGGAGGATGACGGCGTGGATTTTGCCCAGCGGATGAAGGAGATCCACAAGGAACTGCTGGAATTGCAGGCAGAGTCCAACCGCCTGATGGAAACCATCTCGAAGAATCTGGAGGAGATGGGGGTATGAAAAGAGCTGTATTAGGCGAATTGTGCGACTTTTTTAATGGAGGAGCATGGAGTGATAAAGAATATGTGAACGCAGGAATTCCGGTACTTAAAGTTACGAATTGCAAATCAACGGGATTTCAATTGGATGGCTTAAATTATCTTTCCGAAAAATCGAGAGAAAAGTATAAGAAAAATGAACTTGTAATTGGAGATGTAATCATTGCAACCGTAGGGTCACACCCTAATTTAATAGAATCTGCAGCGGGCCGATCCTGTATAGTAAATTCACAAGTTGAGGGTTTTTATCTCAATCAAAATGCTGTGTGTGTACGAACAAAAGATAAAAAAGTTCTATCGCAAAAATATTTAGGATATCTTTGTAAATGTGCTGATTTTCAGCATTATATTCAGAGTAGAGGTCGTGGTGCGGCAAATCAAATGCGGATAGCAATAAGTTCTATTAAAGAGTATAGCTTTACCTTGCCGGACATTCAAAACCAGCACTATATTGCAGATATTCTTTCTACCTATGATGACATAATCGAAAACAACCAGAAACAAATCAAACTGCTGGAAGAAGCAGCCCAACGGCTTTATAAAGAGTGGTTTGTGGATTTGCGCTTTCCGGGGCATGAAAACACGAAAATTGTGGATGGTGTGCCGGAGGGGTGGATTAAAGAGGAAATAGGCAAAATCATTAAAAAAGTTCACAGAACGAAGCAGATTGTAGCATCAGAGTATAAGGACGAGGGAAGTATTCCAATAGTTGACCAGAGTAGAGCATTTGTTGCAGGCTATACAAATGATTTGGAAGCCCGTGTGGACTTTGGTATACCGATAATTGTTTTTGGCGACCATACCAGAATAGTTAAATTGATACAGTTTCCGTTTGCGAAAGGAGCAGATGGGACACAGCTGATAATTTCCGATTGCTTGGAAATGCCGCAACGACTTTTATACTGCAGTATCATGAACGTCGATTTATCAAATTACCATTATGCAAGACATTTTAAATACCTCAAAGAAGAAAAAATAATGATTCCAACAGTAAAAGTTGCAAATGAATTTGAGAACAATGTGACTGGAATTTTTTCAAAGATTCAAAATTGTAGAGATGAAATTATTCGATGCCAAAAGACAAGAGATTTACTGCTGCCAAAGTTGATGAGCGGGGAAGTGGAGGTGTGACATTATGGACATGCCAAAAGAATTTTATGATATGGTGTGTGCTGACATTAAAAGACTAGACAATGTTCGAAATTTAAGTGCAGGAGAGCTATTTGAACTACATCGTCAGATTGATGCAAGGTATCAAGCTTGCATCAACAAGTGGTGTGATGGTTTGTGGTGCTCTACAAATGATGGAACACATATTGCTTATGGACATTTGGCCCAGAATCCTCAAAAGTATGTGTTATCTAATTTGAAGATGATGAAGGCAAAATTGGAAACATATAAGTACCAGATGAATGCGGTACAGTTGCCTAAGCCGGAAGTTTCCAATTCTCAGGTCGTCAACGTGACCAACAGCGTGAATGTGAATGTTACGTTTGAGCAGGTACGCAAAGAAGTAGAAGAAATGACTTCACTCACGAATGAACAGACACAGGAAGTGCTGGATAAAATCTCTGAGATTGAAGAAGTGGTAAAATCCAAAGACAGCAAAAAGTCAAAGTGGGAAAAAGTAAAGCCTGTTTTGGCATGGATGGCTGATAAGAGTTGCGATGTAGGAATTGCGTTATTGCCGCTACTGTTTAAAATTTGAAAAATAAAGAGAGATAAAAATGGTCGTACTAAAAAGAATACACATCAAAAACTTTAGGTCAATTGTGGATGCAACAATCGAATTAGATGATTTTAATTTTTTCGTTGGAAAAAATGATTCAGGAAAATCAAATGTACTGAAGGCAATAAATCTGTTTTTTAATGAGAGAACGGATTATGATACACCGTTTAATTTTGCGGTGGATTATTCGAAATTTGCAAAGAGGTCGATTCACCAAGCGAAGGAGATTATGATAGCGCTAGATGTTCAAATGCCAGCGACATTTAAAGATGGTGGAATTAAAACATGGACAAAAATATGGCGAAAAGAAGGACTGTACAGCGATAATGCGACAGAATTGTTCTCAAGAGGAACAAAAGGAACAACATTTCTTAGCAGAATAAAGTATATGTATGTGCCTGCCATTAAAAGTGCTGATTATTTCAAGTATTTATTATCGCAGGTATATGATTCAATGACAGAAGTTGCAGATAGTGCGTTGAAAGACCTGAATAAGAAGTATTCAAGTGAGTTACAAGAGATAACTCATGGATTAAGTGAAAATTTACAAAATGTTCTGCATATGAGATCGGATATTCAGATGCCAAGAGAATTGAGCACGCTTTTTAAAGACCTTTCTTTTTCTACTACAGATAAATTTGTGAAGAATGTGGATTTAAACCAACGTGGAGATGGCATTAAGGCACGACACATTCCATCAATTCTGAATTTTATGCAGGAAAACATGGAGGAAAATAGAGCTAAAAATACTGTAAGCTATAATTTTATTTGGGGATTTGAGGAACCAGAAAATGGTGTGGAATACAGCCTCTGCTATGAGATGGCAGAAGAATTATATGATTATAGGAAAAAATGTCAACTGTTAATTACAACACATTCGCCAGCGATATATGCGATAAAAAATAGAGATGCAACGAGATGTTATTATGTAAGCAAAAAGGAATCTGGTGCGACAGCATACGATACTGACATAAGTGTTGATGAAATAAATCAAAAATCGGTTTGATGCCGCTGATTGCACCGTATTTAATGGAACAAAAAACAAAATATGACGATGAACTAAAAAACTTGGAGAACGCAATTGAAAAATTACAAGAAGAATACAAACAGGCAACAGAACAGATAGTGATTTTAGCAGAGGGCAAGACTGATATCAAACATCTGAAAGCGGCGTTCTCACATATTGATGACCCACATGGAATCCTCTCGAAAATTTCTTATTATGATTTTGAAAATCAAGTGTTGGGAGCAGATGATTTATTGCCATTGCTAAATAAGTTGGCGTCGATTCCTGCAAAAGGCGTGGTGTATTTAGCTATGTTTGATAGGGACAAGCATAATGAGGAAGGTGAATATAGGAAGGTATCAGAGAATGTATATAGGTTCAATATACCGGCTCTAAATAACGCTGAACGGAATGTTGATGATGAAATCAGTATCGAACATTACTATACAAATGCTGAAATACAGACGGAAACGGGGAAAGGACATCTTTATATGGGAAAGGATTTTGACGAGTATGGGATGTCAATAGATAAAAATTTATTTTATAGTAAATTCTCTCACTGCAAGGTATTGCCGTATCAAATTGTGGATTCAGGTTGTAGCCGGATAGAGAGAACGTCTGAAAGAAGAACATTGTGTAGCAAAAATGATTTTGCGGAGTACGTTACTTCGAATTTTGAAAAGTTTAATTTTGAAAATTTTAAACTTATTTATGAATTAATCTATAAAATTATACAAGAAAATAATATCTTTGCAGAAAAACAATAATGAGGTGATCCTATGAGCCGCGAATACTCCGAAAATGTCCTTGTTCAGAACAGTGCGGGCAATTTGCTACAAAATGTTCTGGGCTGGGAGGTGGTGCTGGCTTACAACTCCGAAAAGCTGGGGCCGGACGGGACGTTGGGCCGCACCGGCTATGGGGAAGTGCTGCTGACCCGGTATTTTCGGCAGGCGCTTTTGCGGCTGAACCCGTGGCTCACCCCGAACCAGCTGGACGAGGTGCAGAAGAAATTCACGGCACACGTTTCCACCGCATCCCTGATGCAGATCAATGAGGAAAAGTATTTTCTGCTGCGGGATGGCATCCCGGTGACGGTCAAGCGGCCGGATGGCCGCACCGAAACGCGGAGTGCGGCGGTGATCGACTTCAAAAACCCGGAAAACAACCACTTCCTCGCCGTAAAAGAAATGAAGATCCACTCGCAGCTGTACCGCCGCCGGACAGACATTGTGGGCTTTGTCAATGGCATTCCGCTGCTGTTCATCGAGCTGAAAAAGCCCACCGTGGATGTGCAGAACGCCTACATAGACAATTATCGGGATTACCTCGATACCATTCCGCAGTTGTTCTACTACAATGCCTTTCTCATGCTGTCCAATGGATTGGAAGCCAAGGTGGGTACGCTTGGCAGCAAGTACGAGTTTTTCCACGAGTGGAAGCGTCTGAAGGAAAGCGATGCAGGCAGCGTGGAACTGAAAACCATGCTGCGGGGCATCTGCGAGAAAAAGACCTTCCTCGATCTGCTGGAGAACTTCATCCTTTACGACCATTCCGGCGGGCGAACCACCAAGATTCTGGCCCGCAATCACCAGTATCTCGGCGTCAACGAGGCCGTCAGTGCTTACGAGAACCGCAAGTTAAAAGACGGCAGGCTGGGTGTGTTCTGGCACACGCAGGGGTCTGGCAAGAGTTATTCGATGGTCTTTCTGGCGCAGAAGATCCGGCGCAAGTTTGCAGGCTCGCCCACCATTGTGGTACTGACCGACCGTGACGAGCTGAACCGGCAGATCAGCGATACCTTTGAAAACTGCGGTTTGCTGGGTAAGACAAAGGCTTCGCAGTTTATTGCATCCAGCGGTACAGACCTTGTAAAAAAGCTGCGGGGCAACCCCAGCTTTGTGTTTACCCTGATCCAGAAGTTCAACCTGCCCAAGGAACCGCCCATCTACCCGGATCACGACATTCTGATTTTGTCGGATGAAGCCCACCGCAGCCAGTACGGCATTTTTGCAGACAACATGATGCACCTGCTGCCCACGGCGTCCCGCATCGGTTTTACCGGTACGCCGCTTCTGGCGGATGATCATATCACGGAACGCACCTTTGGCGGGTATCTGTCGGTGTATGATTTCAAGCGGGCAGTGGAGGACGGCGCAACGGTGCCGCTGTATTATGAGAACCGTGCGGATAAGATCGCCCAGTTGGACAAGCCGGAGATCACCGGGCGGATCCTGGATGCCATTGAAGCAGCCGACCTTGATCCCTCGCAGGAGGAAAAGCTGGAACGAGAATTTGCCAAGGAGATCCATATTCTCACCGCAGATGAACGGCTGCGTTCCATTGCAAAGGACTTTGTGGAGCATTACTCTGACCTTTGGACCAGCGGCAAGGCGATGTTTGTCTGCCTGAATAAGGTCACCTGTGTGCGGATGTACAACTATGTGCAGGAATACTGGCAGGCAAAGATCAGGGAACTGGAAGCCCGGCAGGGCACAGCGACCCAGCAGGAAGCACAGGAGCTTGCCCGCAAACTGGCATGGATGAAAGAAACCGAAATGGCAGTGGTGATCAGTCCGGAGCAGAACGAGGTGCAGACCTTCAAAAAGTGGGGGCTGGATATTCTGCCGCACCGTGCCAAAATGGAAAAGCGGGAGCTGGATAAAGAATTCAAGGACAGCAAGAATCCGTTCCGGGTGGTGTTCGTCTGTGCCATGTGGCTGACGGGCTTTGATGTAAAGTGTCTGTCCTGTCTGTATCTGGACAAGCCGTTGAAAGCCCATACCCTGATGCAGACGATTGCTCGTGCAAACCGTGTTTCGGAGGGCAAGAGCAACGGCCTGATCGTGGACTATATTGGTATCGTAAAGGCGCTGCGCAAGGCTCTGGCAGATTATACGGTCAGCAAGAACAGCCCGGCGGGCATTGACCCAACGGTGGACAAAACGGAGCTGATTCAGCGTATTTGCACGGTCATCGGAAAAACGGACGGCTTTCTGGCAGAACACGGGTTCCGGCTGCAGGAATTGGTGGACGCACAGGACTTTGAAAAGATGAGCCTTGTACAGGATGCAGTCAACGCGATGTGCGAGACGCTGGAAACCAAGAAAACCTTCCAGACCTATGCGTCTGAACTGGCGCGGCTGTTCCGCTACGCAGACCGTGACGATGTGGACGATGCCGTGCGTGCCCGGAAAAACGCAATTCTCGCCATCTACGAGGGCTTGCAGCAGAAGCGGAAACACGCAGATAACACGGATCTTATGGTGCAGATCAACGGTATCGTCAACGAGTACATTCATTTGGAAAAGCCAGATCAGGAGGCTATACCTTCCCGGCAGTTTGACATCAGCAAAATTGATTTTGAGCTGCTGAGCCGGGAGTTTGCCCACACCCGGCGGAAGAATCTCTTGCTGCGCGATCTGGATGAACTGGTAAACCAGCAGCTGGCGAAAATGCTGTTTGCAAACCCGCAGCGCATTGATTATTATGACCGCTATCAGGAGATTATCGATGCCTACAATGCGGAGCAGAACCGTGCGACCATCGAGAAAACCTTCATGGATCTGATGGAACTTGCAAGTTCACTGGACACGGAGCAGCAGCGCTATGTGCGTGAGGGCTTTTCCAGTGACGAGGAGCTTTCGGTGTACGATTTGCTGTTTTCGGAGAATCTCACGAAGCAGGAAATTGAAACGATCAAGAAGGTGTCTGTGGACTTGTTGACAAAAATCAAACAGCAGATTGCCAAACTCGACCATTGGACGGACAAGCAGGAAACTAAGGCGATTGTGGATAACCTGATTCGCAATACCCTTTGGCAAGAACTTCCCAATAGCTATGATGTAAGCGATATCCAGACCTACCAGAAGAAAATCTACGAGTATGTATATATGCGCTACCCGGAAGTAGCATAACGCAAAAATCACCCCAGAGAGAACGCACAAGAGGCTATTCTCTCTGGGGTGATTGCGTATCAAATCATCTGAAAATGCTTTAATGCCTCCACAATCGCATCCTCTTTTTCCTTCGGACACTTAGGCTGCTTCGCATTTTCATTTTTCGCTTTATGGTAATTCTCCCGCTCGATGATGCCGTACTTCTGCTTCACCTGTGCGATATAGAGATTGGATACCTTCAACTGATGGTGTTCCCACACATAATCCCGAATCTTGTTGTAAGTCGCCTTGCTTTCTGCAGCGGTCACATCCAGTTCATCCATGCTGACGTCCACTTCGATGTGCCGATCGACATGGAGTTTGGTCAAAAGGAGAACCGCCTCAACGGTTGTTTCAGTTTCCAAGGGAAGTTCTTTCACTTCCTCGCCATCAACAGGCACAGGGAAGTTGAATACAATCTTCTTTATCCAGCTTCCGTCTTTTCTCTTTTCCGGGAACATCTCAATTCGCTCGATAAAGGCTTTCATAAACTCTTTCTGTTCCGCTTCTGTTGCGGAATGGTAGATTTCATCAAATGCCAGTAAGAGCCGATAAATGTTATCACCGGAGATTTTATCCTGCTGGATACTGCGTATCTGCCCTTGCAGCTCATCCATCTGAGCTTCAATTTCTTCTATCGTATCATACTGCTCATCATAGCGGCGCTGCAAGTCCAAAATTTTTCTGTCATAGTGGGCATCATTGATGTCCAAAGTATCCATCTGACGCTCCAAGCGGCTTTTCGTGCCAAAGGCTTGCTTTAGCTGCCCTTGCAGAACAGCAATCTGCTTTTCCATATCCTCTGTATCAACCGCCGTTCCGATTTTCGCTTGAATCGCTTCCACAAACCGAGGATTATTAACCATAGCGGAAATGACCTTCGCCACAAATTTATTGATTTCCGTTTGCTCGATATTAAGCCGGAAGCTGCACTCATGTCCGGTCGGTGTTACCGTATTTTTGCAGTAGTAATAATACCTTGTTTTCTTGTCTTTGCTGTGTGCCTTGGCGATATTGCCGTACATACTCTTGCCGCAGCATGGGCATTTCAGGATACCGGACAGGATGTGTGCATGGTCTGGATTGTTAACCTTTTCTCGCTTAAAGGAATTGATCTTGCGCTTTTCCTGTGCCAGATACCAATCTTCTTCCGAAATGATAGCTTCGTGCTGTCCCTCATAAACAGGGAACTCTGACTGCTCAACCACGTGCATCTCATTTCTTGTTCCTTGCTTCTTTTCCGTCCTGCGTCTGCCATAGGCTATCTTACCCATGTAAACGGGATTGTCCAGCACGTCCTGCACGAAGTTCCTTGAAAATCCGGGAATCGTGTTATTCTGCCGCAGCTTCTTGATAAAGCCGTTTCGGTTGAGATATTTTGCAACTCCGGCAACGCCCTCATTGGTGTGAATGTAACGGTCATAAATGACACGGATTACCTCAACTTCATCCTCCGCAATGACAAGATTTCCGTTTTCCAGTTTATATCCATAGGGAGCGAAGCCGCCGTTCCATTTGCCCTCACGAGCCTTTTGTTCCCGTCCTGCCATTGTCTGTGTGCGGATATTCTCTCGTTCGATTTCTGCCACCGCAGACAGCACAGAGATCATCAGCTTCCCGGCATCCTTGGAGCTGTCAATGCCATCCTCCACGCAGATCAGATTGACACCAAAATCCTGCATGAGCTGCAAGGAGTTCAATACATCCGCTGCATTTCTGCCAAATCGGGAGAGCTTAAAAACAAGCACATAGGAAACGCAGTCTTTGCCGTCCTGGATGTCATTCAGCATCCGTTGAAACTCCTGCCGCCCTTGGATGTTCTTGCCGGAAAATCCCTCGTCAGAATACTCCCCGGCAACAATCATATCCTCGTATGCCGCATACTTCCGCAGCTTGTCACGCTGGGCATCCAAACTGTATCCGTCTACCTGCATGGAGGTGGACACTCTTGTATATAGATAGCATTTAAGTTGCTTCTTTTTCAGAATCGCCACCTCCTTCGTTCATTTCTTTTACCATCAATCCCTCGTTGCGGATATAATACTCCAAAAGTCTAAG